>Ga0315294_10006486_pt1 | contig 12835 bp, 15 predicted proteins | sample YL17G13_40_MG_FD_203626 | JGI IMG/M metagenome (GOLD analysis project Ga0315294, IMG submission 203626) | Sediment microbial communities from Yellowstone Lake, YNP, Wyoming, USA - YL17G13_40 | ecosystem: Environmental > Aquatic > Freshwater > Lake > Sediment | place: USA: Wyoming | collected... | reverse complement strand
ATCGTAGAAAACTGTGAGGAGGGGTGTCACTATACAGGATATCTTTGCCATGAGATCAAAAATTGTGCCTCGAATCGACTACCGATCTCTATCAAACAATATGCCCAGGGACTGGCATGGCTATTGGAAGATTCTGAAATTGATATCGAGCATGTCAAATCAATTGTCCCATACACGATGGCCCATCGTGTTCAATGGAAGGAAGAGATCCTTTCTCAGAAGGAGAGGGCGAAGAGGGATGATCCGTTTCCCATCTTCCTTGCAAAGGAAGCGGTGAAAGCCGTATCTCAGAGATATCGAGAACAGAGTGAATATTTAAAAGATGCCTTGGCTGCTGGATCGAAGATCTTCCGGGGAGAATCCTTGGAACCCTTGGAGGGAGATCATCCTCTCTACGTGGAGATTAAAAAAGACATCCATGTCCGGCGTACCTGAACTCAGAATTGCATCCTTCTTCTCCTCAACGGAGCGAGCTTGAAGATGAAGACTTCCCTCCTACAGAAAAAGGGGCCGACATTCCCGGCGGATAGAATGAGATGGGTAACCAAGAATCCCTTTGAGGAATTTAAGACCTTCACCTTGGAAAAGAGTGACCTTCCTCTGGATCAGATCGTTCAATCCACCGAGGAGGTTATGGATCGTATTCGGTGGGGATATGAAAAGCTCTTAGAGGAGGAGGCAAAGGAACTCGTCTGGATGGTGCAGTATAATACCATCATCAAGGCTTACGAAGTGGCAGAGAAGTATATCAAGGAGGTCGATTATTCGGCGGAGGATATTGAGGATTTCTGCTTTGCATTAGAGAACACCCAAAAGATCCCATATCTTATTCCTGGTCCTGCAGGAATCTATATTTCTGCATTGTGCAACTATGCTAAGGAAGAAGAAATTGCCTTGAAACTCTCTGAACTTAAAACAGAGATCAATCTCGTTGGGTTTCGACTTCCAAAAGGAAAAAGATTGGTAATTGAGGGAGATACTGGAGATTTCACTGGCATCGGCCTCGAAGGAGGCGAGTTGGTGGTTGAAGGAAATGCAAAGAACTGGACCGGGGCAGGAATGAGAAGTGGAAAAATTTTGGTCAGAAAGAACATCGGCCTCCATACGGGTGAATGGATGATGGGGGGAGAGATATATGTTGGGGGAAGGGTAAGAGGATTGGGAAATATTGTGGAAGGAAAGGTCTTCGAGAGGGATAAACTGGTTTACCCAGGGAAAGCGCACCATCCTAATATCTATTATTAAAAACGAGAGATGAAAAAATTCTTATGGACCTAAAAGATTTAAAGATGGAAGAGCAGAGTCTGCAAGCGATCATTGAGGAGATTTGGCCGCGGTTGAAGAAAAAGCACTTCTACCCAGAGCTCCCTATGCCCAGGGCAGGGGAGATCGTTGACCCCGTCCAGGATCATGCTGAACAGAACGTCGGAGACTCGACTCTACGAGAAGGTGTGGGGTTGGAGATGAAACAGAAACAGATGACGATCAACTCCACATTTATTTCCCAAATGAGAGAGAAGATGCCAGAAAAACAGGTGATCGAAGCCCTCCTTGATCACGGCATTACTCACTATACCTTTTGCCCATGGGATTTTCATACGCATCTCATGCTCTATACCGAAGCCAAGAAGGTCATGGGCGATAAAGCCTTGGCCAAACAAGTGGCGAATTGCTTCATCGATGTGATTGCTGACACTCATTGCGTTAAGAAGAGGTCCACGGAGATCCCTGAATTACATCGATATCTGAAAAAAGGGATGGTTGAGGAAGTGATTGCCTCCCTTTACCAAAAGATTTGGGGGATCGATTTGGGAATCCCTCTATCTAAGACAAGCGGGAAGAGGCATGAGGAGGTTGTCCGGAGGCTTGCTCGAATCCCTTACTTGGATCGTTCACGGTGGTCGGAGAGCATTCATAAGTTTGCCCGTTCTCTCAAACCCCTTCTCTTTGAAGAACAAAAGGAAGAGGAAAACAGGGGTGGAAAAGGGAATTCCAATCCCCAAGGGGATCATGATCTGACCCATTATTCCTATGAAGAGATCGATCAGGGGCTGAGGGATTACGTTAAAAAAAGAATGGCATTGTCTGAATTCAGAGAAGTCATCGAGGACTTTTCTGATGATTTGAAAGAGGCAGGTTATGGCATGGAGGGAGGGATGGGGCGAGGCCGAGGCCTTCCTATCGATGCCGATATCCTTTTCTATATGAAGTTGGCGGAGAGTTATTCCATCCCTCTGAAGAAGTTGCCTTTAGAAAAGAAAGGTTCCCTCCATCCGCACTCTCATTCCCCTTGGGAAGTCGGGTCGCCTTTTCAAGATGTGGATATTTGGACTAGTTTTGGTAAGATCATGCCTGGGTTAACTCAGATTTGGAAAAAGAAGGAGGGGAAAGGGAGGGGAAAGGTTGAAGGGACTCCGGATTGCTTAATCGCTATCGATTCCTCAGGAAGCATGATCAATCCTCGAAAAAACCTCTCCTATGCAGTCCTAGGAGCAGCCTGTGCAGCCAATGCCTATCTGCGAAATGATTCAAAAGTAGCCATTTACAATTTTAGTGATGCGCCCATGGGTGGGAAGGATATCTTGAATTACACCAATAAACGAGAAGAAATTTATCGGGTTCTTTGTAAATATTTTGGAGGTGGGACGGCCTTGGATTTGGAGGATTTGATCCCGCTGATCCAAGGAAGAAAAAGCCTTGATCTTTTCATCATTACCGATATGAAAATTACCAACCTGGAAGCATTGATTAGCTTTTTTGGACAGATCCAAAATCGAATTACAGCAGTGCACATTGGAGAGAACCCATATGCTGCCAGGTTCGAAAAAGCTGTAGAGAAGAAGAAAAATATCAATATTTTTGCGGTCAAACGGAAGGAAGATATTCCCCACATCGTTCTCGGAAGGATCAGCGAATACTTCAATCCGATGCCTAGGGGTCAATAGGACTTTGGAAAATTCTCAGGATTTTTCAAAGAAACTATATAAAGAAATATTTTAAAAAACCCTTGACTCCTCTCCTTTAAATCCTATAAGTTATTACAAAATTATTTTTTTCCCTTCTAAGGATGGGGAAGAGAGCTTTGAATCCTCAATTTTTCATAGAGGTTATTCAATGAACCAAGAGATTTTAGAGGCACGATTCACCCACGATGAGATTGTCCGGAAATATAACCGGATCGCTTCGATCTATGATCTCTTTGGAATTTTGATGGAATCGAAGGCACGCCAACGGGCATTGGATCTTGCTGCCATTCAAGATGGAGAGAAAATCCTGGAAGTAGCCCTTGGAACGGGTCTCAATTTTGTTGAGATTTTAAAGAGGAATCCATGTGGGTGGGTTGAGGGAATTGATATTTCAATGAAGATGTTGGAGAGAGCAAGAAAAAGGATTTCAAAAACAGGAAGACAAAATTATACCCTCTATCTCTGTGATTGCCGGCATCTCCCTTTCGAATATGGAACTTTTGATGTCTTGATGAACCAATATATGTTCGATATATTACCTGTGGAGGATTTCATGCCCATTCTTTCGGAATTTAAAAGGGTATTAAAGGATGGAGGCAGGATTGTACTGGCCAATATGACAAAAGGGGAAAGATGGTGTAGCCAGATTTATGAGGAAATTTATAAATTAAAACCCCCTCTTTTAGCGGGATGCAGGGGTGTCCTGGTACAGCCATTTCTTGAAGAGATTGGATTTAAAGAAATTCAGCGGGAATTTGTTTCACAATTGGGATTTCCATCAGAAGTGGTGCGAGGAATTAAAAAAACGGATGGGGTTGGAAATTTTTAAATAAGTTATTAAAAATATTAACATTTATTTTGATTAAAGATTAGGCATTTTGCTAAAAAATTGGAGAATAGACTGTTTGAGGATCAAAATTTTAAGTTATTAACAGGGTTTCAACAAAAAATGTGGGAAACAAAATTAACTTATTAATTTTATTAATAAATTTTAAAGGGATCAGTTAGAGGAGGGTCATAACTGATCCCAATCAGTACACCAAATGGGGGTGAAACAAGGAGGTGATATGGATTGATGTACTGACCAATTTAAATATAATACAAAAAAATTAAAAAATCAATAAATATATTTGCTTTTGGCATAGGATTTGCTAAAAAATTAAAGTGATGAAAAGAATCTTTTTGATTTTATTATTTCTATTCTCAACAGAATTTTCTTTCGCAGAGGTTTACAAATGGGTCGATGAAAAAGGGGGAGTTCACTTTACTGATGATTTCACACAAATTCCAGAAAAATATCGACCTCAGATTGAAAGGTTGGGAACATCGGAAGAGAAAATTGAGACAAAAATAGAGGGTGAGTCCTCACCTAAGAAAAAAGTCGAAAAGACCCGACCACGGGAGGATACCTATCGGGATCGAATTGGGAAGGGTGAGGAGTATTGGAAGGGTCGAGTAGAGGAATGGAGTAAGAAATTGAAGGATGCTCAGGAAAGAGTAAATAATCTGAGATTTAAATATAATGAATTGACTGAGAAGTTTAATGAATCGAAAAGTTCGGCTGAAAGAATAAACCTTCGAAAGGAAAGGGACCAGATAAAGAACGAGATTGATAAGTATAAGACTCAAATTGAAGAAGCTAAGCATATGTTGGAAAAAAAGATTCCCGAAGAAGCAGAAATCTTTAAAGCAAAACCAGAATGGATAAAACAGTGAAAAGATTTCATAGAATTTAAAAAAAGTATCTACCTAACAAAAGTCATCCCCTAAATTGATAACTTTTCCTTATTTAAAGTAACATTCTTTCTCCTTCAATTTCGTTAACTCATGCCACTTTGTTAATAATTTGAATATTTTCGAAAAAAATCAGAGAAAAAATCAAATTGGTATTATTTTTGCTTCAAAATTCTTGTTAAAATCCTGTCAAATAATATAAAAATTTGGTCATAATTTTAAAAATAAACATTAAAAATTACATAAAATTAAATAGTTATCTTATATGAATAAATTAAGAGAAAATAGTCGATCTACTCTCCAATCTAAAATGGGTATTCTCGCTGTTGAGAGGAGAAAACATCCCCGATTTAGTGTTGAACTGCCTTTAAGCTATTCTCGTGTGGATGGTAAAGAATTATTTGGGGGAATTGTGGCGAATGCAAGTGGAGGAGGGATCCTTGTCTATCTACCGGAAAGAATGAAGATTGGGGCTGCATTGAAAATTGAAATCTTTTATTTGAAGGGTTTAGAATTAGGTAGGATCGAAACAATTGCAAAAGTGGTTTGGAGTGATCTTGCCAACAGGGGAAGCCCAAGGGAGCATAGATATGGATTGGAGTTCCAGTATATCGATGAAAAAGACTATAAGAGATTGTTGACTTTATTAAAGGAGATTGGAAATTAAAAACTCTTAATCCCATCCCCTTATCCCCCCTTGATGTTCCATTGTCTCAAGATATCTAATTTTGAAAGCGAAATTCCTTATCCAAAAGAGAGGTTTTTCCAGAAATAAATATCCTTCACAATACGCTCTTTACCCCGTTAGAAAGCCTCGCCATTTATAGCGGGGATGGAGAAAAAAATGTTCATTTCTTATTTACCCCGTAGAGTAACGTATGGATTAATCCTTGTTTTTGCACGCCCCTTGGTTTTCCGATCGGCTGCAAAGGCCCGGAATCCTTATACTTATGGGGTGAAGGGTGGGGTTCAAAGCCCCGACCCGTTAGAAATTTTATAAACCCCATTAGAAATCCACTCCCCCCGAGGGGGTAGCGGCATCCGCTCAGGGAGGCTTATTTCTAACGGGTCCCGCCCTTTCTAACGGGGTTTACTGAGTGGCTACGCCTACCTACTCCGGATGGAAAAATCGGGATTCCACGAAACAAATAAAAAATATTGATTTTTTTTAAAAATTTTATTAAAAAAGGGGAGAATGGACATACAAAAGCGCTAATATGCAAAGGATGAATCAAGAAGAAGGGTTTAAAATTTATTCAGATATCTGAGAAAGACCATTTGAAATTAAAACAACTTCTTAACGGTTGACCGAAATGTGCCCCGTCCTGCTTAGGGAGGGATAGGGGGGTCAAGGTGGATGAAAAGGGGAAGTGAAAACGGAAGAAAAAAGAATGAAACCTCGTGTCGGGATCGTCAATCTTGAAAGAAGAAAACATCCCAGATTTGGAGTCGATTTACCGATAGAATATTATCAAACCGATTCTTCCATCAGTCATACTGGCCGGCTGATGAATGCCAGCGAAGGAGGGTTATTGGTTTACCTTCCAGAGCAGATAAAGATCGGTCAACATCTGAAGATGAAACTCTTTTTTTCTTTCGGTTCTGATTTGAACGTCATCGAAATACTGACTGAGGTGGCTTGGGAGGATATTCATTTGGAGAATGGCTGGGGGGATTATCGGTTCGGAGTGAGGTTTATCGATATCTCCCCAGATGACGTGAACAAGCTAAAGAATTTTTTAAGGAGTCTTTCAGAATAACTTTCACCACCCCTCCTACTTCTGAAATCCCCAAAAGGTTGGATCCTAACATTCTCTTGTCAAAAAAAAAGAGAAGCCTTATAATTCGTTTCAAAGGAGTAGTGTAATGAGTGGAAAAAGTAGCTTCCCTTATCGTAAATATGATCGAAAACCCCACCCCCATATTGTGAAACAGATTTTAGAGGATAGCGAATTGATCGAAATGATGAAAGAAGTGTTGATTCAAGAAGGGAAACCCTGTCCCTTTTGTCATCGAAAATTGAAGGAAGAGCAAAAGGTGAAGGAGATCTGGTGAGGTGTTAAGACGATAGGGAATAGATGGAACAAACCAATGTCAAATGTCAAAGCTCAAAGTTTCCTGAACTACGTAGAGTTCAGGACTAATCATGAACCTTACATGGTTCATGGCAAATGAAATCTAAAGCTCATATTTTAAAATCTAACGAAAAAGAAAAAGTTTTGCCATTAGGTCATTTTGGCATTCATTTGACATTTGGATTTTGACATTTGAAATATGCCACTAAAAATTTCAAAAAAGTTTGGCTATCTTTTACATATTATCATCTGGGAATTTACGCACAAAAGAAAAATTAAATGGCTTAACGACAAACATTTGAGCCGCCTCATCTACACTCCCTGTGGGAATAGTAAAAGGCAGTGAGAGGATGAAGACGCCTGTCCCGATGATTCCGGCTGCAATTCCTATTGGTCTAGCGATTAATAAATCTATAATATTCAATTCATCTGTTGTGGGATCATCCTTGTTCCATTTTTCCTCAGTCCATCCCGCCGTATAAAGATTCACAATGACCAATGAAATGACCACAGAAATTAAGAATACCCTTTTTAATCTTTTCATAATAAATCCTCCTTTATGATGAACTTCAATTAAAATTTATTGGAATTAAAATGTATTGTCAACCTTTTTATAAAGAGGGAAGCTCAATGAGTACTGGATAATAATATCTAATGAAAGAACTTCATTATCCAAAAAGAGATTCCCTTGGCAATGAATCGTTTGATGATAAGGAGATGGATTTTCATTAAATATAAATTTGCCAATACCCCCTCTTTTTTCCACTTCATCATATTGTTATCCATTCCATAAATTATGATCTTGGAAATTAATGGATTGGGCTCATATATTTTTAAGACTGAATCATGATAAAAGGTTAGCAATTTTTTTGCCAAACTCAATAAATTCGGATTGAATATGAATAACTTATTGAAATTTAATGATAAATATTTTCTATACTGAAAAATAATTTTTGTACCTAATCTCAGAGAGTGACATAGATTGTTATCAGGGCACAAAATTGTCATATTTGGTTTTGAACATTTTACCTTAAATCTTTCTTCAAGGGTCTTTGTTACTGTATGCATAACCTTTATGAGGGAAATAGCAGTTCTCTCCAACTTAGAAGCAACCTTGAAATTAAAAAAATACTTGACAATTTGTTTAAAAATCGCTATACATCCTTAAAATACAAAGGGAATTCTTGATTTTCCATCAAAATATGCAGTGGACATTACTTCTCAATTCAACTTTTGAACCATTAAAGGTCGTTACTTGGAAAAAGGCAGTCATTATGGTAATGGTCGGAAAAGTAGAGGTGATCGAAGAATACGAGCGTATTATTCGAGGGGTCAGCTTTGCCTTACGTCTCCCAGCCGTAATTCGACTAAACCATTTCATTAAAAGGAGAGTCCCTATTGTTAAATTTTCCCGTCAGAACCTCTACGTTCGGGATAAAGGAAAATGTCAATATTGTGGGACCCCTTTTGAACCCAAGGAATTGACGTACGATCATGTGATTCCCCGTTCCAAAGGTGGACAGACTGACTGGACGAATGTTGTGACATGCTGCACGGCCTGCAATCTTAAAAAGGGAGGAAGAACACCTGAAGAAGCAGGGATGTCCTTGATACGAATACCCAAAGTCCCAATTTGGATACCTCTGTTGACAATGAGCCTTGGGATCGAAGAGCCCCCAGATCCATGGAAGGACTATCTCTATCTTAATCTGGAGTTGACCTCTTAATTTTTAATAATGGATAAATTATGAGATATCTTTGGGCTCCATGGAGGATGGATTATATTTTGGAGAAGAAGAAAAAGGTGTGTATCTTTTGCAAGAAACCGATGGAGAAGAAAGACGAAGAAAATCTTATCCTCTTTCAGAGTGATTATGCATTTGTGATAATGAACAAATTCCCATACAATAACGGGCATCTTATGGTCGTACCAAAGCGTCACTGCATCGATTTAGATCAATTGGGTAGCGAAGAATTTCAAGAACTTTCTTATTTATTGAAAGCCTCAACCCAGATATTAAAGGAATGTCTTCATCCCAATGGATTCAATATCGGAATGAATATTGGAAAGGTAGGGGGGGCAGGAGAAGAACACATTCACTTTCACATCGTTCCTCGATGGACAGGGGACACTAATTTTATGCCGGTGCTGAGTGAGACAAAAATTATTCCAGAATATTTGGAAAAAACTTATCAGCAACTTCACTCTGCCTTTAAGGGTCTCTTTCGGAAAGAGAGGGGTCAAAGAGGAGGGCGAAAAAAATGAAATGGATGAAGACACTTCTTTGGATGATGGCATTTTTCTTTGCCATCCATTTTTCAACACAGAACAGAGATGAGGTCAGCATTCGCTATACCATCCAAAATTACCAATGGTTTGAGGTGGGCAAAGTTCCTCTCTTCTTGGTCATTCTCTGCTCCGTTTTTTTGGGGGTTCTGATTGGGGGGGTCGGTGACCTTTATAGTCGATTTCAACTCAAAAGGACCCTTCGCCAAAATAAAAAAATGATTGAGAGGTTGGAGCGAGAGATTGAGTCTCTTCGTGGCCCTGGGTTAGAACAACCTTCTTTTCTTAAGAAAGAGGGTTAACCCCCCCACCCTATTTCTAAGAGTTTTCACCCATGGTGAGAATGGATCGTTCCATGCATTTCTCCACATTGCCGATGAAATTCAAAAAGGAGGGGGAGGGGAAGATGATCCCTTCAATAAAAATAAAAATTTTCCTTGCATTTCTAAATGAAATGTAGTATATATCCTTGTAATTAATAGGTCTGCTGAAAAAGCGGGCTGCTTGCCCGCTTTTTTTTTAAAACGCCGGTTTGCAAAGACTGAACGAGACGATGTCAAAGGAAATTGTGGATCATGTACGTGCGATAGCGGACCCCATTCTTTCGAATGAAGGAATGGAATTGGTAGAGATTGAATATCGAAGGGAATCAAAAGGATGGGTCCTTCGCCTCTATATTGATAAGGTAGGTGGGGCCACCCTTGACGACTGCACCCGTATTAGCCAGGAGGTCGGAAGGAGTTTGGATGTAGAGGATTTTATTTCGACTCCTTACACATTAGAGATCTCATCCCCAGGTCTTTCCCGTCCTTTAAAAAAAGAAAAAGACTTTATGAAATATCGCAACCAGATGATCAAGGTAAAGACCGTTGATCCCATTGAGAATCGACGGCAATTTAATGGGAAACTTCTGGGTATTTCCGAAGATCGTATTGAAATAGAAATGGACGGAGGGATTTTTCAAATTTCTCTATCCAATGTGGCAAAGGCCAATTTGGAAATTGACCCATTCGGCGGCGTCAAGCCTCGCCATTGAAGCCGGGGTAAAGAAGCGCTGCTCAGGGTCAACCCTGAGCGGTTCGACCTTTAGGTCAGGGAGTCGAAGGGTTGACTGGAATATGCTCTGGAAGGGGAATCCTATCAAATGATATTCCATTTCCCGGAAGCCCTGTTCAGCCTTGGCGGGATGGGCGCAGAGCTTCCTTTTAGAGGGGGAGAGATCGATTATGCCATCCAATCTCAATTATGTGATTGACCAGGTAGGAAAGGACAAAGGGATCGACCGGAAGGTGATCATCGAAGCATTAGAACAAGCTGTGCTCACCGCCTCAAGAAAGAAGTACGGACATCAGGGTGAGATTGAAGTCCGCTATAATGAAGAGGCTGGCGAAATCGAATTGTTTCAATTCAAGCAGGTCGTGGAAGAGGTGGTGAATCCATCGACTGAAATTTCCCTTAAAGAGGCACGAGCACTAGACAATGAGGCTCAGATCGGAGACAGTCTGGGGGTTAAACTGGATACCGATTTCGGTCGCATCGGCGCTCAAACGGCAAAACAGGTGATCATTCAAAAAGTTCGAGACGCCGAGCGGGAGAATGTCTATAATGAATTTAAGGACAGAAAGGGAGATCTGGTCAGTGGAGTCGTTCAACGGATGGAGAAAGGGAGTCTCTATATCAATATCGGGAGGGCAGAGGCCGTTCTCCTTTCGAAGGAACAAATCCCAGGGGAGGTTTACCGGCAGGGAGAACGTATTCGAGCCTATATTCTTGATGTACAAAAAAATTCGAAAGGACCACAGATTTTCCTTTCGAGAACTCATCCAAGGTTTTTGATCAAACTCTTCGAAATGGAAGTGCCGGAGATCTCTGAAGGAGTGATCAAAATTATTAGCGCGGCCAGGGAACCTGGCGAGAGGGCAAAGATTTCTGTCTATAGTTCCAACCGGGATGTCGATCCGGTCGGAGCATGTGTGGGGATGAGAGGTTCGAGGGTACTGAGTGTTGTCCAAGAACTTCGTGGGGAAAGGATTGACATCATTCCTTGGGCTCAAGATCAAGCCAAATATGTCTGTAATGCTCTGGCACCAGCAAAGATTTCCAGGGTTTATATCGATGAGGAAAATCGCCATATGGAGATGGTTGTGGCAGACGATCAACTTTCCTTAGCGATCGGGAAAAAAGGCCAGAATGTCCGATTGGCATCCAAATTGACGGGTTGGAAGATCGATATCAAGAGTGAGTCCAGGATGGAGAAGATTTCCAATGAGATCTTGGAAAAGTTTAAGGAGTTCCCCCATATTGGGGATGTCCACAGCCGTATCCTTTATAACGAAGGGTTCCGTTCTATCAAAGAGGTTTCAGAGGTAGATCCAGAAGAATTGGCCAAGGTTTTAGAGATCGAAAAGGAGAAAGCCTCAGAGATTGTAGAGAAGGCGCTTCAGATGGTTCAGAAGGAAGTCGGTAAAGAGGTCAGCCAGGAAAGTATTCCACCTAAGGAAGGGCCTGCGTTTGATCCAGTAGACCAGATAGAAGGAGTGGGAGAGAAGACTGCCGAAATATTGGAAACCAACGAGTTTAAAACCGTTCAAGATATTTTAAAAACAGATGTGGAAAAGCTTTCCTCGCTTCCAGGCATCGGTATTAAGAAAGCAGAAAAATTGATCCAATCAGCTCGGCATTATGTTCAAAGTAAGGAGAAATGAGTAAAAAAGAACATGTTCCAATCCGTATGTGTATTGGATGCCGAAGGAAAAGGAAGAAAGAGGAGATGCTTCGGTTTATAAAGGGCATCGATGGGGTTGTGTTCGTTAACGAAAAGAAAAGGATCAATGGACGGGGATTTTATCTCTGCCCAGATCTCATCTGTTTTAAAATGGCACAGAAAAAAGAGAGATGGGTGGGGTCTTTGGGATCGATGGCTCTTTTGTATCCTTTGAAGGAAGGTTTGGAATAAGGGAGGAAGGGGAATGGCGAAGATCAAAGTCCTCGATCTCGCACGCGAAGTAGGGATGGAGGATGATAAGCTGCTTCTAAAATTGAGACGGATGGGAATGAAGGTAAAGGACAAAAGACCTATGGAACCTGAAAAAACTCCCCCATCTGATGAAAAGATTATCGGAAAGGATTCCGAAAAGGAAATCGTCGAGAAACGAGTCAATCCCACTGTGATCCGTAGAAGAACGAGAAGCCTTGAGCTGAAAGTAGAGCCCCTACCCCCTCCGCTCATTGCCGTTGAGCCTGTCATCGAGGAGAAGAAGATCTCGAAATTAGCAGAAGAAAAACCGGAACTTGAGGTGAGGGGCAAAAAAGAAGCGGCTAAGAAAGAAGAATTGAAAAAAGAGGAGAAGCCTCCAACAATGGTGATCAAGGGGAAGAATAAAACTGAAGGAGCCCTTAAGCCCGCTATCACTCCTATGATGGCTGTTGAAGCGAAAGGTGAGGTGAAGGAGGCAATTCCTACGAGGCCCGTTGGGGAAGTAAGGGAACCTCAGGCCGCGCAGGCCATCATGAAAGAAATGGAGAAGAGAGTGGAGGCGAAGAGGGAAGTTGGGGAACCCAAACCGAAAGAGATAACCCCCAAAAAAGTGGAGTTTAAAATCCCGACCAAGGAAGAATTGGTTGAGAAAGAAAAAACATTTCCCTTCCCTGAAAAGAAGAAGGGGTTTGGAAAGAAGAGGAGAATTATCGAGGAAAGAATGGTAATGGAGGAGCCTGAAGGAGAGGGACCACCAGGGAAAGAGGTAGAATTCGCTGCCAGATCGTTCAGGCCT
>Ga0315294_10006485_pt1 | contig 12836 bp, 13 predicted proteins | sample YL17G13_40_MG_FD_203626 | JGI IMG/M metagenome (GOLD analysis project Ga0315294, IMG submission 203626) | Sediment microbial communities from Yellowstone Lake, YNP, Wyoming, USA - YL17G13_40 | ecosystem: Environmental > Aquatic > Freshwater > Lake > Sediment | place: USA: Wyoming | collected... | reverse complement strand
CGCCCTGAGTGAGTCGAAGGGCGACCGGCTCGCCCGGCGAATCGTCGAAGAGACCGCCGATTACCTGGCGGCCGGCATCACCACGATCCTTCACGTCCTGAATCCGGAGATGGTGGTCCTGACGGGAGGGATGATGAGCGCGGGCGACCCGTTCCTGGATCACATCCGGCGGCGCGTGAAGGAGATGGCCTTCGAGCGCGCCTCGTCGGCCTGCGAAATTTGCTGGAGCACGCTGGGCGGCGACGCCGGGATACTCGGGGCGGCGCTGGCGGCCGAGGCGTTCGACCGGACCGGCAAGCCCGCCTGAGCGCGGCGAGGAATATACGATGAAGCGACGGTGTCCGAAATGCGGGGCGGAGTGGGAGTTCAAGGGCCCGATCGGGTTCCGCGAGGAATGCCCGGAGTGCGCGGCGTTCCTTCACATCTGCGCCAACTGCCGCGTGTTCGATGGCCGGACGAGCGCCTGCCGCAGCCCGACGACCGAGGCCGTCGCCGACTGCCAGGAGATCAATTTCTGCGAGGAGTTCGAGTTCGGTCCGGGCGAAGCCCCGACCGCATCCGACCGCCGCGCGCCGCCTCGCCAGGGGGCGCCGGCGCCGCGACCGACCGGCTCCAAGCCCTTGTCGGGGGACGAGGCTCGGCGTCGGTTCGAAGACCTGTTCCGGGATCCCAAGAAGTGAAGGTGCCCGTGGGCGGTTTCCCTGGCCTGTCGCGAGCCCGGCCGAGCGGCGGCGTCCGCCTTGGCCGAGTGGCCGCGCTGGCTCTGGTCCTCGTATCCGGAGCGTTTGGGGCCGGCTGCACGATCTTCCCGCAGGGCTCGTACTGGCCGGCCTTCGCCGAACGCCGCGGCGAAGCCGCCCCCGCGGCACAGGCCGAGCCCAGGCCCATCGGTCCGCCGGCGGCGACCGAGGCCGAGGCGGCGGCCCGAAGCGCTCGATTCCAGGACGCCATCACGCGGCGATGGGCGGGCGAAGACCTGGCCCGTTCGGCGCGACGGATGAACGCTTCCGCCGGGCAGTCCGTCTACGCCGACGCGATGCAGACGGTGACGTGGTTCTATGTAGATCCGATTTCCTACCGCGACCTTGTGGTCGCCGGCATCGAGAGCCTCCGGGCGGCGCTCGATAACCCGGCCTTCCGCCGGCAATTCCCCGAGGCCGATGCCGCCGACCGGCGCGCGAACTTCGCCGAGGCGCTCGACATCCTCGACCTGAAGGCCCGTGCGGCGAATCCGGTCCTGGCCTTCCAGGCCGCGGAGTGGCTTGCGGTGACCCTCGAGAAGAACCGCGCCATGCTGGGCCTCCCGGATGGGGCGGTGGTCGCCGAGTTTCTTTTCGGCGCCATGGACAGCCTCGACCCCTACTCGCGCTACATGACGGCCGAGATGGTGCGCCTGTCCCGCGAGCAGGAGCAGGGCCGGTACGTCGGCATCGGGGCCGAGATCACCAGTCGCCAGGGCCGGTTCTTCGTCAAGGCCGTCTTCGAGCACGGCCCGGCGGCCAAGGCCGGCCTCCTGGCGGGCGACGAGATCGTCGCCGTGGACGGCCGGCCCATGACGGACCTCACCGTTTCGGACGTGGGCCGGCGCCTCCGCGGAAAACCCGGAACGACCGTCACCCTCACCGTCAAGGCGGGCGATGAGGGTCCGCGGCGCGACCTCGCCATCCAGCGGGCCGAGGTCCGCCTGGCGGCCGCACGCGACGCCCGATGGCTCGACCCGGCGCGAGGCATCGCCTATGTCCGGTTCGCGGAGTTCCAGAACGGGGCCGAGGCCGACCTGCGGCAGGCGGTGGAATCGCTGGCCCGGCAAGGGACGAAGGCGCTCATCCTCGACCTGCGCGACAATCCCGGCGGATCGCTCCTGGAAGCGGTCTGGGTGGCCGGGATGTTCCTCGAGCCGGGGCCGGTCATCCAGACGCGCGGCCGGATGTTCCGAGCGACGTGGACGTACGACGTGCCCTGGCTGGAGCCGCGGGCGTGGACGGGGCCTCTGGCCGTCCTCGTGAACGAGGGCACGGCGAGTGCGGCGGAACTGCTGGCCTCGGCGCTGGCCGAACGGGGGCGGGCGACGATCGTCGGACGGCGGACCTTCGGCAAAGGCGCCGTCCAGATCTGCTTCCCGATCGAGTGGGGCGCGGGGGCCGTCTGCCTGACGATCGCTCGCGTGTACGATGCGGGCGGCCGGTGCCTGGACGGCCGGGGCGTCGTGCCGAACATCGAAGTGGGCCTGCCGTCCGAGTCGCCGCCCCGGCGGGCCGAAGGGCCGGCGTCAACCCAGGAAGACCCTGTGGTGCGTGCGGCGATCGAGGCGCTCGCGCCCGGTTTGCCGCCGGGGTCGCCCGCCGCGCGATGAATCGCTGCCGGTTCGCGCGCGGGGATTTGTTTCAGACAGGTTCCATCACCGTCCGATAACTTCACTGAGAGAACGAGCGGGGCCGTGGGTTGTCTCCGTGTGAGCCGATTGACAAGTGCAATGGGCACTTGTTCATATATTGGTAGCAGCGTGATGTCACGCAGCGCACTCGGCTTCTTGAAAGGAGAAGGACTCATGGCGAAGAAGAAAAAGGCGAAGAAGAAGGTGGCAAAGAAGAAACGTCGCAGATAGTAGACGTTAGCCGGGCCGTCACGTCTGACGCGCCCTGAAAGAATGGCCGGGGAGGTCCGCCGCAAGCGGGCCTCCCCCCTTTTCTTCCGAGCGGCGCGACCGCATTGACACGGCCGGCCGGCCTCTCTATACTGCCGCGCCGCACGAGCCGAAAGAGAGCAAGCGGAACGTCAACGGAATTTCCATGAACGAGAAGTCCATCGCGATCCTGAAGGACAAGGTGGATGCCGAGGGTCTGGCGCGCCTCGAGGCGCTCGGGAACGAGCGCCTGAACGCTTTCGTGGCCGACGCGGTGGCCCTGTGCCGCCCGGCCTCCGTCAAGGTCTGCACGGACGATCCGGCCGACGCCGCCACCATCCGCCGGCGCGCGGTCGCCAACGGTGAAGAATCGCCCCTGGCCGTCTCGGGGCACACCGTCCACTTCGACGGCTACCGCGACCAGGGCCGCGACAAGGAAGCCACCAAGTACCTCCTGCCGCAGGGCGTCCAACTCGGGCCGAACCTGAACTGCATTGATCGCGACGAGGGACTCTCGGAGATCCGCGGACTCCTTGAGGGCTCCATGGAAGGCCGCGAGATGGTCGTCGCTTTCTACTCGCTCGGACCGACGAACTCCCCCTTCAGCATCGCGTGCGTCCAGATTACGGACTCGGCGTACGTCGTCCACAGCGAGAACCTCCTCTACCGCGCCGGCTACGAGCAGTTCCGGCGCCTGGGCGCGGAGGAGGGATTCTTCCGGTTCCTGCACTCGGCCGGCAAACTTCAGGATCACGTAAGCGCTGAGCCCGACAAGAAACGCATGTATATTGATATTGCCGAAGACACGGTCTTCAGCGTCAACACGCAATACGGCGGCAACTCGATCGGCCTCAAGAAACTGGCGCTGCGCCTGGCCATTCGCCGGGCCGACCGCGAAGGATGGCTGGCGGAACACATGTTCATCGTCGGCGTCCACGGGCCGAAGAAACGTGTGACGTACTTCGCGGGGGCCTATCCGAGCGCCTGCGGCAAGACGTCCACCGCGATGATCCCGAACGAGACGATCCTCGGCGACGACATCGCCTACCTCCGTGTCCTGGAGCGCCAGGCCCGGGCCGTTAACGTCGAGGCCGGCATCTTCGGCATCATCCAGGACATCAAGGCCAAGGATGATCCGGTCATCCACAAGGTGCTGACTACGCCCGGCGAGGTCATCTTCTCGAATGTCCTGGTGGCCGGCGGACGACCCTACTGGCTGGGGATGGGAGAGGAACTGCCCAAGGAGGGCGTCAACTTCTCAGGCCGCTGGCACGTCGGCAAGATTGACAAGCAGGGCAACGAGATCCCTTCGGCCCACAAGAACGCCCGCTACACGGTCTCCCTCCGGAGCCTCGCCAACCTCGACCCGAAGTTGGACGATCCGAACGGCGTCGCGGTGGGCGGCATCATCTACGGCGGCCGCGACAGCGACACGTCCGTCCCCGTCCAGCAGAGTTTCGACTGGACGCACGGCATCGTCGCCTACGGCGCGTCGCTCGAGAGCGAGACCACCGCGGCGACCCTCGGCCAGGAAGGCGTCCGGACGTTCAACCTGATGTCGAACCTGGATTTCCTGGCCATCCCGCTCGGCCGCTACATCTCCAACAACCTCCGGTTCGCCGAGGGCCTCCGGAAGGCGCCGCGAGTTTTCGCCGTCAACTATTTCCTGCGCGGCAAGGACGGGCGGTTCATGACCGGCATGCGCGACAAGGCCGTCTGGATAAAGTGGATGGAACTCCGGGCTCACGGCGATGTGGAGGCCATCCGCGGGCCGACCGGCTGGCTGCCGCGCTACGGCGACCTCAAGCGGCTTTTTAAGTCGGTTCTTGGCGCGGAGTACACGCGCCGCCAGTACGTGGAACAGTTCACGATCCGGGTCCCTGAGAACCTGGCGAAACTCGACCGCATCGAGAAGATCTATCGCCAGGATGTGGCCGACACGCCGCCGGTGGTCCTCGAAGTCCTGGCCGACCAGCGCCGGCGCCTCGAGCGCCTCCGCAAAGCCAAGGGCGACTACGTCTCGCCGACGGACCTCTAGGCCGGCCGCTCAGGTTCCTTCCTTCGGTCCCAGCAGGCGGACCTTGCGCTTGGGGTCCGTCCGGCGGACCATCGCCAGGTCGTTCACCTTCAGGATCGCGATCTCCGCCAGGTAGGCCACTTCGCTTTCCGGCTCGAGGTGTCCGGCCCAGACCTCCGTTTCGCCGCACGAGACGACGATGTGCAGGTGCGGCTCGCCGTCGGCGATAATACCGCTGACGCTGACGAGTTCCAGCGGCTTGGCCAGGCGGAAGAACCGGTCCTTCGGCGGAAAGTCGGTGTGCTCGATGTAATGCATGTGGCAGGTCCGGAGGGTCCCGATGCCGGACACGACGACGCCGTTTCGGATGTCGTGCCGCGCGATGGCCTCGCGGATGGACTCGAGCAGCATCTCACCCGGCGCAAGGGCGATGATGACGACCTGCGTGGGGCCGGCGTGTTCCATGACCTTCATGGCAGCGTTCCTTCACGGTTGCATCGCCCAAGGTTCTCGAAGGCTACCGCGCTGCCGGGGCGTGTCAAGGGAAAGACGAGGGGCGAAATAATGCCTCAGTTACGGGGGCCTCCGACCATCCACCGGGTGCGGGGTGTCCTCACCCCGCACCCGCGCGGCAACAGGCGCGGTCGCTCCTGCGTGCGGGGTGAGGACACCCCGCACGCGACCTTCAGTGATGCCCCCGGAACTGAGGCATTGCGGGGCGAAGGGGCGGATGGTCGGATGGTTTTTTCTCCTCATCCCGATGTCCCCTTTCCAGTCTCCAGCCTCCAGCCCTCTGCTTCGCCCTGCGTAGCGTGCTTCGCAGAGCAGGGTCCAGCCTAACATCACCCGTGAATCAGCGGCGGGAGGCACCGGACGCAGACCCAGCGGCTCTCGCCCTGGTGGCGACAGGGGATGAGCACCGCGTCCGTCTCGCTCGCGCCGCAGCGGAAACACGTCTCGCCCAGGACCTGCTTGCCGCGCTTGACCTGCTGGGCGTGGGCCGCCGCGGGGTCGAACGCCGGGGCGTCGCGCTCTTCGATCGTGAGGGCCCCCGTCGGACAGACGCCCAGGCAGAACCCGGCCCCGTCGCACAACTTGTCCTTGACGACCTTCGCCTTGCCGTCCACGAGTTCGATGGCCCCCTTCGCGCACGGCGCGACGCACGCGCCGCAGCCGTTGCAGAGGTCCTCGTTGATCCGGACGATCTTGCGTTTCCTTGTCTGGCCGCCGGCCATGGGTCAGCCTCCTTGGGAGTTCCAACCTCCGCTATCATCATAGGCCGCGGGCGCGCGGGCCGCTTTGACGCAGGTCAAAAAAACGCGAGTTCGGCCTGAAGGGATAGGTGCCACGGCTTGCTCGCAAGCCGTGCTTCTCGAAACGCACTGGCTGACAAGCAGCCAGTGGCACCCATCAATCGGATGCATCGGACCGCTACTCTTTCAGCGGCTCGCCAGCGGCGAGCGCCTCCAGCCGCTTGACCTGGCGGAACGTGATGACCTGGGCGTCCACCTCGATGAGTTCGGCCGCAGCGAGGCGCGCGAGCGCCCGGCTGAGCGTCTCCGGCGCGGTCCCGAGGTGCCGCGCGAGTTCCCCTTTTGGCATGTCGAGGCGCACCGAGGCGCTCTTCTTGACCTCGACGCCCTTGCGCCGCGCGAGGTCTGTCAGGTATCGCGCGAGGCGCCCCGAGACGTCGCTCAGGGCGATCTGTTCGACCAGCGTGGCCAGTTGCCGGCACAGCCGCGCGAGCGACGCGATCAGGCCGGCGGCCATCGCCGGGTTCTCCGAGAGGCCCTTCAGGAACCGGTCGCGCGGAAAGAACGCCAGGCGGCTCTCCTCCATCGTCTCGGCGAACGCCGGGAACGTCTCGCCCGCGAACATGGCGGCCTCGGCGAACGCCTGGCCCGGCCCGAAGACGTGCAGGATCTGTTGCCGCCCGTCGGGCGAGAGTTTATAGACCTTTACGCGGCCCTCGAGGACCACGTAGAACCCCTCGGCCGCCTCGCCCTCGCGGAAAAGGAGGTACCCGGCCGGCGCGCGGCGGTCGGTGGCCAGCCGCGCGACCGACTCGCGCGCCCGGTCGTCCAGGCCCGCGAAGAGCATCACGTGCTTGAGGGACTCGGGCAGGCTCATGGTCCTATTGTAGTCGCGGCGTGGCGGGAATCCAGAAGCACCCATTGCGGATTGCGGATTGCGGATTGCGGATTGACGGCAACACCGTGCGGCGAATCAGTCGCTTCCTGCGTCAAACAGGTCACCTGCCAGCAAGATGCCCAACAGGGTCGACTGCACAGAGGTCTTCGATTTGGATGGCTGCCGGTTCAACTTGTCGCGACACTGGGAGCAGAGCAAATAAGGCTTCGGTCCCTGGGCCGTGACGACCGGCGTCGGCGCCAGATCGTCTTTCGGGACGAGGCGGCGGCATCCGATACACTTTCCCTTGGTCACGGCGGCGCTCCTTTCTGGCTCGCGCGTCAACTGGGTTTCCAGTACCGCTCAAGCGTCCAGAAGGCCGGTTTGTCCAGTCCGGCCTGCCGGAATCCGTTTATCAAGTCGAAATACTCGTCCTCGGATAACTCCGTCCAGTTGATAGACTCGCACTGCTGCCGCAGGCTACTGGGCAGGCCGTGCCGACGGGCGAGATTGCGCAGAAGAATGCGGTCTATCGGCGGATGAACGAGGTGGACGAACGGGGTGTCCCACAAAGGTCCAATGACAACCATGGACTTAAGATAGATCGCGATGATTTTGGCAGCCCGACCGTAGGTGGCAGATGCAACACCACCCGCCTTCAGTTGGTCCACGATCTTGCGGGCGTATTTCCGGTGAAACTGGTCGAAGTCCGCACTGGTTGAGGGATAGGATTCTGTCGCGGCGACGGCGGTCTTCAGCCCGCTGCGCTCGATGGCGTCCACGATCTCCTGGACGGTAGCAGGGAAACGGCGCTGGGCGGCCCGTGCTGCGGCCCAAGCGGCGAAGTTGTGTCGATGCAGGAAATGGGAGTATGTCTCGCGGTCGCTCTCGCCGATGATTGCAGACATAAGCACCCCCTGGCCCCGCCACGGGTATTCTACCGTATGGCTGTCTCGCCCGGGCGCAAAAAAGCGGCAGGCGGATCTCGCCGTGGTCGTTGTCGTTGGGCGTTAATCCGCAATCCTCAATCCGCAATCCGCAATCCGCAATCAGTTGGCCCGCGGGTGGGCCGCCTCGTAAATCTCTTTCAGGCGGCTGGCGGTGACGTGGGTATATATCTGAGTGGTTGATAGGCTGCGGTGTCCGAGCATTTCCTGGACGGCCCTGAGGTCCGCCCCGCGCTCGAGCATATGGGTGGCGAACGAGTGGCGGAGCGTGTGCGGGCTCGCGTGCGGGTCGAGGCCGGCCGCTGCAAGGTACTTGGCCAGTTTCCGCCGGACGCTGCGGGCGCTCAGTCGCGCCCCGTGGCGGTTGACGAAGAGGGCCTCGGTGTCGCGGACCGTGCTCTTGGCGCGGCTCGCGAGGTACCGATTGAGCGCCCTCAGGGCGAACGAGCCGAGCGGCGCCAGGCGTTCGCGCCGTCCCTTGCCGCGCACGCGCGCCACTTCGCCGATCGGGTCCACGTCCTCCAGGTCGAGGCCCACGAGTTCGCTGACGCGGATGCCGGAGGAGTAGAGGACCTCGAGCATGGCGACGTCGCGGAGCGACAGGAGGTCCTGGCCCTTCGGCGTCGCGAGGAGCCGCTCGACGTCGGCCGGAGTGAGAAACTTCGGCAGCCGCTTCTCCTGGCGCGGCGTCCGGATGATCTTGACGGGGTTGTTCGGCACTTCGCCCTGCCGCGCGAGGAACTTGTAGAACGAGCGCAGGGTGGCGATCTTGCGGGCGATGGTCGCGCGGCTGTAGTCGGCCCGCTTGAGATCCCCGAGGTACGCTCGCAGGTCCAGCGGCGTGATGCGACGCAGGCGATCAGAGAAGCCGTCACTCATCGCGGCGTCCGGCGCCGCCTGGGGTCCCAGCAGGAACGCGGCGAAGTGGGCCAGGTCGGTTGCGTAGCACCGGACGGTGTGGGCGGAGAAGTTCCGTTCGTGTTCCAGGTAGAAGACGAACTTGCTTATGAGCGGGTTCGGCATCCGAGGCTTTCAGTTCGTGTCCGATTCGGCGGTGGGCGGCGGCTCGCTGCCGGCGGCGCGGCTGACGAGGCGCTGCGTGATCTGTCGGGCCAGAACCGCCGCATCGAACCAATCGAAGTCCAGGTCCGGGTCCTCCGCCCACTGCATCAGCCGGCTGATGATCTCTTCCTCGCTGCCGGCGGTGCATCGGACGACGTATTGCTCGGCGCCCTTGACGAGGGAAAACTGGTACGTGGCGGATGTGGCGGGCATTGGACGGAGCCTCCCTCCGGTTGACGCCGTGCGGAGCGCGCGGTCGCGCCGCCTGCACAGCATCCTCCTGATTTATCGGCACCCCTGCGATGCGGCTTTATGGGAATCCGGCCCGCCTCGTAGTCTGTCGCGCTTGATTCTGGGGGTGCCACTGGTTGCTTGCAACCAGTGCGCTTCGGACAGCACGGCTTGCGAGCAAGCCGTGGCACCCACCTCTTCAAGTGTGTGGCCTCGGGCCAGTTTGGCATTGACAGCGGCGGCCGGCCGTCCCTACACTCGCCGCGGACCGCTGAAGCATGGAAAGGAAGCCGATGGCCGACGTGGTCGCACGATACCGCGAAATCTTCGGCCCCAAGGGGACCGTCCGCATCGTCCGCGGACCCGGCCGCGTCAATCTCATCGGCGAGCACACGGACTACAACGGCGGTTTCGTCATGCCGATGGCCCTCGACAGGGCGGTCCGGCTGGCCCTCGTGCCCCATCAGGATTTGACCGTTCGGCTCTGGTCGGAACAGTTTGCGGAGCGGGCCGAATTTCCGCTGGCGGGCGCCCCGCCGGCCGACGCGCCGCACTGGCTCCGCTACCCGATGAAGGTGGCCGAGGTCCTGGCCGAAGCGGGCGTGCGGCTGTGCGGATTCGATGCGGTCGTCGAGGGCGACGTCCCGGTCGGGTCGGGCCTTTCATCGAGCGCCGCTTACGAGGTGGCCGCGGCACTGGCTTTCCTCGTGGCGGCCAATCCCGGTTTGGCGCCGGGGCCCGCCGAGGCGGTGGCTGCGGCGAGCGGCCTGACGACCGGGCGGCTGGCGGTGCTGTGCCAGGCCGCCGAGCACCGCGTCGGCGTCCGCTGCGGAATCATGGACCAATTTATAAGTCTCCACGGACGCCGCGGCCACGCCATCGTCCTCGATTGCCGCGACCTCACGTTCGAGGCCGTGCCGCTGCCGACCGACCGCGCCAAGGTCGTCATCGTGGATTCCGGTGTGCGGCGGAAGTTGACCGCCGGCGCCTACAACGAGCGCCGGAGCCAGTGCGAGGAAGGCGCGGGCCGCCTGCGGAAGTTCGACCCGGACATAAAGGAACTCCGCGACGTGTCGCCGGACCTGTTCCGTGCCCACGAGGCGGCGCTGCCGCAGGTCGTCCGGCGCCGATGCCGCCACGTCATCACGGAGGACGCGCGGGTGCTCGAGTCGGCCGAGGCGCTGAAGGCGGGGGATGTGGAGCGGTTCGGCCGCCTGATGAACGCCAGCCACGATTCCTTGCGGGACGATTACGAAGTCAGCGGGCCGGAACTCGACCTCCTCGTGGGGATCGCGCGGGGCGTCCCCGGCGTTCTGGGGTCGCGCCTCACTGGGGCCGGCTTCGGCGGATGCACGGTGACGCTGGCCCGGCCGGAGGCGGTCGAGCCGCTCCGGGCGGCGGTCCTCGCGCGATACGAAAAGGAGACCGGCCTTCCGCCGCGGATCTGGGTTTCCAACGCGGCCGACGGAGCGGCGCTCGAACAATAACATATGATACCGTACATACAAAAACTGGCCCGCGGCGAGCATCTGACGCTCGAAGAATCCGAGGGCGCGATGCGCGAGATCATGGAAGGCCGCGCGTCGCCCGCCCAGATCGCCGCCTACCTGACGGCCCTCTCGATCAAGGGCCCCACGCCCGACGAGATCGCCGGCGCCGCCCTGGTGATGCGCGAGAAAGCCACACGCATCGAGGTCGGCGACCTTCCGGTCGTGGACACCTGCGGGACCGGCGGCACGGGCAAGAAACCGTTCAACATTTCGACCTGCGCGGCCCTGGTGGCGGCCGGCGCCGGGGCCTACGTCGCCAAGCACGGCAACCGCGGGGCGACTTCCAAGTGCGGCTCGTCCGACGTCCTGGAACAGTTGGGCGTGAACGTCAATGCCCCGCCGCCGGTCGTGGCCCGGTGCATCCGCGAGGCCCGGATGGGGTTCATGTTCGCGCCGGCCCTGCACGGGGCGATGAAGTTCGCCGTCCCGGTCCGAAAGGAGATCGGCATCCGGACGATCTTCAATCTTCTCGGCCCGCTCACCAACCCCGCCGGCGCCCGGCGCCAGGTGATGGGCGTCTATGCAGCCGACCTCGTGCGGCCGATCGCCGAGGTCCTGCTCCGCCTCGGCGCCGAGCATGCCCTCGTCGTCCACGCGGCCGACGGCCTGGACGAAATCTCTCTCTCCGGCCTGACGCACGTTTGCGAGGTGCGCGGCGGGGCGATCACGTGCTACGACCTTTCGCCGGAGGTGCTGGGCCTGCCGACGGTGGCGCTCGAGAAACTGCGCGTCGAGACGGCGGCCGAGAGCGCTGCGGCGGTCCGGTCGGTCCTGGCGGGGGAGCGCGGTCCGCGGCGCGACATCGTCCTTGCGAATGCCGGCGCCGCGATCTACGTGGCGGGCGTCGCCCGCGACATCCGCTCCGGGATAGACCGCGCCGCCGAGAGCATTGATTCCGGCGCCGCCGCGCGGGCCCTCGAATCCCTCGCCAGCCTTTCCCACGCCGGCGCCTGAGAATGGGTCGAGCGGCAGTTTGTCATTCTGAGGTCACCGCGGCGACCTCAGAATGACAAACCACGGCGCCGTTCGGGAATCGCTTTACACGTCTGTCGGGGCGGTGGTATTATCCCCAAAACCGAGGGGACCGGAGTCTTTCGATGATCCACTTTACCTGCGACCTGTGCGGCAAAGTGCTCCTGGCGGATGACGACACGCGGTACGTCGTCAAGGTCGAGGTCTATGCCGCCTACGACCCGATGGAGATCAACGAGGAGGACCTTAAGGAAGACCGCAGCGGCGAGATGAGCGACCTCCTGGCCGAGATGGAGGACATGGACCCCGAGGAACTCGAGAACCAGGTTTACAAGACCTTCCGGTTTGACCTGTGCCCGCCGTGCCACGAGGCGTATCTGAAGGACCCGCTGGGGAAGGGGATGAGGCTGAGGGCGAGGTTTGATAGCAACTGAAAGGCAATGTCAAATGCCAAATGTTAAATGTCAAACGGTGGTTCCTTCATTTGACATTTGAAATTGAACGTTGAACATTGGTGTTTTATGCCCATGACTATAACCGAAAAGATCATCGCCGCCCACAGCGGGCGCGAGGCCGTCAGGCCGGGCGACTTCGTTTTCGCCGATGTAGATATCGCGCTCGGCAACGACATCACGGCGCCCATCGCGATCAAGGAGTTCGAGGAAGCGGGAATCTGCCGCGTCTGGGACCGCACACGGGTCGCTCTGGTGCCGGACCATTTCACTCCGGCCAAGGACATCGCCAGCGCCCAGCAGGCCAAGGTCCTGCGGGAGTTCGCGCGGGCCCAGGGACTGACGCATTACTGGGAGATCGGCCAGATGGGCATCGAGCACGCGCTCCTGCCGGAGCAGGGCGTCGTCGGCCCCGGCGACCTCGTCATCGGCGCCGACAGCCACACGTGCACCTATGGCGCCCTGGGTGCGTTCGCCACGGGCGTCGGTTCGACCGACCTGGCGGCCGCCATGGCCATCGGCAAGGTCTGGCTCCGCGTCCCGGAGTCCGTCCGGTTCACGTTCACCGGCCGTCGCGGCCCGTGGGTCACGGGCAAGGACCTGATCTTGCATACGATCGGCCGCATCGGCGTCTCCGGGGCCCTCTATCGCGCGATGGAGTTCGCGGGGCCGGTCATCCGCGGCCTCGCGATGGACGACCGCCTGACGATGTGCAACATGGCGATCGAGGCGGGCGCCAAGAACGGTCTCATCGCGCCCGATGACGTGACGCGGGCCTACGTCGAGGGACGCCTGGAGCGGCCGGCCGTCTATTACGAGAGCGACCCCCACGCCGCCTACGTCCAGACCTTC
>Ga0315294_10006483_pt1 | contig 12841 bp, 6 predicted proteins | sample YL17G13_40_MG_FD_203626 | JGI IMG/M metagenome (GOLD analysis project Ga0315294, IMG submission 203626) | Sediment microbial communities from Yellowstone Lake, YNP, Wyoming, USA - YL17G13_40 | ecosystem: Environmental > Aquatic > Freshwater > Lake > Sediment | place: USA: Wyoming | collected... | reverse complement strand
CCGCCCGCGCTTTTGACAATCTGCTCCGTTATCTCATAAACAGCCGGTATCGGCTTTGCATCGGCAAACTTCTGCGGGTCCTTGTCGTAAAGGGCGTCGATATCGCTCAGTATAATTAGCAGCCCCGCATCGATTTTGCTGGCAACTAATGCGCTTAATCTGTCGTTATCGCCGAATGCTGACCCGATTTCCTCGGTGCTTATGCTGTCGTTTTCATTCAGGATAGGGACAACCCCCAGGCCGAGCAGCGTCTCGATTGAATTGCGAAGGTTCAGGTAGGTTTTACGATGGTTTAGCACGTCTGCGATAAGCAGCACCTGGGCAACGGTAATGCCGAACTGCTCGAATGCCTTTCTGTATTCCGCCATCAGTATCGGCTGACCAATCGCCGCACATGCCTGCCGCATCTTCATATCTTTTATTTTTTCTACGATTCCCAGTTGTCCCGCACCCATCCCGATAGCCCCGGAAGTGATAATAACAACCTGCTTACCTTTTTTCCGCAGCTCAGTTATTTGCCCGGCCATTTGCCGGATATAGTCGGTATCGATTTCATTGGTCCCTTGCCTTGTCAACGTATTCGTCCCGACTTTTATGACTATCTTCTTTGTCTTGCTGAAATCCCGCATTTTTTGCCACAGAGAACAAATTTTTGTTTAGCCACAGAGGGCACAGAGATTTTTTATATTTAGCCCCGCAATTTATTGCGAGGGTTTTTATTTGCCTGCCCTCCATAGCACAAAGTGCGGCGGAGGGTCATTCCTGCGAAGGCAGGAATCCAGTCCTGATTCATCGGCATTATCAGTGTAAATCCGTGTCTAAAAAAGAATCGGTCAGTTTGAGTAAATTAGGATTTACCTGCTGAATTGATTATACCGCACCCGCCGGCACTTCACAAGCACCTCGATTAATGCCGGCTTTTTCGCTCAGTTATTCTCAAACATTGGCAGTTACCATACATTTTGTTGTTTTTGATAGGCTGTATGGTAACACAGGCCAAAAAGACGCCATCCCCACCCCGCAAAACCCCCCGAATCGCTATATTTTCGCTTGATTTAATACCGGCCTTTGCTATATTGTGTTCATAGTTATGGTATTTGGGATGTTATACGGGTCAATCTAAACATTGTTGGGCTCGGACTAATACTGTCAGAGAAAGGTCACATTTATGCACATAAAGAAAATCAAAATCGAAGGGTTTAAGACCTTTCGCAAGCTTGCTTTGGACTTGAACAAGTATCTCAATATCATCGTGGGCGATAATGAAACGGGAAAAACCACCCTGTTGGAAGCAATCAACCTTGTTCTGTCCTGCCAGCTTGACGGTCGCAATATTCAGTATGAACTGAATCCCTACATCTTCAACAGTAACATGGTTGAGGACTACATTAGGGCCCTCAAAGAGGGGAAGAATCCATCTCCTCCACAGATTCTTATAGAGGCATACCTTGAAGATGATAAAAGCAGTGAAATAGCAAGGCTAAGGGGAACCAACAACTCCGAAGGAGAAGGCTGTCCGGGGCTGAAGTTGTCCGTGGAATTAAATGAAGGCTTCGCTGATGAATTTAGGGAATACTTCAGAGCGTCTGAAAATCCCGACATCATGCCGATAGAATACTACAGGGTTGTCTGGCTTGATTTTGCAAATAACCCAGCGCTAACCAGAAATCTCCCGTTCCGTGCAAAAATAATCGATACAAGTCTTGTCAGAGGATACCTAGGCCCGAATAAATACCTCTCAAGAATTATCAGCGACGCCTTGAATGAGGAGCAACGAATTGACCTGGCTATGACTTACAGAAAGCTTAAACATTCATTCATGCGTGAGGAGAGCATAGGAAAAATAAATGAACATCTGGCAGCAAAAAAGGGTGATGTTACCACCAAGAATCTCACTGTATCAATGGACATGTCTGCGCGTTCGACGTGGGATAGCAGTATAACGGCTCACTTGGATAACATACCTTTTGATTACATTGGGAAGGGAGAGCAATGCCGCGTCCAAATGAAGCTTGCTATTGAGGCTGCTGGTGATTCAAACGTGCTGCTGATCGAGGAGCCAGAGAATCATTTGTCACACTCAAACATGTATAGACTGATAGAAGAAATTACGCAAAGAGGTGCTGACAGACAAATCATTCTCGCAACTCACAGCAATTTCGTTCTTAATAAGCTTGGTATAGATAATCTGAAACTTCTATCCTCAAGCGCCGACCCGATAACTTTGTCAAATTTGTCTGCAGACACCAAAGACTACTTCATGAAGTTGCCTGGATATAACACCTTAAGACTAATTTTGTCAGCCAAGACCATTCTTGTTGAGGGGCCATCGGATGAGCTGATTGTTCAAAAGGCTTATAAAGCGAAACACAAGAAACTGCCATTAGAAGATAGGGTTGATGTGATATCAGTCGGGACATCTTTCAAGAGATTCCTTGAGATCGGGAGACTTCTGAATCTGAATATCCGGGTCATTACGGACAACGATGGGAATGTTGGTGCACTGAAAAAGAAGTACGAGGAGTATCTGAATGGGAAATTTAAAAACATAAAGATATACTACGATAGCGATGTGAACTACCCAACATTAGAGCCTCAATTGTTGAAGGCGAATTCATTAAAGGTGCTAAATAAAGTGCTATGTACAGCTTTTGAAAGTGATGATGCTCTGCTTACCTATATGTGCAACAACAAAACAGACTCCGCTCTCAAAGTGTTTAACTCTGATGAGGAGCTGACTTTCCCGAAATATATCAATGATGCTATCGAATAGTAACACACTGGTCATAGCTTCTGCCGGTTCTGGCAAGACAACATTCTTAGTCGATGAGGCGCTGTCGCGGCCAGATAAAAAAATCGCGGTTCTCACGTATACAAATAACAACATTAATGAGATCAAGAAGAAGTTCTACAAGAAGCATGGAGGAATCCCCAAAGGCGTAGATGTAGCGACGTGGTTTTCCTTTCTGCTTCATGAGTGTGCGAGACCATATCAGCGGTCAGTGTATCCAAAGCGACGAGTGAGAACGATCCATTTTCCAGAAGGACGTTCACCATATTGGGAAAACTATTCTGATACTGAAAGGTACTATTTTAAGGATGGCGACGAGATATACTCGGATAAAATTTCACGGTTTGTTATCGATTGCGAAACGAATTCAAATGGCCTTGTGACCAAAAGATTGTCTGATATCTATGATGAGATTTTTGTTGATGAATTCCAGGACTTGTCTGGTTGGGATCTGAATCTATTGGAGGTCTTTTTACAATCGCAAATTCGCATGGTCATAGTAGGTGATCCCAGGCAATACGTTTATGCTACCAACCACTCAGCCAAAAATAAAAAATACCGCGGTATAGGGATTCTTGATTTGGCTCACAAATGGAAGGCAAGAAATCTTTGCCAAATAGAGAATCATGCAAAAAGCCACAGGTGCAACCAAAAAATATGTGATTTTGCCGACATGCTGTGGCCTAATATGGAAAAAACAAAATCCCTCAACGGCATTGCCACGGAGCATGATGGGATTTTCGTGGTGTCTAAGGATAACCTCAGAGAGTACGTTAAACGTTTCTCACCTGCTCGTCTCCGTTATGATAGAAACGCTGAGACTTACGGTTATTCCGCGCTGAATTTCGGAAATGCTAAAGGCTTGGAGTTTGACAGGGTTTTGATTTTTCCACACGGCCCAATAAAAAAATACCTCAAAAGTGGCGATGTAAATGATGTCAAGGGTTCTTTGTCAAAATTCTATGTCGCCGTCACAAGGGCAAAACATAGTGTTGCTTTCTTGTATGATGGAGAATGTAATGTCGGTTGCACTGAGTGGCCATCCACAGCAGACTGATGGTAGTTAATAATAGGGACAGAAATCTGGGGACACCATTTTTAGTTCTGAGTTTTTTGTTGATAGTCCTTCGACAAGTTCAGGATGGTGAGCAGAGCTTGCCCTGAGCGAGCGCCACGTCCTGAGCATCGTCGAAGGAAGCGAGTCGAACGGGTCGAACCATTCGTAGTTAAAAACAATAAACAAAACACTATGAACGATGAACTACTTCACTTTTCAATCATTTGCGAGGCTACCTTTCTAAAAAACCCCAAAATCGCAAAAAATTTCCAAATCCCCTTACTCCTTATCCCATAACAACTTATCTCTTTTTTGCCTGCCCTTCGTAGCCCGCAGGGCGAAGTAGGGTCAACTCAAATGCGCCTGCCCGCCCAATTATGGGAAGACTCTATATCCCGATGTTGTGTGAAATAAAATTTAAAGGAGCTTCCAAGTCAATCCTCAAGATTGATACTGAGCGAAGTCGAATGTATGGAAACGAAACTACCTTTGCCCCGGCAGAATGTTCGCCACAATTGCCGAACCTGCGTTATTTTCTTCAAAAACCGCTCGTCGCAAACATCTAACTCTTTGCCAAATAATTACTTATGAAAAACAGGCCCCGCAATTCAAGCAATTTGGCGCACCATTGGCGCTATTTCGAAGGTTATTCGAGAACCATTCGAGGACTATTCGAGAGCAATTCGAGAACCATTGGCGCTAATTCGAGACAAAACACAAAAAATTTTCCCCAACTCCTGCAATCGTTAAATTTTGCCTATCTTAACAAAAAGCCTTTTTGTACTCTGTGCTTTTGATTGAGTTAAACCACTTCCCCAATCATCCCATTTTTACCATTTTCTATAAGCCTAACCTCGACCAATTCATTGTTTTTAAGGTTTTTATGGGACTCCTTTATGTCGACCATAAAATACCTTTCGCTCCGTCCGCAAACTTCGCCGTTTGCATTCTCCGTCAGAACCGTTGCCGTTTCGCCTACAAATTGCTGCCGAAATTTATAACCCAGCTCTTTATCTAACTTCCGCATTATTTCGGAACGCTCTTTTATAACTTCTTTCTTTACAACACCTTGCATCTTTGCCGCCGCCGTGCCTTTTCGCGGCGAAAAACTGAAAACATGTATCTTTGAAAAGCCCGTTTCCTTTGCCAGCTCTACCGTTTTCTCAAAGTCGCAATCCTCCTCCCCCGGAAAACCCACGATAATATCCGCCGTTATCGCAGGCCTGTCTAACCGCGATTTGATTAGCCCGACCTTTTCCCTGAATTCCTCCGCAGTGTATTGCCTGCACATCCTTTTGAGGATTTTCTCCGAGCCGGATTGCAGCGATAAATGCAGGTGCGGCATAATGTTACGACACCTGCAGAAAGCATCCAGCAGTCGCTCCGTAACGTCTGCCGGCTCCAGTGAACTAAGCCTGATTCTCGCAAGATTTGGTATTTCAGCCAGTTTTTCAAGCAGTTCCGCCAAATGGTTATTCTCCTGATTAGGCCAGTTTTTTCTCCTGACCGTTTCCTGGCCGAACGCCCCGATAAATATCCCCGTCAATACGATTTCCTTATGTCCTGCATTGACCAGCCCTTGCGCTTCTTTCAGTATTTCGCCTACCCCCCTGTTTTGAACAACAGGCCGGGTTTTCGGTACTATACAATAACTGCAACAGCCGTCGCAGCCGTCCTGAATCTTGAGAAACGCCCTTGTATGCCCTTCAAAAGATGTCAATGCGGTGAATATGGGCTGATTGTTTAATTTGTTTTTACACTTGATTTTAGGGCATTTTTCTGCTTTAATATTGCTTTGATAATCTGGTTCAGCAGTTTTGCCGTTAATTACCTGTTTTAACATCGCTGCCAGAGTATCTCGCGACCTGACAAGGCAAACGTTGTTACCCAGATTATCTAATTCGCCGGTTTGTACAGTCGACAGACAGCCGCAGACGACTATAGTAGCATCTGGATTTAACTTTTGCGCCTTGTGGATATATTGGCGGCTTTTTGCAGAAGCAGTATGGGTAACGCAGCAGGTATTGATAATGACCAGTTCCGGCTTATCGGCGATTTCGATGCTGGTTAAGCCGAGACGCTCAAGAAGCTCTCTAACCTGCTGGCTTTCATACTGATTGACTTTGCAGCCTAAAGTATTTATAGAAAAAGTTTTCATAATGTGGTATAATTTAAAACCGATAAGACTAAATTACAAGACTGATTAGTATTCGAGCATTCAATAAGCTACCGTCTGCCGGCTAAAAGCTGAGGGTAAAGAGGTTTATAATGGCAGGAAAAAGCGACTCTGTATGGGCAATAGATATAGGCAGTAACTCTATAAAGGCCCTGCGCCTTACTGCTGCCGGCGACTCTGTTGAAGTAACGGGTTTCGATGATGTCCAGCATGGCAAAATCCTTTCCGTGGGCAACGTAAAGCCCGCTGAAAAAGATGAATTAATCGCCATCAGTCTGCGTCAGCTTGTAAGCCAGAATAATCTGGGCAAAGATGATGTGATTATTTCTGTGCCGGGACAGAACAGTTTCGCACGGTTTGTGAATCTGCCGCCAGTCGAACAAAAACGCATCCCCGAAATTGTAAAATTTGAAGCGGTCCAGCAGATTCCCTTTGACATAAATGACGTGCAATGGGACTGGCAGATGATGAGCGATACCGGCAGCCCCGAGGCAAAGGTGGGCATCTTTGCGGTTAAAAGTGATGTTGTAAACGCCGTTCTGGAGCATTTCAGCAGAGAAAACCTGCGTGTTTCTACCGTTCAGATTGCGCCGATGGCTTTGTATAGTTACCTGCTTTACGACCGTCCCGAATTGTTCAAGTCCGACAATCAGGCCATCGTCATTGTCAATATGGGTGCGGAAAATACCGATTTGGTTGTCTGCACAAGGTCTGCAGTCTGGCAAAGATGCGTCACAATGGGCGGCAACGCCTTCACCAAAGCGATAGCGGAAACATTTAAGCTCAATTTTGAAAAAGCCGAGAAACTCAAACGTACGGCCCCGATGAGCAAATACGCCCGGCAGATATTGCAGGCGATGAAACCGGTGTTTACAGACCTGGCCTCTGAGATACAGCGTTCCATCGGTTTTTATACCAATTCCAATCCCAGCACCAAAATAGTGAAGATAATCGCTCTGGGTGGTGGGACAAAGATGCGGGGATTAGTCAATTATCTCCAGCAAACGGTTCAGATACCTATCGAAAGGCCGGACTCATTTAAAAAACTGGCGATAAGTCCGGACGTTTCGGCTGCAAAATTCCACGAGAACGTTTGTGATTTCGGCATTGTATATGGCCTTGCTTTGCAGGGTCTGGGCCGGGCGAAGATAGAGTGCAATTTGCTTCCGCGAAGTGTTGCCAGGTCGATGGTATGGGCATCAAAGGCCAAACACTTTGCCACAGCAGCACTGGTTTTACTGGCGGTCTCTCTTATGTGTCTGGGCAGAACGCTTTATGACAAAGTCTCTTACGGCAGCAAGGCGAACTTGAGGCAGAAAATAAGCGCTGTTGTCAAATCGGCTGAACAGGTCGACAGCAAGCTCAACGCCGAGAAGAGCAAGGGGACGGGTTCTGAAGCGACCATACAAAAAGAATTTAAGATTTTTGAATATCGCAGTGTAATCCCGCAGTTATATCAGACCATATTGTCGGCTCTGCCTAACGAGAAAAATACACCCGAGCAGGCTGAGATCTACAAGGCTTTTGCCAACAATGATGTCGAATCTGTTTCGAAGATTCCTCGAAAAGAGCGAAAGCAGCTTTTTATCACCAGTGCCGCTGTTTATTTCGCTTCTGATATCGAGAATGCTCAGTTAGGTACCATTGAAATGGGTATTGAACGCGGTGTTGGGGCAAGAACCTCCGAAGAATCTGAAACCAGCGAAGAAGAAGCTGCGCTACCTGAGGGGCTGACAGGAACTATCAGGGAGGTAAAACCCGGGGCAGGTCTTCAACAACAGGCCGGTTTTATTGTTACTCTTGCAGGCTATTCTCCTTACTCCAATATTGGTGAACTACTCGACCCTTCAGGGACAAAAAACGATAAATCAGGATGGGGATTTGTTACCAGATTACTACATCTCAATGACACCAATGACCCCAATGCTTCTTATGAGCCAAATTGTCCTTTTACGCTGTTCAAGAAAACCGAGATAAAGCATTTCAAAATCGAAGCCGGAGATGTAGCAGTTGGGGTTCAAATGCCTTTGGGGATAGGCATACAAAGCACTGTAACACAAAAACCGAAAAAAGACAAAGTTGTTCGTTACGATATGAACCCGGAGGAAGATATTGTCCTAGTAGACCCGATGACAAGAGAGATTATCAGCAGGGTTGTCGAACTTGACAAGGACGGACGAAAAAAGGTCGACAGGGCAGGAAGCCCTGTTTACCAGGCCAACGACCACTGGTTTATATTGAATATGAAGTTTGTGTGGAAAAATACCCCCAAAGAAACCGCATCTACGGCGCCATCAGGCGGGTCTTAAACGGCTATAATCCCGATTTGAGGTAAGGGAACAAGGATTTTTAGTGAGCTAAAATGAATAACTTAGGATTCAAAAGTATAATTCAAAAACTAAGTTTCATTAAAGAATATTCCTCTCTTTTTCTGCCGATAGTTATAATTGTCGTTGCCGCCCTTGTTTTCATTCCCACTCAGCTAATAAGTAACACGCTTAGGAAACAAGTTGCCGGCGAGAGCATCTCTGTCGGCAAAGGAGTCGGCGGGCTGATTGCAAACAGCATTTCCCGGGACCAATGGAAAGAAGAGGAAAAGTATCAGCAGTCCTTTGCGGAAGATGCCAATCAAATATCACTGCTGGCTAAACACTCTTCGCACAGGGAGTTGTTAAGCTACAAATTATTTCCTGAACCGAAAGATGCATCCGCTCTTATCTTTGATGAATTCGGGCAGAGGTTCAGAGAAGGCATTGAAAAGAGTATCGAACGTTTAAACGCTCACGAGGCACCCTCTGTGACAGAATTAACGAAAGCGATACAAAACGCTCAGGCTGCCAGCAAAGGGGCTATTGCCGCAGATAGGAACATAGGGGTCGATGAAACCATTAAAAATACTCTCTGCGAAAACAGAGCAAATGATTCTTCGGTATACGCTAATCTTTTTGATGTTGACGGGTATGATTTCTGGGGAAAATATAAATATACCGGGATGAACGATGCCATTAGAGACTGCTGGTTCTGGCAGGTTGGTTACTGGATTATCGAAGATGTGATTGATACTATTGACGTTATGAATACGGGGTCAAAAACTGTTTTCTCGTCACCAGTCAAACGACTGCTATACGTCAATTTTATTCAATGGGGAAGCAAAACCTCAAGGCAGGGTAAATCTGCGAAGTTGCCGAGATACGTCCTTTCGGTTACGGACGGGTTTACTGAATCCTGCACAGGAAGGTTTTGTAACAGCGATATTGATGTTGTTCACTTTAGAGTCTCTGTTGTGCTCAGTACAAAGGCAATTCTGCCATTTATGCAGCAGCTTTGCAGCACAAAACAGCATAAGTTCAACGGCTTTTCCGGTAAAGAGCCGGAACAAACATTCAAGCATAACCAGATAACAATTCTGGAAAGCAACATCGGTGCAATTGACTGGGCCAGCCCGACTCACAATCTCTACCGATACGGACAGGACGCGGTGGTAAAGATGGACCTCATTTGCGAATACATTTTTGACAGAAAAGGATATGACGAAATAAAACCGCAGGCGATTAAAGATTTACTGCCTGCTGCGGCGACCGGCGGCACAGGGAGTTAGCAAATTGCAGCTGACCGAATCAGAATAGTTAGTAAAGCAGAAAAGATATGAATCAAAAGAAAGGTAATTTTTTTGAGGAGCATATTGAAAAGATAGTTTGGACCGTTGTCGGACTTGTATGTATCGGACTGCTGACAGCCCGTGTTATTATCAGCCCTAACAGTGTCAAGTATGACAACAGGCAGCTCAGCGCAGGCAAAATTGATGTTTACATAAGCGAGCAGGCCAAACTACTTGAGAGTAAGCTGGACCGTAAACCTGAGCTAAAAGAGGCATATAAACAGCGGCTCGGCGACTTTGCCGCATTGCTCAATTGTGCAATAAATGGTGTTGACACAAATATTAGTCTGCCGCAGCCTAATGAGATAATTCAGACAGCCAGCAAAAAAGTCTATCGCCTTCCGGTGGTCGGCGAAATCAATGGAATATCGGCTGAACATATCAGGGCGGTGGCTTATGTACCCACCGGTATCGTTGATGAGGACACTGGTTATGATATGGTTGAACGTGAACCAAACGACCTCGATTTTGTAACGGTGGAGGCAAAGTTTGACTTTGCCCGGCTGTATGAAAACTTCTATAAAAATTTTGCCGGTGAAGGGGTTCAGGAAAACTGGCGTGATTCTTCACTTGCGCAACCGGTCGTTGCCGCTGTGGAACTGCAAAGACAGGAACAGCTTGCTGACGGCATCTGGAGCGACTGGCAAACCGTGCCTCGAACCAAAATCGAAAGCCGCAGAACAACGTTTGTAATTCCGGAAGATGCTGACAAGCTGCCCACGGGCGGATTAAAAATACGAATGCTTCAGTTTAATGATAAAAGAATTATAAAGGACATGTTGCAACCGATGCCTTATGTGATTGCCTCTGCGAACGAAGAATGGTTTCCGCCTTCATTACATAAAAGATTTTTGGAATATCAGAGGACTACAAAAACACAGGAAAAGCGTGGAATCAAAGCGGAAGCAAAAAAAGAACGAGATCGCAAACGAGAAGCCGAACGTTCCCAGAAAATGGCGGAGAAAACGCAATTAACCAAGTCTACAGAAACCGGGGGGGAGGAAACAGAAGGAGTTGCTCCCGTTACGCCCATTTTGAGGAGGCCGGCTGCCAAAAAAGGCGTTGGTGAACCTCGTGTAGGTGAGAAGGAGCGAGTATCGCAGAAAAGTAAAGAGAAAGAGGCCTCGAAGCAGCCCGTCGATTTTTATGCTGAACTTGAGAAAATTTTAATCGTTGACAAAATTGATTTCTCGCAGAAACGAGAGCCGCTGCTATTCTGGGCGCATGATGACACTGTCGAGCCGCAAAAAAATTACCGCTACCGTATCAGATTGGGGGTCTTTAATCCGATAGCAGGCACAGACCAGGTCAACGAGCAGGACAAGTTGCTGAAAAACAAGGTTGTTTTGTGGAGCATTTTTTCTGATGCGAGCGAGGTTGTGACCATTCCCGGGAGATTGTACTTTTTCCCGCGTGAAGCACAGGAGGCTGCCAAAAGTGTAATCGTGCAGGTTTCGAAATATACATTAGGCTACTGGTACAGCAAGGATTTTCTGGTCAAGCAGGGGGAAGTTATTGGAGACATCATCAGGAATGAAGCTGGTGCAAATGAAAACCCAGGAGTATTGGTTCCAAAAACTATAAATTACTCCACAGGAGCTGTTTTGGTGGATGTTGTACCTGTAAACGACTGGTCGGGGGGCAAAAATTTAAGCGCCAGGCATTACTTTGATGTGCTTTATACCTGCGATGGAACGAACATAAAACGAATACCTGCCAAACAAAGGTACTGGGAGGAAGATCTGCAGGCCAGATTTAACGATATCAGGAAATCTGAAAAAGAACCCAAAGAGCCTCTGCGAGAATGGGGCTCCAAAGCTACTCAGATAACAGGTCCATCAGAAGGAGCGGAGGAGAGCATCTGAAAAACCGAATTGACGGAGTATAGCTGAATACAAAGCGGTTCGGCAGATAAGACAGGCAACTCACAGTCAATTGTTATTTCATACCCGCCCAGAGGCGTCAAATCTATAAAATTGTCACTGAATCGTGCCGCTATGGGAGCGCTGATTTTAACGTCCTTTGCAACTACATCCGATTCGAGGGTCAGCTTCCACCGTTTCTCGGTCAATGGGGACATTTGTGCGGTTATTTGTGCCTTCGGCCAGTTGACGTATTTGTCCGGCAGATAGAGAAACAAATTTTCAGCGATTTTTTCGCCGTCTCTGCTCATAGCAAGATGCAGACAGCACTTGTCCGGCTCAGCAGGGTGAACAATTGCTTTTGGAAGTTTCAGGGGAGACGATTTGCCAAACGGTGTGACTGCAACAGGGAAATTAATTACATCAAGAGGGCGCCCGAACAAATCAATCAGCCGGCAGTTTAATATAGCCGTTAGAGGCCGGTCGCTGTCATTTATCACGATAACACTAATCGACTCCACTTCCGGCGGCAAATCAAAATGTGTTTTTTTCAGTTCCGGCACAATCGCTATCAGATGTTTTGAAAAGAATTGCTTTGCATAGTAATAAATCGCCTTCGGCCTTTTCACATAATCGACAGCCGACCAGCTTATCGCCGGGCAGCAGTCATTGAACTGCCGGAACAGTACGCCGCTGTTTATGGCGCTATGTGCCCTTAGATGTTCAACGTATATTTTGGCGGCACGGGCCTGAGTAATCTGTGAGAGGTATATGAACTGCTCATGATTTTGGGCAGCGCCAAAAAGTTCGCCTGTATAATGATATAATCGGCTGTTGCCGTCTAATTGATAGTTATGCTTTTCGAGGATATGGCTGCCGATGCGCAACTGCTGAGGCGGACAAAAATTCTTGATGGTTTCCATATCCGGCAGCGATTGCAGACCGAACTCGGCGACAAACGGCGGAATATCATCGGATGGACAAAGATACCGGCGAATGGGGTGATGGCCGGACCAGACTTCCCATTGATGCGTAGTGATATGTCGGCCAATCCCCGACTTGTCTTTTTTGATAAGCGGTGTGGTGGGGACATAATCGGTATCGGGGTCTGTTTCCCTGACAAGTTGCGGCAATAGCTGGTGATAAATTTTTTTGCCGTGAAACTTTTTGCCTTTGCCGAGTTTGCCGCTATCGTGCGCCCAGTCGATTTCATTATTGCCGCACCAAAGAACTAAGCAGGGATGATTTCGCAGCCGTTTTATGACTGCGGTCGCTTCTTTTTTCACCTCATCCAGAA
>Ga0315294_10006482_pt1 | contig 12841 bp, 12 predicted proteins | sample YL17G13_40_MG_FD_203626 | JGI IMG/M metagenome (GOLD analysis project Ga0315294, IMG submission 203626) | Sediment microbial communities from Yellowstone Lake, YNP, Wyoming, USA - YL17G13_40 | ecosystem: Environmental > Aquatic > Freshwater > Lake > Sediment | place: USA: Wyoming | collected... | reverse complement strand
CGGTTCATCATCACCAAGCCCAGCCTGCCCCGGAAGACCACCAGGTTTCCTTCGTCTTTCCCGGACTTCGCCGTCCGGCAGAAAAGACAACCCGAGGCCTTGGCAGCGTCCTTGATGTAGGCCATTCGCCAGGGAGCCCAGAGACGTTTCATCGGGGATTTTGGATTGTGGGTTTTAGATTTCCGATTTCCCAAATCAACCGATACGAGAGAAAAAAATGGTCATGAGTTTTACTGATTTTCTTTGATAAGGTTTTTCATTCCGCATTCCGCAATCCAAAATCTAAAATCAGAACAACCCCAGCTGCGATTTCTCGGCCTTCTCCTCGGCATCGAAAAGCCTCACTTTCCCGTACACCCCGTCGTAGCCCGGGTCCACCTTCACCTGGCCCCGGCGCACCCGCATCACGGCCTCGGCCACCTTGGGCCCGGCGCAGGAGGCGATTTCGTCTCTGGAGGTCCGGAGCAGGACCTCGAACTCGCTTCCGAAGTCCCGGACCAGGGTCTCGTAGGGCCGGGCCACGGCCTCGCTTCCGGTGCCCACGCTTAGAGCCGCGGAGAGGATCTCGTCCAGGGGCACGAGGTGCTTGAACGGGATGGCGCCATCCGGATGGTAGTCAAGGGACCGGTCGGCGAGCTCCTCCACCCGGTGCGCCACACCGATGGTGAGCTTCCTCCCGCAGGCCGGGCAGAGGTTCTTACCGCGCAAGGCCTCCTCGGGGGAAAGCACGATCCCGCAGTCTCGGTGTCCGTCGTAGTGGTATTTCCCCTCCTCGGGGAAGAACTCGTAGGTCGAGAGGAACTTGGCCCTGTCCTTGGTTCGGAGGGCCTCCATGATCTCCCCGTAACTCATCCCGCACTCGAACACGTTCGCCTCCCGGCCCAATTTCGCCGGGGAGTGGGCATCGGAATTGGAGATGAGCGCTATCGGGTCCAGTTTGGAGAGCCTCCAGTTCATCAGGGGGTCCGAGGAGAGGCCGGTCTCGATGGCAAAGATGTGGCCCGTCTCGTCCTCGAAGCATTCCTCCAGAGAGTCGAACCCGGAGTTCGCCCCGAACACCGAGTAGTGCGGGGTCCAGGCGTGCCCGGGGACGATGGCGATCTCGGGGGAGATCTTCCTCAGGAGCTCCGCCATCCGGGAGCAGGGAAAGGAGAGGATCGGCCTCCCGTCCACATCCAGCGACCCGTACCTCGCGAGCTGTTTCGCGATCTCCTCCACGACCTCGAAGGACGGCGCGAACAGGATGTTGTGCACCCGTCTCCCCTTGCCGTTCTTGGAGTAGATGTTATTCACCTCCGAGGTCAGCATCCAGGTCACCCCCTCGTACTCGTAGAGCCCGTTCCCCCCGGCCTGCCCCGGATTTATCGGGGGATTTATCGGGGCCCCTAAGGGAGTGAGCTTCGCCCGGAGCTCGGCCAGCCACCTGGGATGGGTGAAGTCCCCGGTCCCTAAGAGGGCGATCCCCTTGCGCCTGGCGCCTTGGGCCATGTGCTCCAGGTCCATGTCCGGGCTCGTGGCCCGGGAGTACTTGCTGTGGATGTGGAAGTCCGCGACGAAAGGCATAGGCACCTATTTTATCCCGAACACCCCCCTCCTGTCAAGTAGGGGCACAGCATGCTGTGCCCCTGCCTTGACAAAAAAAGGGGTCTTATGGTAACATAAAAGAGGCGCTGGAAGCCGTCCTCCTCTAACAAACTGCCGCGGAGTTGCGACATCTCTTCCGGCATACGGCCCATCCAGCGCCTTTGTATTTGGGATAGGGAGGGCGGCGGGCGGGCCACTGAGGTCAGTGGCGGCTTCACTCAGGTGGGTGGCGGCTTCACTCGGGTGGGTGGCGGCTTCACTCAGGTGAGTGGCGGCTTCACTCAGGTGAGTGGCGGCTTCACTCAGGTGAGTGGCGGCTTCACTCAGGTGAGTGGCGGCTTCACTCAGGTGAGTGGCGGCTTCACTCAAGGGAGCGAGTAGTCCACGTAACATTCTGTAATTAAGTAACTTAACCCCAAAAAAGGAGGTTTACCTGTGCCGTATTACATCCCCGCCCCGGACGAGGCCTTCGACACCTGGTTCGCCGCCTACCAGCAGTACGTCGCGGCGAACTTTGCGGCCCTGGGCCTGACCCCGGCCGAGGCTCTCGATGTCCAGACCGCCAAGATCAACTGGAGCCTGGGCTACTCCAACGTGGTCGTGACCAAGAACGCCTACCAGGCCGCGGTCGAGGTCAAGGACGAGAAGCGGGAGGATGCCGAGATCGTGATCCGCAGGATCACCGGCAAGATCCAGGCCCGCCCGGAGACCACCGACGCCCAGCGGGAGTTCCTGGGCATCACCGTCCCGGACCGGATTCCGACGCCGCTGGACCCGGAGAAAATTCTCCTGCACCCGGCGCCCCTGCACCTCGTCAAGCCCGGCCGGGGCCAGGCCGAGCTCCATTTCGGGCCGGACCCCGGAAACGAGAACTCCAACGCCCTGCCCGATATCGCCAGAGCGGTGCGCATCTTCCGCGCCTTGGGCGGGGTGCCCGAGAACGTCTCGGGCTGGGTCTTCATCGCCGAGATAAGCCACTCGCCGTACGTGGACGTCCTGGGCAACTCAGCGCCCATCACCGTGTCCTACCGCTTCCAGTACGTGGACCGCCTGGGCCGGCCCGGCCAGTTCAGCGACCCGGTGACCGTGGCGGTGTCGGCCTGAGCCATGGACCCCGTTCCCCCCGGCCTGCCCTCGGACTTTCGGGGCCCCCATCGTCTCTTGGGCATGATCCTCATGGACTCAGGGCTTGTCACTCTAACGCATTTGAACGAAGCCCGCAGGCGGCAGATGCTGGAAACCGAGCGGCGCATTGGCGAGATTTTGGTCGAGCTGGGCCACCTCTCTCCCGATGCGCTGGCCCGCGCTCTGGCCATTCAAAGCTCTGAGGACCGGGGCCGGGGGGCCCGGACCTGAGCCGCGATGCCCGCTGACGAGCAGTCCGTCTACCTTAAGGCTCTGCTAAGTTATCTCCCCTTAGCCGTCGTGGCCGTGGACTCAAGCCACCGGGTGGTCCTGGCCAACCCCGCCTTCGTGCGCCTGTTCGGCTATCCCGAGGACGAGATCAAGGGCGCCTCCCTGGACGAGCTCATCGCCCCGCCGGAGCTTCGGGACGAGGCCCGGGGCCTCACCCGGCAGGCCGTGGAGGGCGAGGTCGTCCGGGCCGAGACCCGCCGCCGGAGGAAGGACGGCAGCCTCGTGGAGGTCGAGGTCCACGGCGTGCCCTTGAGGGTGCGCGGAGAGCTTGTCGGCGGCTACGGTTTATACCTCGACATCACGGAGCGAAAGCAGGCCGAGGAGGCCCTCCGGGCGTCGGGGAAGGATTACCGCGGGCTTTTCGAGCAGGCCCACGATGCCATCGTGGTGTTCTCTCCCGACGACGAGGTCATCCTGGACGTCAACCAGCGGGCCTGCGAGGTCTACGGGTTCACCCGCGAGGAGTTCCTGGGCATGTCCCTGAAGCGCATCTCCCAGAACGTCCCCCGCGGCGAGCAGCAGATCCGGGAGACCCTCGAAAGGGGCGTCTATCACCATTTCGAGACCGTCCAATTCCGCAAGGACGGCTCCCGGATGGCCCTGGAGATCAATGCCGCGGTCGTGAACTTCAAGGGGCGGAGGGCCATCCTCTCCATCCACCGCGACGTCACCGACCGCAAGCGCGCCGAGGAGGCCCTAAGGGAAAGCGAGAGCAGGAACCGGGCCATCTTGGATGCCCTGCCCGACCTGATGTTCCTTCAGAGCGCGGACGGGGTGTACCTGGACTATCACGCCTCGGATCCCGGACTCCTTTTCGTCCCCCCGGAGAGGTTCCTGGGCAAAAATATGCGCGAGGTCCTGCCGCCCGAGCTCTCCGCGAGGTTCGCCAAGCTCTTCGGGCTTCTCCGGGAAACAGGCGTAACCCAGGTGCTGGAGTATCCTCTCCGGCTCTCCGGGGAGGCCCGCTTTTTCGAGGCCCGCATCGCGGCTTGCGGCCCCGACCGGGTGCTGTCCCTGGTCCGGGACATCACCGCGCGCAAGCAGGCCGAGTCGGCCCTCCAGCAGCGCCAGAGGGAGGCGGACACGCTTCTCGACAGCCTGCCGGCCTATGCCTACTTCAAGAAGGCGGGAAGCGTTTACGTGGCCGCCAACCGCAAGTTCTGCGAGGCCGTGGGCTGCTCTCCGGATGAGATCGCCGGCAAGACCGACTTCGACCTCTTCCCCCGGGAGCTGGCCTTAAAGTACCGCGCCGACGACGCCCGGATGGTCATCTCCGGGGAGACCTTCTGGGTCGGCGAGGAGGAGATGGTGGACCGCGGACGGCGGTTCGTCGTGGAGACCCGCAAGGTCCCGATCAAGAACGACCGGGGCGTGGTGGTGGGCCTGATCGGCCTGGGGTTCGACATCACCGAGCGCAAGCAGCTCGAGGAGCAGCTCCTCCAGTCCCAGAAGATGGAGGCCGTGGGCCGGCTGGCCGGCGGCGTGGCCCACGACTTCAACAACATCCTCACCGCGATCATGGGCTACTCCGACGTCCTCCTGGAGAAGCTCGGCCCGGAGGATCCCCTGCGCCGCTTTCCCGAGGGTATTTTGGAGACGGTTGACCGGGCCTCCAATTTGACCAACCAGCTCCTCGCCTTCAGCCGCCGGAAGGACGTCCAGCCCGAGGTGCTCTCCCTGAACGACGTGGTCGCCGACATGGACCGCCTTCTCCGGCGCCTGATCGGCGAGGACGTAGAGCTCATCTCCGACCTGGAACCCGCCCTCGGACCCGTGAAGGCCGATCCGGTTCAGCTTGAGCAGGTCCTCATGAATCTCGCGGTCAATGCCCGCGACGCCATGTCCCGGGGGGGCCGGCTTACGATAAAGACCTCAAACGTGGAGCTCGACCTCGACTACGTCCGCCGCCACGTGGGACTGGAGCCCGGGCCCTATGTGCTTCTCTCCGTGACCGACACCGGCCGCGGCATGGGCCCGGAGGTGCAGGCCCATCTCTTCGAGCCTTTCTTTACCACCAAGGACAAGGGCAAGGGGACCGGCTTGGGCCTCTCCACGGTCTACGGCATCGTCAAGCAGACCGGGGGCCACATCGAGGTGGAGAGCGCCCCCGGAGCAGGGGCCACCTTCCGGGTCTTCCTGCCCCGCCATACCGGGGGGCCGGGGGGCCGGGGGGAGGAAGCCTCCCTATCGCCCGTCCCGGAAGCCGGGCCCGCCGTAGGGACACGGCATGGCGTATCCCTACTTCAGGGCACGGAGACCATCCTCGTGGTGGAGGACGACGAGGGAGTCCGCAAACGGGCCTGCGAGATCCTTCAAGGATATGGCTATGTCGTCCACGAGGCCGGCCATGGCGAGGAGGCCCTCGCCGTGGCCGTAAGACACACGGGGCCTATTCACCTTCTGGTGGCCGACGTGGTCATGCCCCGGGTGAGCGGCCCGGAGCTGGCCCGGCGCCTGGCCCCCTCCCGTCCGGAAATGAAGGTGCTCTTCATCTCGGGCTACACCGACGGCGAGCTGGCCCCCTACGGCGTGCTCCGGGAAGGGACCTCCCTTCTGCGCAAGCCCTTCAAGCCCGAGGCCCTCGCCCGCAGGGTCCGCGCCCTGCTCGACGCTCCCTGACCCCCTGCACATCGCTTATCTCGAACGCTCGAAGAACCCGACCTATCGGGGCCGTGCGCTCCAGCCGGAAAATGAAGAGACGGCACATGGGCCGTCTCTTTTGTCAAGTCGCCATCATTCCTGCGGTGCCTTAATTGGTTTAAACGTCGTCATTTCATAGCCTCCTAGGTAAAATGCTTTTTAAATTCCTTGGGTTTTAGAAAAAATACATTCCATAACCGACGTAAAGACAAACGCTTTCCGGACACCCCCATATTTATTTCCTCTGGAGGGGTTGACAAAACAGCGATTCTGGGGTATATTATGGGGGGAGAAGGGATAATACTTCCCGGTCTGCTGTTTCGCCCCCAAGAACCCACCGATTAACACCCTCTCAACACGCTCTCAACACCCTGCCAACACGCTGTCAACACCCAGTGCACCCGCACCTCTCCGGCACTGAACGAGGGACTCACACGGGGTATGCCCGGACCCAAGGAGCATCAATGGCGCAGGAAATACGGGCTCTTCAAGGAATAGCGATATCCGCCTTGGAGGGAAGGCTTTCCTGAGCGTCGGGGGTGAGGAAGAGGGCCAGGAAACTCGCCTTCTTTTTCCCCTCCCCTTTCAGCAGTTCGGGGTTGGGATGATAAAGATACTCGCCCTCTTCCGCAGGGAAGAAGCCCACCAGACGATGATCGCGGGACGGGGGCTTCACGGTGACCTTGGACACAGCCATCCGGAGCTCCAATAGAACCGGTTTCGGCCCGCGCCTTGACCCCGGCATAAGGTCCTCCTCCCTCCTCCAACCCACCAGGATACCCTTGCCTTTCTTCTCCAGAAAGAGCACCGGCGAAAAGGGGGGCTTGTTGCTCGGAGGAAGACGAGGAACCTCAAGTCCCGCGCGCAGGGCCCGCCGGGCGAAGGTCTGAAACGCCACGTGCGCGTCCGGCCAGACCCAGTCCCCGGTCAGGCGGTCCTTGTGACGCATCCTCTTGGCATACCCGGCCCAGGCCCCCCGCTCCTCAGCCCCGAGCTCACTCTCCCAGAGCTTCATCGCCTTGGAGAAAAGCCTGCGCACCTCCCGCTGACCCTTCGTATCCGCGTTCCGCGGAACCACATAGCGCTTGCGATAGGTCTTGCCCCTCCGGGTCACCAGGATCGATTCCTCATCCATCTTCCCGGAAGCGGCCTGGGAGTGAATCGGAGCCTTGATTTTAGTCATAGAAATTCAGGGATTAGGGATCAGGGGTTAGGTTTTAGGATAACTGCTTTACAAAACAAGATTTTACACGAAAAGGAGGGCGAAGTCAAGGGGAGGGGAATTTGTACCCTAGAGGTTGACATAGACCCTTCTTTTCGCTTACAATACAACAAAGAGAAACGCTTCTCAAAAAAAGAACGATCTAAAATGGCTTATTGGACGGGAGCAACAGACAACGGACTAACTTGGAACGTTTATTGCGGAGACGCGAAGGACGTTTTATCAAAATTTCACGACGCCAGCTTCAATTGCGTTGTAACCTCACCACCCTATTACTGGCTAAGAGATTATGGTGTAAAAAATCAGATCGGACAGGAGGAAACTGTCCAAGAATACGTCGATGCTATAGTGGACGTGATGATTCAGGTTTACCGAGTACTCAAAAACGACGGCCTTCTTTTTCTCAATCTTGGGGACACCTATTACTCAGGGAAAGGGCAGTCTCAGGGTATCGACCCAAAAAGTAATAAACGCAGATTTGGTCTAAGGGCAGTCGATAAAAGCGGAGGTGTAGGAATCGGTATCAAACCGAAATCGGTTATCGGGGTCCCATGGCGGGTCGCACTGGAAATGGCAAACAATGCCTGGGTCCACAGGAGCACCATCATATGGCACCGAAGTGCAGCTTTACCAGAAGCGGTAAAGGATCGGCCTAGGCGTAGCTACGAATATGTCTTCATGTTCGCCAAAAATCGGAAGTATTATTTCAATCGTGAAGCAATAAAGGACGTCAAGCTTGAAGAGGATGTTTGGTCCATTTCAGCAAGGCCGAAACTAACAAACGGACTTGATACAGCCCCTTTTCCGGATGAACTTGTACAGCGCTGCCTTGACTTGGGATGCCTACCTACGGGATCAGTGTTAGATCCATTTGCCGGCGGGGGCACAACACTTAGGGTCGCTCTAGCTTCCGGACGTCACGCTACGGGAATCGACTTGAATCCCGAGTTCTGTAAGTTCATGGTTACTCAAATGCGCACGATGGAGCACCAGCTACAACTAGTATGCACATAGCCTTTAATCTCGTCCAAGAATCCCTCACGCGACTGCGCGCTTATCATCCCTTCTTCGGGATAACGTTTCTTGTTTGCAAGCAAAACGAACTCCCAGTTGGAAGAATGGTCCACTTCGCCATTAACACCAAGGAAGAGGAATTTCTTCGAACCCATTACAAACCAGACCTGAAATCCATACATTACTTCCAACCGTTTAGAAGTTCAAGCCGAGAGGGCCATTGGCTATCCTCAAAGTATCCATCCTCCGGTTCCCAAAAAACGCGCACACAGGGAGATCTCGCCCAGGCTTTCATGCACAAGAGAGGTTCTGACTTGTGGGGATGGGATAAAAACTATGTACGGGTTTTGCGAGGGAAGCTTGAACGAGACAAGAAAGGCAGGATTCCGATTTTTTGGTTAGCAGTGTGGCTCTTTCGGGAGAAAAGTTGGCCGGAAAACACTACAGGCAATCAACTAGTTGAGGCCCTCCTTAAAGAGTTTCACATCACCCAGGAAGAACAAAACGAAATATTTCAAATGCCTTTGCAGGGCGAAATACCGAAATCGGTCTTCGGTGATGAACCATATTCTGACGACAAGCTACTTGAAATTGAAGAACCCGCTCCAGACGCTACGCCAGAGGAGGGAGGCACCCTAAGGTTCTTAGAGCTACGGGGCGTAGGACCATGCCGATTGCTCAACTTCAACCCGGCAGAACGACTAACCATCATCACTGGTGATAACGGACTTGGGAAGACGTTCCTCCTCGAATGTGCTTGGTGGAGTCTTACAGGGCACTGGGCTGAAAACCCAGCCTACCCTCGATTGGACGCAGGACGAAGTGATCCTAGTATTACATTAGAGATTGCAGGTAAAAAAAGAAAGCCGGAAAGGAAGACGATCAAATACGACTGGGATACGCACACTTGGCACGCCCCCAAGGGTAGACCGACTATTCCAGGCCTCATCGTCTATGCACGAGTAGACGGTTCATTCGCAGTTTGGGACCCAATACGTCATTCGATTGAAACTAATGCAAATAGACCAACAGACAAGCCTGGGTTGTTTCTATTCACGAGAAATCAGGTCCTTCGTGGTCTTGAGGGCAGTATAGAGGGATTATTACGCGATTGGGTGAAATGGCAACACAGTCCAGACAATTCCGTCTTCGAAACGTTCAGAGTTGTCCTTAGTAAGCTGTCACCACCGGAGATGAAGTCGCTTGAACCCGCGGAACCTATACGACTCCCCTATGAGGCTCGTGAGATTCCTACCCTTTCACATACTTACGGTATTGTACCTTTTACACAAGAATCCGCCGGCATCAAGAGAGCAGCAACAATCGCATACTTACTCGTATGGGCCTGGAATGAGCACAAAGTTTTTGCTTCGCTTGCTAAGCGCCCGCCACAACAGAAGATGGTCATACTGATTGATGAAATGGAAGCCCACCTACACCCAAAATGGCAACGGACCGTCCTGCCAGCACTGTTAGATGTTGCGGGGATGCTGAGCCGCCAAGTTGAACCCCAGATGATCATAGCTACCCATTCCCCGCTTGTACTTGCATCGGTCGAAAGCCGCTTCTCCGACGAGTCGGACAAACTCTTCCATTTGGAGCTTTCCCCAGATGGCCATGTGAAGTTCGCTGAGCTCCCGTTCGTGCGCCATGGCAGTATTAACGCGTGGCTTACCTCCGAAATCTTCGCCCTACGCCAAGCGAGATCACCCGAAGGGGAAGAGGCTATAGAGAAAGCAAAGAAGTTGATGGATATGAAGGTTACAAAACCAGATGAGATTGTTGCCGTTCACAAACTGCTGGCAAAAGCCCTTGCTGATGACGATGAGTTCTGGCCCCGCTGGGGATACTTTGCAGAGAGAAGGGGAGTCAAACTATGATTCCTGTAGCGCTACAGCCAGAACCACATGACTTTGAGGTAACGGTCCGAACCCCTGGCCGGGCATTTCTTAGACGTAATCCAAGGCCCACCAGCGATGATTTCAAGAAGAAACGCTTTTGGCAAAATTGTTTGCCCGACCTGAGACAAGCTTACAGTGAGATATGCGCCTACTCTGCATGTTGGATTTATGCTGAAGGCACGGTAGATCATTTTTGGCCAGTCTCAGTAAAACCCGAATTAGCCTACGAATGGAGTAACTATCGCTTGGCACTTTCCAAACTCAACAGCTATAAGGGGGACAAAACCGACGTTCTTGACCCATTCCACATTCAAGAAGGCTGGTTCGTATTGAATTTTACAAACTTCTATGTCGAGCCAAATGCTGGCCTCGAAACCACAGTTGAAACAGCAGTAAAAAGGACGATTGAAGCTTTTCGCCTCAATGAAGATGACTGCTTAGTGCGGCTCCGTTTTTCAATCGTAAAGGATTACGCACAAGGCCGTATCTCGCTTGAGTATTTAGTGCATAGGTATCCCTTTATCGGTAAAGAACTGGAAAGGCAGAATCTTACAGAGAGTATTAAAACATACTTCAAGTAGGCATGATTTAGCCGAGGAAAGGTAACGCTGGTTTATAAGCATTTCATAACAAATAGGGCCGCCTGTGAAGCGGCCCTATTTCTTTACTCAAATATATAACCCCTGCCGCCCAAACGGAATAAAACCAAGGACTTAATGAAGAAAGGGCGCATCGGGTGCGCCCTACTTCCTGGCTGGGCCGAGGTCCTTTCCGAAGGCCGCGAAATAAAGGGTCCCCAGAAGCCCGAATCCCGTAGCCACCCCGAGGTTCAGGGCCGGGGAGGCCCGCCACAGGAACGCTCCTCCGAACGCCGCCAGGGACACCACCACGTCCCGGACCAGATAGTACAGACCGAACGTCCCGGCCTTGCGGTCCTCGGGAGCCAGGTCCAGAATCAGGGCCTTGCGGGTCGGTTCTCCGAACTCCTTCAGCCCCCGGAGGATAAAGGCCAGGACCAGCAGGGGCAGGGACCGGGAGAAGAACAGCACTCCGGGGAACAGGGTGAAGAACACGAAGGTCGCGACCACGAAGGGCTTCTTCGTGCTGCGGTCTGCGAGCCAGGCCACCGGGATGTAGACCAAAAGCGCAGTCGCCATCTCGATCGAGGTCAGGACCCCGAACTGCAGGGCCGAGATCCCGACGCTCTTCATGCACCAGACCACCACGAAGGCGTAGGGGATCTGCTCCGCGAATCGGATCAGGATGTCCGAGAGGAGCAGGTTCTTCAAGTCCGGAGACAGGAACCTCCACAGCCGGAGCGGACTCTTCTCAGGGGATGCCGGACGGGCCTCCTCCTGGATCAGGAGCTGTTGGAAGAATACAGAAACAAGGCACAGGAACGCGGCCAGGACGAAGGCCAGCCGGACCCCGTTCCTCTCCCCGTACCATCCGATCAGAGCCCCGCCCAGGACCGGCCCCAGGGCCATCGGGACCCTGCGGATCAGGGAGTGCAGGGAGACCCCCATGGTGCGCTTCTCCTTTGGCAGGACCTGAGAGACCAGGCTCATCGTGGCCGGGAGCGAGACCGCGCTCCAGGTGAGAAAAAAACAGGCCCCGACCAAGACCGCGGCCCAATGGGGAATGATGATGACCACGAGGTACCCGAACAGGGACAGAAGGTTGAAGACCAAGAGGGCCCGCTTGGTGCCCAGGCGATCGCTCAAGTACCCGCCGGGAAAAGCGTAGAGCGCCCCGAGCAGGTTCTGGAGCCCGGAGAGCAGCCCGATCGCGATGATCGAGCCGCCCAGGGCCAGAAGGTAGATGGGCAGAAAGCGCTCGGCCATGCGCTCGCCAAGGCCCACCAGAATGACCATCAGAAGCAGGGCCACGATACTCCGGCGCAGGCCCAGGAAGCTTGCCACGCGCCCGGCCCAGGCCGGAGGAGAAGTCGCTGTCATCAGCTTCGCTTATCCTTTGCTTACCTTGGCCTGGCAGTAGGCGTACAGCGCGTCGTAGACCGGGAACTGCAGGCGCTGGTTGTCGAAGTCGTCCCGGGCGATGCGCCTGAACCCGTCCGCGACAGCCTCCAGCCCGTAACCTTCAGGGGCGAGCGACTTATCCTCGGTGTCCGCGGCCCGCACGATTTTGGCCAGGAGGGCGAGCGCCGGGTCCGTGAGCTTGTACTTTTTGATGATTGCGTCGAACGAGCACTCCGGGCCGTGGTGTCCGAGCTCCACCCCCGGGGCGTCGTACGGGATAGCGTCCTTCAACTGCTTCCAGTCCGTATCCTTGGGAAGATACAGGAACTCCGCATCCTTGTCCACGAAGCGCTTAATCAGCCAGGGGCAGGCGATGCGGTCCACCTCGGCCTTCTCGCGGGTCGCCCATCTCATCGCATTGGCCTCCTTGAATTGGTTTCCTTTCCCCCGGAATCTCATCCCCTAAAGAAAAAGGAGGGCTTCGAGAGGGCCCTCCCTTCCAACCAAGCCGATGTTCAAAGCGTAAGGTGCTCCTGCGCCGCCTTAGAGGCGATGACCGCACAGGTCTCCGGGTCCTCGATCCGGAACCAGCGCTCCGGGGCGTCGGGGTAAACGCCCAGGGCGTCGTGGAACACCACGACCCCCTTGAGCTTGCCGTACTCGTACTGGAACGGACTTCGCCCCGTGAACGCGATCCGCTGGCTGGTGAGCACGAGTTTTCCCCTGTCCCGGGACGCGAGCCCCTTGCCCGGAATCGGCAGGAGCTCTCCATCGCGGTAATAGACCGCCCGTCGCCCGAACTCGAACCGTATCCCCTCCGATTCCGGCAGATCCCCCTCCAGGAGCTCGGCTTGGGCCACGAAATGGCAGGTTTCCCCTTCCTTGAGGGAGATCGGCGAGGCCGCCTCGGGCAGGTTTCCCTTGCTGATCTCGGACCGCCGCTTGATCCGGTCCACCTCGGCTAGGATGTCCGCGACCTCCGCATCGGAAAGCTCCAGGGACTTGCGGGCCCCCTCGATCTTGGCCAGCCCCTGCCCCACGATGAAGGTCTCGGGCGGGGTGTTGGCAAAGACCTCCTCGAACTG
>Ga0315294_10006480_pt1 | contig 12843 bp, 13 predicted proteins | sample YL17G13_40_MG_FD_203626 | JGI IMG/M metagenome (GOLD analysis project Ga0315294, IMG submission 203626) | Sediment microbial communities from Yellowstone Lake, YNP, Wyoming, USA - YL17G13_40 | ecosystem: Environmental > Aquatic > Freshwater > Lake > Sediment | place: USA: Wyoming | collected... | reverse complement strand
GGGGGGCAGGGGCCGGTGCAGTGCGGGATGCCCGGTCCCGGGTCCCCCGGTGTGCAGGGGAGGCGAATCGGACGCCTGCCCGGGCACCAGGAGCCCCTGTCCGGGAACACGCTCAGGGATGGAGGGGTGATACAATGGCGGAAGCAAGCATGGAGAAGAGGGGGAAGATGCCTGTCAGTGCGGACCGCGTGGTCCGCACCAGGAACCCCCATGTGGAGATATGGCTGCAGCTGGCCTCGAAGCTGGGCCACGAGGGCAGGCACGACAAGGCCATCGAGATTTTCTCCAGGATCATCAGTGCAAACCCGGAGATTCCGGAGGTCTGGCACTGCAAGGGGGACTGCCTCGAGATGCTGGGAAAGCATGACGAGGCCATCTCCTGCTATGATGCAGCGCTGAAGCACGATCCACTGAACGCCGACACCTGGTTCAACAAGGGGCTGGCACTGAAGGCGGTCGGGCGCGAAGACGAAGGCACGACGTGCTGCAACTACGCCGTGTCCCGGTACCTCGGCAAATAGAAAGCTATATCTTATATATCAATTATTTCTCCCTACCCATGTAAGGAGGAAAGTGGGATGAAGTATATCCAGACAACCTGCCCGTACTGCGGCACAGGGTGCAGTTTCAACCTTGTCGTTGTAGACGGAAAAGTGATGGGTACCGCCCCGTACCACCGTTCCCCGGTGAACGAGGGCAAGGTATGTCCCAAGGGGACGTACGCCCATGAGTTCGTGCACAGTCCGGATCGGCTGAAGACGCCCCTGATCAAGAAGGACGGGAAGTTCGTGGCCGCCACCTGGGACGAGGCGTACGACCTGATCGCAAAGAAGTTCACGTCGTACAAGCCCGAGGAGATGGCGTGCCTCTCTTCTGCCCGGGTCTCGAACGAGGAGAACTACCTGATGCAGAAGTTCGCCCGGTCGGTCCTGAAGACCCCGCACGTGGACCACTGCGCCCGCCTCTGCCACGCCTCAACGGTGGTTGGCCTTGCGGGAGCATTCGGCTCCGGGGCCATGACCCAGTCCATCGGCGATATCGCGGATGCGAAATGCGTCTTCATCATCGGCAGCAACACCTTCGAGCAGCACCCGCTGATCGGGCGCCGCGTGATGCAGGCGAAGATGAACGGGGCCAAGCTGATCTATGCCGACCCGCGCCTGACCCCCACGGGAAAGCAGGCGGACCTGTACCTGCCCTTCTACTCGGGCACGGACGTGGCCATCTTCAACGGCCTGATGCAGCAGATCATCAAGAACGGCTGGGAGAACAGGGAGTTCATCGAGAAGCGGACCAAGGACTTCGACAAGCTGAAGGCTGTCGTGATGAAGCCCGAGTACAGCCTGGAGAACGTCTCCAAGATCTCGGGCATCCCGGCCAAGGACCTGGCCACCACGGCCGAGTGGATGGCAAAGAGCGGCGCCACCACGATCCTGTACTCGATGGGCATCACCCAGCACACCACCGGCGTGGACAACGTGAAGTCGGTGGCCAACATCCAGATGCTCACCGGCAACCTGGGCAGGCCCGGGACCGGCGTCTGTGCACTCCGTGGCCAGAACAACGTGCAGGGCGCCTGCGACATGGGGGCGCTCCCGAACGTGTACTCCGGCTACCAGGCCGTGATCGTTCCCGATAACCGGAAGAAGATGACGGATGCCTGGGGCACCGAGATCGCGGAGGGGAAGGTTGGGTACACGGTCACCGACATGATCAACGTGCTCGCCGACAAGCCCGGCACGCTGAAGTGCCTGTACATCATGGGTGAGAACCCGATGCTCAGCGACCCGGACCTCCACCACGTGGAGAAGGGGCTTAAGAACCTGGAGTTCCTGGTGGTGCAGGACATCTTCCTGACCGAGACGGCGGAGCTCGCCAACGTGGTCCTGCCCGCGGCATGCTACGCAGAGAAGGACGGGACCCAGACCAGCACCGAGCGGCGCGTCCAGCGCTGGCGAAAGGCGGTCAACCCGCCGGGCCAGGCGAAGGCCGACTGGCAGATCTTCGGCGAACTCGCAGCGAAGATGGGCTTTGCGAAGCAGTTCCCGTATAAGAGCGCGGAGGAGATCTTTGTGGAGGTCTCGAAGGTGACCCCGAGTTACGGCGGCATGACCTACGCCCGGCTGGAGAAGCCCGAGGCGCTCCACTGGCCCTGCCCGACGGCCGAGCACCCGGGCACGCCGATCCTGCACAAGGAGAAGTTCGCCCATCCCGATGGACTGGGCGTCTTCACGCCGCTGGAGTGGAAACCGGCCGCGGAAGTCCCGGACAACGACTACCCGCTGATCCTGACGACCGGCCGCTGCATCTGGCAGTGGCACACAGGGACCATGACCCGCCGGTCCGAGCACCTGGAGATCGAGGAGCCGACCGGCTGGATCGAGATCAACCCCGAGGATGCGAAGGCCCTCGGGATCAAGGACAAGGAGAAGGTGCGGGCCGTGACCCGGCGCGGGAAGCTGGAGGTGCCGGCACGGGTGACCAAGGACATCAAGAAGGGCGTGACGTTCATGCCGTTCCACTACAAGGAGTGTGCGGCGAACCTGCTCACCAACAACGCCCTGGACCCGGTCGCCAAGATCCCGGAGTTCAAGGCCTGTGCAATACGGATCGAGAAGATCGCGGAGGTGAAGTAACATGGCACTCTTCGGCGCAAAACCGGCAATGAAGACGGGGGACATGGTCTACGCCTGGACCACCGACTCCGAGATCGCGAAGCGTGCGGAGTGCGGCGGTGCGGTGACCACGCTCCTCAAGTACGCGCTGGAACAGAAGATGGTCGACGCCGTGCTGGCGGTGAAGCGGGGCCAGGACATCTACGATGCCGTCCCGACGCTGATCACCGACCCGAAGGACCTCAAGGACACAGCGGGGTCGCTCCACTGCGGCACGCTTCTCCTCTCCAAGATCCTGGCAAAGCACCTGAAGGGGGTCAAGGACCGGAAGATCGCCATGACCGTCAAGGGCTGCGACGTGATGGGGATCCTGGAGCTGGCCAAGAGGAAGGGCGTCAACCGCGACAACCTCTACCTGATCGGGGTGAACTGCGGCGGTACCGTGAGCCCGGTCAAGGCGATGAAGATGATCCAGGACGTGTACCAGGTCGATCCCATGAAGGTCATCAAGGAGGAGATCGACAAGGGCCAGTTCATCATCGAGTTCGAGGGCGGCCACAAGGGAATCTCCATCGATGAGCTGGAGGAGAAGGGCTTCGGCCGGAGGACCAACTGCCGCCGCTGCGAGTACAAGGTCCCCCGCCAGGCGGACCTCGCATGCGGGAACTGGGGCGTCATCGGGGAGAAGGCAGGCAAGGCCACGTTTGTCGAGGTATGCAGCGACAGGGGGGCCGACCTCCTGAGCCGGGCTGCAAAAGCCGGTGCTCTCGCCACCGAGGCAGCGAACCCGAAGGGCATCGAGCTGCGGCAGAAGGTCGAGGGGGCCATGCTGAAGCTGGGCGAGAAGTGGCGGAGGAAGGACTTCGGTGCCCTGAAGGCCGACCTCTGGGGCACCATCAGCCGCGAGACGGGACGGTGCATCAAGTGCTACTCGTGCATCGAGAACTGCCCGGTCTGCTTCGGTGCCGCGGAGACACTGAAGGGGAAGTCCTTCATGGTGCAGCCCGGCGAGCTGCCGCCCAACCCGATGTTCCACCTGCGCCGCTTTGCCCACATCTCCGATTCCTGCATCAACTGCGGCCAGTGCGAGGAGCTCTGCCCGATGGACATCCCGCTGGCCCTCTTCTCCCACGCCATCCGCGTGGAGGGGGACGCGGCGTTCGAGCCCAAGCTGGGGAAAGCATCTTACACCAACTGATCCACCCTTTTTTTCTAAGAGTTCTTTCGGAAGGGCTCCGTATTTCGGTCCGCGCCTGCAGTGCGTGGGGATTTTGGCGGGTTTCCGTGGAGCAGGGGGAGGCCTCTTCACCGGGGACCGGCAGGTGAAGAAGGGGATCCTACCCGGGATTACCGGGCCGGTCCGCGAAGAATGTCACCGCGGGTTCCGAAAGGCCGCCCTGGTGGTCTTTCCCCCTGGCAGGGATTCCCCGGGGGGAGCAGGATGAAGCAGGTTTATAGGGAGCAGCTCCCCATTCTCCCCCATGAAACAGCATGAGGTGTTTGAGTCGGTGCCGGGGATCCTGCGCCCCTTCAAGGCATACGTGGAGTCCCTGAACCTGCAGAAGGGGGACCAGCTCGTGTACTATGGGGTGCCCGGGACCTGCACGCCCTTCATCGAGCTGCTGGGCTTTGCCATCCGGGGGCTTCCTGCCGAGCAGGTCTTTGTGCCCCTGACGGACGAGGGGAAGGCAAAGAAGATCATCGCAGTGGCAGACGTGGGGATGCAGGTCTCTTCAACCGCCGTGAAGCCGAACCCCAAAGCCATTATCCTCATGGGCGGGCTCTCCATGCCCAACTCGAATGTCACCGCCGACCAGATGAAAGCGGTCATCGGGAAGTACCGGGTGCCCCTGATCGGCGTCTGCTTCATGAAGATGTTCGAGAAGACCGGCTGGACAAAGACCTTTGACTTCAGCCTCCTCATCGATGCGAACATCGCCCCGGTGGACGTCTGGAAGTGACGGAACGCCCACGGAATTCCCTTTTTTCCCGATCTGACATCATCCGGTGACCCGGGGGGCATGCAAACCCTTATCCCTGCCCGGAGTCACGTTTCCGGTATGGAAGAGCAGCGGAGCGGCAATGCGGGTACCGATCTGGTTCACGAGGTAATCCCTCCGTTTGAGCAGAAGGCGTTCTGTGCGATCCTGAAAGCGGACGGGACCCAGCGGCGCGAGTCACCGCATATCGCCGATGTGTGCGACCTGCTGAAGGTGGCCCATATCGCCTGGGTCGATTACGTGGTCGATGAGGTCGAGCAGGATCTCCCTGCCATCGCCACCACCCTCGGGTTCTCCGAGCTCCTGGTGAAGAACCTCCAGAAGAGCGCCCGGAGCGGCTACGAGGACTTTGATACCGAGATGGGCATGATGGTGCCCGCGATCTTCATGCAGGGGTTTGATGTCCGCCTGGAGCCGCTCTTTGTACTCATCAATGAGAAGGTCATCGTGACCCTCCATACCCGGGAGGTGAAGCGGTTCTTCCGCATGCGCCGCTATTCCGAGACCCTGCTGCGCAAGATCCCGGCGGACCTCACTCCCAAGGACAAGATCACGCTCCTCCTTATCCGCATCATCGACGAGAACAACTCCCGCAACTTCGATTACCTGGCCGAAATCGAGGAGCACGGGGACCAGCTCTCGCGGGAGCTGACGGACCCGAAGACCCCCCGAGCCATCATGGCCCAGAAGATCTACGAAATGAAGCACGCCCTGATCGTGTACCTGGGTGGGCTCTGGGCCACCGTCGACACCCTCTCCTCGCTCCGGTACGGGGACGCGGAGCTGCTCTCCGACGAGGATAGAATCCTGGGCCGGATCAACGCCCTGATCGGCGAGGTGCATGCCCAGATCGGCCTCGCGGAGCACCTGTCAGAGGTCCTTGCCTCTGGCCTTGAAGTGCTCCAGTCCATCTACAACAACCAGCTCCAGGTCCTGAACAACCGCCTGGCCATGCTCGTCGCGTACCTGACCATCATCGGCACCGCGCTCCTCGTTCCCAACACGATCGCCACGGTGGCCAGCAACCCGATGTTCAACTTCACAGACAAGGATATCCCCCTCTACCTGGGCACCATTGTCGTCTCCACCATCCTTGCGACGATCGCGTCCTGGTGGATGGTGAAGAAGGCCGGGTGGCTGCCGAGCCAGGTGGAGTAGGGGGCGTTTCTAGGGCCGGTGAGGCCGGACAGGGCCGGCCAAGGCCCCCCCCCATCTTCCGGGGGTCCTCGCACCCGGTGCACCAACCCGGATTTTCACAGATGCCTCTCAAGAAAAGGAGGGGTGGATTATCGTCACGGGGAGGGTGACGGGAGGGGGCTTGCCCCCTCCTGGTCCCACCCCCAGTGAGGATAGCCCTTCGCATCTGTGCACGTTCCCACCAATATGGCCCCTCCATCCAGTTATTCGGATGAGGTGGTGGCAGCTGAAATGCAATTCTACTGAGGGAAAAAAAGCGAGGGTCAGGCCGGCCGGGCCTGGATGTTACCGGGCAGGAGCCGGTCGATCAGGAATGACCAGACCTGCCGGGAAGTCTGGAAGGCCAGGTAGAAGCGGGCCCGGTCGCCAACCTTGCCCAGGTAGGTCGCCTGGATCCGGAAGTCGAACTCCAGTGCCGTCATCCCCAGCACCCCGATGCTCGCATGCCGGCGTGACACTTCCTTGGTCTCACCCTTTGCAATCTCCTTCGGCTCCTTGTTGATGGAGAGGGTCACCCTGTCCTCCAGCGGGATGGCGATCAGCTCCATGTTGCCGATCCGGACCACCTCCCCGCTGGGGAAGAGGACATCATAGGTGGTCGTGTACGGGTAGGATGCACCTTCCGTCGTCTCCGAAACCGTCACCCCGATGGAGAGGTAGGCCACCACCGCGAGGACGAGGAGCACCAGGAGGAGGTACAGGATCATACGTCCCGCTCCCCCTCCCTTTTTCGGCTCCGGTACAGCAGCCGGCGGGGCTGCTGCGGTTTTTCCCGTTCCTTCTTCTGCACTCATCGGATTCACCAGAGAGAGGATGGGGGCGGGAGCGAATATAGCTGCTGGTCGAAGGAGGGGCAGGGACAGGCAGGATTCCACCGGGGAACACTAGCCTTATCCCTGTTCCCGCCCACCCGGAACGCGGTGAGAGCATGGCCGAGATCCCCAAAGAGGAGTTCCTCCTCCCCACGACGAGCGCCTGTGCCGGGTGCAGCTCGTCCCTGTGCCTGCGGTACATCCTGAAGGCCTCCGGACCCGACACGGTGCTCGTGATCCCCGCCTGCTGCACGAGCGTCATCCAGGGGATGTACCCGAAGACCGCGTTCCAGGTCCCGGTGTACAACATCGCCTTTGCCGCGGCCGCGTCCTGTGCCTCGGGGATGAGCGCCGCCTTCCGGGCCCTGGGGCGGAAGACGAAGGTGATCGTCTATGCCGGGGACGGCGGGACGGTGGACATCGGGCTGCAGGCTCTCTCCGGGGCGTTCGAGCGGGAGACCGACTTCCTGTACATCTGCTATGACAACGAGGCCTACGGGAACACCGGCATGCAGCGGTCCGGGGCAACCCCGGTTGGCGCCCGCACCACCACCACCCCCGGCGGGAAAACCCACCCGAAGAAGGACATCGAGCTGATCGTGGAGGCGCACCGGCCCCCCTACCTGGCCACGGCCTGCAGCGCCTACCCGACGGACCTGTTCCAGAAGGTGAAAAAAGCCCTCGCCATCCCCGGCGCCTCGTTCATCCACATCCTGGCCCCCTGCCCCACGGGGTGGAAGTTCCCGCCGGGAAAGACCATCGAGGTGGGGAAGCTGGCCGTGAAGACCGGCATGTGGGTGCTCTACGAGCGGGAGTACGGCAGGCTCGCCATCTCTGCGCCGTCGAAGGGGGCGATGACAAGGCCGCTCCCCCTCACCGACTACCTCTCGACTCAGGGCCGGTTCGCGGGGATCACGCCAGAGCAGGTGCAGGAACTGGAGGGGGAGATCGCACGGAGGCGGGAGCGCCTCCTCCGGGAGGTGGAGTGACGTGCATACCATTGCCACCGGCAACCGGGGCGTGGCAGAGGCCGTGCGGGAGGCGAAGCCCGGTGTGATTGCCGCCTATCCCATCACCCCCCAGACCGAGATCGTGGAGCTGATCGCCCAGTTCGTGGCAGGGGGCACGATGGCGGGCACCTACATCCCCGTGGAGAGCGAGCACTCGGCCATGGCCGCCTGCATCGGGGCCAGCGCAGCGGGCGTCCGCACCTTCACGGCCACCAGCTCCCAGGGCCTCCTCTACATGCACGAGATGCTCCACTGGGCGGCGGGCGCACGCCTCCCGGTGGTGATGGCCAACGTGAACCGGGCCGTGGCCCCGCCCTGGAACGTGTGGGCAGACCACACCGACTCCCTCTCCCAGCGGGATACCGGGTGGCTGCAGGTGTACGTGGCAACCGCCCAGGAGGCGTACGACACCACGCTCATGGCCTTCCGGATCGCGGAACACGAAGAGGTGCTCCTGCCCGTGATGGTGAACCTGGACGGGTTCGTCCTCTCCCACACGATGCAGCCCCTGGAGACGACGCCTGCCGGGGACTTCATCCCCCCGCTCCACCTTCCCCACGCCATCGATACCTCGCAGCCGGCCGGGTACGGGCCGCTCACCGGCCCCGAGTACTACTACACGTTCCGGTGGGAGATGGAGCGCTCCATGCGGGATGCCCGGCAGGTGATCCGGGAGGTGGAGGAGGCGTTTTACCAGAAGTTCGGGCGCCGGTACGGCCCCTCCGAGGAGTACCGGATGGAGGATGCCGAGGTCGCCATTGTGGCGATGGGCACGCTGGGGAGGGAGGCCCAGGTGGCCGTGGACCGGCTACGGGGGGAGGGCATCCCTGCGGGAGCCCTCCGGCTCCGCTGGTTCCGGCCATTCCCCCGCCTGGACCTGGCCGGCCGGGAGGTGGTGGTGATCGACCGGGACTACTCCTTCGGCTTCGGGGGCGTGCTGGCCCGCTCCCTCCAGGCGACCACCCCCTGCGAACCCTACAGCGTCATCGCCGGCCTCGGGGGCCAGGAGGTCACCTACGCGGACATCGCCGGGTTCGTCCGCCAGCGGAGACCTGGCGACGAGTACTGGTTCGGGGTGGATGCCGGTGTTTGAGATCCGCATCCACTCCCGGGGCGGGCAGGGGGGTGTCACTGCGGCCCGGCTCATCGCCCTTGCCGCCTTCTACGACGGCAAGCAGGCGACCGCCACCCCCTTCTACGGCGCCGAGCGCCGGGGGGCGCCCATCGTGGCCTTCGTCCGGATCTGCGACACGCCCATCCGCACCTGCAGCCAGGTGAAGGAGCCGGACCTGGTGGTGGTGCTGGATCCGACCCTCCTCCCCACCGTGAACGTGCTGAAGGGGCTGGCACCCGGCGGCACGGTACTCCTGAACAGCCCGCACAAGGTGGCCCTGGATGGATTCCGGACCGTCACCGCGGACCTGACCGGGATCGCACTCGTCCTGGACCTGGTGATCGCGGGAAGCCCGGTACTGGACACCTCCGTTCTCGGAGTACTCGCGAAGATCGGGGTGATCACTCTTGACTCGGCGAAGCGGGCCATTGCAGAGAACTTCACGGATGCCCGGAACGTGGCGGCCGCCGAGCGGGCGTACCAGGAGGTGGCGGCATGAGCGGGGCGGAGGCATCCGCAGAAGGTGGGAGCCAGCCCGCTCAGGAGCGGAAACGGATCGCCGTCTCAAAGCCCACAAAAGGAGCCGCAGGGAAGACGGGTGCCTGGCGGACCTTCAAACCGGTAATTGACCCGGAGCAGTGCAACCAGTGCGGGCTCTGCCAGCTCTACTGCCCGGAAGCAGCCATCGACGAGAACCTGGAGATCGACCTGGAGTTCTGCAAGGGCTGCGGCATCTGCGCCAACGAGTGCCCGAAGAAGGCGATCCGGATGGAGAAGGAGGAGCGATAGAGCCAGGTGATGACAGCGTGAATGTTGGCTATCAGATCTCTCTCCGAACCATCAGCAGGTGATTGCACCAGGGATCCCCTATTCCCACGCGGGGGAGGGACCGGGAGGGGGCCTGCCCCCTCCCGTTGAATATGTGATTACCTTTGGTCCTCACCCTCTGTCATTCCTGAGGTGTATCATCGGATTGCGGCGAAGTGGTACTGTTCCGCCCCTGGGGGCTCCGCCCCCGCCGCGGGGGCGTCGCCCGAGGGCTGCGAGTGGATCCCCGCGAACGTAACATTCATATCTCCCGCAGGATAATTCCTACCATGTGGTAGGAATGACCAAAGTGCGTCAGATGGGGGAGAAGGGGCAGATCGTGATCCCGAAGGAGATACGGGAGAGGTTTGGCCTGAAGACCGGGTCTTCGCTCCGGTTTGAGGTGGAGGACGAGAAGATCGTCGTGACGCCGGCTCCGCCCGGGACCTTCATGGAGGACTTCACTGGCATCGTCAAGAAGAAACGGACCCGCAGAGTTGATCTCAGGCGGCTCTCTGAAGAAGAGATTGACGAGCGCCACCCCGCATGATCTACCTGGATGCCAATGTCTTCCTCTATGCCCTGCTGTATGACCCGTCGGCGATACCCGAAGCGGGGCAGTCGCGGAAGATACTTTCGCAGGTGAGCGAGGGGAACCTTCCGGCTGCCACAAGTGTGCTCTCCTGGGATGAGATTGTGTACATCGTGCGAAAACTATCCGGGCAGAAAGCCGCGATGGAAGCAGGGGAGCGGTTCCTGGTCTTTCCCCACCTCCGCATCCTGGATATCGATCTCTCCACGCTCCGGAAGGCGCAGGAGCTGGCCACACAGTACGGGATGAAGCCGAGGGATGCGATCCATGCGGCGTGTGCCATCCGGTCCGGTATCCGGGAGTTCCTCACCGATGACCGGGATTTTGACCGGGTGCGGGAATTGAGGAGGATCGGGTTTGAGGATGTCGGGTGATGTGGGGGCATGATCCCCCTCAATGCGATAGTATTGTATGGGGGGAGCTAGATGGGAAAAAATGTTTTTTTAACGTTATTTCACTGAAAAATTACAGAAAAGAGCCATGAAAGATCAATACCTGATGGGGGGGAAAAAAATAGTTCTCAATGTACCATCTTTGCTGGATACTATCCCTTCTCCCCCGGCAGCGGGCACTTGGCCACGTACTCCAGGTTGAACTTGTAGAAGTGGGTGAACCCGCAGTTCCGGCACCGGACCGTGAACTGGCTGCAGCCGATGACGAGATCGTGGGGATGGGTACCGCTGCAGTTCATGCAGAACGCTTCCGATACCAGCTCCCAGACGTCGTAGCAGCCGATCTTCGTGTAAAGCCCGGGCTTTCCCACCTCAGAGGTCCGGGGGATGAAGATCCGGGTGGCCCCGCAGTTCGCGCACTCCACCTGCGCCTGGCTGCGGACCGCCTTGATCACCTGATCCGCGTTCTGGCCGCAGTTGTAGCAGCTGGTGCGGTACTTGGTGAAAATGAACTGCTCGCCCATGGGGGAGGGTTGGGGGACGGGGTACTTAAACGTTGAGGACGTCCGGGGTTTCACTGGAGGTCTTCGCCTGCGTCACCGCTTCCTGCGGATCGTATGGATGCGGGGACGTCTCCAGATGAGGATCCCTACCGCCAGCACCACCACCGCAGCGATCGCGATCAGGGGAGGAAGTGATGGGGAGATGGGCGCGGAGGTTTCGGGGCCGGGGGGCACCGGAGTGGTAGGAATGCTCTCAAGAGGAAGTGTCGTGGAATCCGGAGGTGAAGGTTCAGAAGGAGGGAGGGTCGCTTTGGTCACCGCCGGTACAGCGGTGGTGGTGGCGACGGTAGGTTCCGCTGGTGAAGGAGCCTCCCGGCTCATGTTGGCCCCGATGGCAAAAAGCGAGAACCCCGGTGTCGAGGCCCGGTAGTACAAGGTGCCCTCCTCCTCCTTCAGGAACTCTATCGGGAGCTCATTCCAGGTTCGCAGGACATTTCGCAGCAGTACGACCTGGTGGGATCTGGCCTTCTGCCCGGTGAGCCAGGACCGGGGCAACCGGAACTCGATTGCTGCGTGGATGTTGCATCCTTCCGGAATATGGTATGCCCGCAGGTCCACGTACTGGTACACCGGCACCCCGGGCGGGGGAGTCCCGGCCGGGAGGCTCCTCTCCACCGCCGTAATCAGGACCTGGCCGGTATCGGTCTCCGAGGTGAGGGTGACGGACCGGACCGGCAGGTCCGGGTTCCGGAAGGGGAAATAGGCTTCCTCCCCGGCGGTCAACCGGCTGAGAGTAGAGGCGGCGGTGGAGCCGGTGGATCCGGTCCCGCCGGAAGATCCGGTCTGTGTCGAGGATTCAGGAGCCTGGACCGTTGTGGAGATGGTTGCCGTGGTATTGGTGGCGGAGGGATCGTAGGTGGTTGAGGTGATCCGGGCGTTGTTGGTGAGGGTCCCGGCGCTGGAGGGGGCCGTCACCACCAGGGAGATGGCAACGGTTCCGGGACAGGTCACGGTCCCCAGGGAGCAGTTGACAGAGGACCCGCTATGGGAACAGGATCCCTGGGCGGGGGTTGCCGAAACGAATGTGATCCCTTCTGGCAGGGTGTCGTTCACCCAGACGTTCATCCCGGAGTCCGGGCCGGCGGTTCCGGCCGTGAGGGTGTAGGTGAGGCTTCCCCCCGTGGTGACCGGGTTTGGCGATGCGGTTATTGTGAGACCCAGGTCCGCCCGCTCGGGAAGGATGAAGGTGCCCTGCCCGACGGGGAGCCGGCCCACGGTGATGTTGGTGACGACGGTATTGGTCGTGGTATCGATGACCGTGACATTGTTGTCGGCACTGTTCGGTACCAGCAGCCGGCTCCCTGACCCGTTGATCGCGATTCCCTGTGGCTCCCTTCCCACGTTGACCGTTCCCGTCACGGAACCGGTGGCCTGGTCAATGACCGAGACCGTGTAACTGTTGAAATTGGCCACATAGACCCGGGTATCCCGGGGATCCACCGCCACCGCGATGGGATAAGCTCCGACGGAAATGTTCCGGACAAAGGTGCTGGAGGTTCCATCGATAACCGAGAGGTTATCCGCGTAATTGCTGGCAACATAGATCCCAAGGCCGCTCGCGTTCACCGCAAGCCCGAAGCCGTTGCCACCCAGGGCATAACTGGTGAGGATGGTGTTCGCTGTGGCATCGATGACGGTGAATTTTCCAAACCGGCTGGGGGCATACACGCGGGTGCCGTCCGGGCTCACGGCAATCCCCACGGGGCTCGAACCGACACCCGCGATGGTGCTGATGACGGAC
>Ga0315294_10006479_pt1 | contig 12844 bp, 9 predicted proteins | sample YL17G13_40_MG_FD_203626 | JGI IMG/M metagenome (GOLD analysis project Ga0315294, IMG submission 203626) | Sediment microbial communities from Yellowstone Lake, YNP, Wyoming, USA - YL17G13_40 | ecosystem: Environmental > Aquatic > Freshwater > Lake > Sediment | place: USA: Wyoming | collected... | reverse complement strand
CCCCAGCACGATGCACGGCGACAGCGGGTTCTCCAGCACGAGGTGGCGAAGGATATCCATGGCAGCCTCCGCGAAATGACGGCGCCGATGATACGGCGCGCCCGCCGGCCCGTCACGCGAAAAGCGGCTCGCCCCATGCGGTGTGCGGGTCGCCCAGGCGACCGCGAGGGACGCCGGGTTTTGCCGTTGCAAGGGCGCCGGGCGCGACTATAATTCCCCTGAAATTCCGGGCGGCCGCGGCGCCGTCCGGCCAGGATTCGGGTCTGAGGCACGGAAAGGGTAGTGCATGTTCAAGCAGCGGCTGTTTACGCCTGGCCCCACGCCGGTTCCCGAAGAGGTGCTCATGGAACTGGCCCGGCCGATCTTCCACCACCGCACCCCCGAGTATCGCAAGATGCTCGAGCAGTTGACCGCCGACATGAAGTACGTGCTGGGGACGGCGCAGGACGTCTACACCATCACGGGCAGCGGCACGGCCGCGATGGAAGCCTCGGTGGCCTGCGTCGCGGCCCCGGGCGAGAAGATGATTTCCGTGCGCGGCGGCAAGTTCGGCGAACGCTGGAGCGAACTCGGCAACGCCTTCGGCGCCACGGTCGTCAACCTTGATGTCGAGTGGGGCACCCCCGTCACGCCGCAGGACATCGCCGGCGCCCTCAAGGCCAATCCCGACGCCGTCGCGGTGTACATCACGCAGTGCGAGACCTCGACGGCCACGATCGCCGACGTCGAGGCCATCGCCAGGCTCGTCGCCAAGACGCCCGCCCTGCTGGTCGTCGACGGCATCTCGAGCATCGGCGCCGTCCCGTTCAAGATGGACGCCTGGGGCGTCGACATCGCCGTCACGGGCAGCCAGAAGGCGCTGATGCTGCCGCCCGGCCTGGCGTTCATCGCCTGCTCGGCCAAGGCCTGGAAGAAGATCGAGGCCACCCGGGGCCATGCCTACTACGTCAACCTCAAGGCCTACCGCAAGGCCCTCGCACCGCCGGAGTGGGACAACCCGTACACGCCTAACAACCTTCTGGTGCGCGCGGCATGCAAGTCCCTGGCGATGATCCGGGCCGAAGGTCTTGAGAAGATCTGGGCCGAGACGGCGAAGCGGGCCGAGGCCATCCGGGCCGCCGCCAGGGCCCTCGGCCTCCAGGTGTACTCGAAGGCCCCGTCCGACAGCGTCACGGCCATCGTGGTTCCCGAGGGGATGGACGGCGAGGCCCTCCCGAAGACGATGTCGAAGGAATTCGGCGTCAAGCCCGCCGGCGGCCAGGGTAAACTCAAGGGCAAGATCATCCGCTTCACCACGATGGGCTACACCGACTCCTGGGACATCCTGGCCGCCGTCGGCGCCCTGGAGATGGCCCTGGCCAGGTTGGGCCGCAAGGTTGACTTCGGCGCGGGCGTTGCCGCGGCCATGAAGGTCCTGGCGGGCTAAGGGCCGATGGCCGACCGCGCCCGTTTAGCCGTCGCCGGCACGGCGACGCGAGAGCCATAGTAGATCGCCCCCAAGCACGAGGAGGCACCCATGAGAATCCTGGTATCCGACAAATTGGCCGAGGAAGGCATCGCCATCCTGCGGGCCGAGCCCGGCGTCGAGGTCGACCTGAAGACCGGCCTGAAGCCTGAGGAACTGAAGTCCATCATCGGCCAGTACGACGGCATCTGCATCCGCAGCGAGACGAAACTGACCGCCGACGCCCTGGTCAACCCGGGCAAGTTGCGGGCCATCGCCCGCGCCGGCGTCGGCGTCGACAACGTCGACCTGCCCACCGCCACGCGCCACGGCATCGTGGTGATGAACGCGCCCGACGGCAACACCGTCTCCACGTGCGAACTGACGATGGCCCTCATGCTGGCCGTCAGCCGCCACGTGGCCCAGGCCTGCGCCTCGCTCAAGGGCGGCAAGTGGGACAGGAAGTCCTACATGGGCAACCTCCTGGCCGGAAAGACCGTCGGCATCATCGGCCTGGGGCGCATCGGCAAGGCCGTCGCCAAGCGGTGCCTGGCGTTCGACATGAAGGTCCTGGGCTACGACCCGTTCCTGGCGGGCGCGGCGGGCGACATCGCCAAGCAGGTCCGCATCGTCGACAAACTCCCGGACCTCCTCCGGGAGGCCGACATCCTGACCGTCCACACGCCGCTGTCGGACGAGACGCGCGGCATCGTCGGCGCCAAGGAATTCGCCCTGATGCCCAAGGGCGCCTTCGTCATCAACGCCGCGCGCGGCGGCATCATCGACGAGAAGGCCCTGCTGGAGGCCCTGAACTCCGGCCACATCGCCGGCGCCGGCATCGATGTCTACACCAAGGAACCCCCCGATGACCGCTCGCTCGTGGACCATCCCAAGGTCACCTGCCTGCCGCACCTGGGCGCCTCCGCCCACGAGGCCCAGCGCAACGTGGCCGTCGACGCCTGCCGCAACATCATCGACTACCTGGCCGGCCGGGAACTCCGCGGCGCGGTCAACGTGCCGGCCATCGACTTTGCGGCCGTCGGGGCCCTGAGGCCCTATGCCGAACTCGGGCACCGCGCGGGCGCCATCCTGGCGGGCCTCATGCGCGGGCGACTGAAGCGCCTCGTCATCGCCTATGCCGGCGACATCGCCAAGGAGCCGTACCAGCAGGTCACCATCAGCGTCGTCATGGGCCTCTTGCAGCGGGTGGTCAGCACGCCCCTCAACATGGTCAACGCCATGCTCGTGGCCAAGGAGTACGGCGTGGACCTCTCGGAGCGCACCAGCGCCGATGCGCGCGGCTACGTGTCGAGCATCCGCGTGACGGCCGAGGGCGACGTGGAAACCCACTCCGTCTATGGCACGGTCTTTTCCGCACACTATCCGCGCATTACCGCCATCGACGATTTCTACATGGAACTGAGGCCCGCCGGCGACCTGGTCATCACCTTCAACGAGGACCGCCCGGGCATCATCGGCGAGGTCGGCGCGACCTTCGGCAAGCACGGCATCAACATCGCCAGCCTGACCTTCGGCCGCAAGGTCGATACCCAGGAGGCCTGCCTGGCGCTGACGCTCGATGCCGTGCCGCCGGCCGCCGTCCTGGAGGAACTTCGGGGCAAGCCCTTCATGAAGCGCGTGCATCATGTGAGCCTGCCGCCCCTGGTGAGCGAGAGTGTGTGACCAGACCGTGAGCAGCAACGATCAGCCGCGCGGCGGGCTGCCCTGCCTGCCGCGCTTGGTTCCTGCGCCGCTCGCCGTGCCGGCGGGTGCCATGCCCCCCCGCGCGGGTGGCATGCCCACAGTCTGCCCGCCTTCTGGCGGGCCGCCGTTCGCGTGGGCATGCGAAGACCGCGTGCGTGACCATGCCCGCTCCCGGCGCGCCGCGCCTGGGCATGCCACTCTTGAAGTGCGGGCGGCGCTGACAGCCCTGGGCGTTGCCTGCGCTTTGGTTGCGGCCCTGGCCGCCGGCTGCGAACCGGGCAGCCTCAAGGACCGCCCCGTCATCCTCTTCTGCGCCGACAACCAGGGCGTGCTGGCGGCTTGCGGGTGCCCGTCCAATCCCAGCGGCGGCCTGGCCAAACGCGCCGCCATGATCGAGGCCTACCGCCGCACGCGACCCGATGTCGTCGTCCTCGACGCCGGCGACGTCGTGCCCGACTATCCCCATCCCGTCAAGGTCAAGTACGTGGCCATGGCCCTGCAGCGGACCGGCTACGACGCCATCGGCCTGGGCGACCAGGAGTTCGCGCTGGGCCTGGACCGCCTGAAGGAACTCCAGCGCGACTACAAACTGCCGCTCGTCTGCGCGAACGTGCGCGACGCCTCGGGCGGCCCCGTGGCGCCGCCGCACGTCATCCGCGAGGTCGCCGGGCCGAAGGGTTCCGGCCTGCGCGGCCGCATCGGAATTTTCGCGGTCGTTGCCGACCGGGCCTACGGCTGGCCCCCCGTGGAGTGGCGGAAGGGCCTGGCGGTCGAGCCGCCCGCCGAGGCCGCACGCCGCGAGGTCCGCGACCTGGCCGGCTGCGACCTCATCGTGGCCCTGGCCCACCAGCCGCTGGCCGAGTCGCGCGAACTGGCCGCCGCCGTCCCCGGCATCGACGTCATCGTGTGCGGCCATGAGGAGCAGGCGCTCCCCAAGGGCGAGCGCATCGGCTCCACGCTCCTGGTCTGCACCGGCGAGGCCGGACGCATCCTCGGCGCGCTCTCGCTGGGCGCGCGGCCCGGCGGCAAGCCCGACCTCGCCCTGGGGATGACCGAACTCTCGGCCCAGGCGCCCGACGCCAAGTGGGCCATGGACCTCTACTGGCAATACGTCAAGGAGGCCAAGGACAAGCCGCCGCCCGACTGGAACCTGACGCCCATCCCACCCGCGTACGACACGGCCGAGGCCTGCGGCAAGTGCCACCCGGCCGAATACAAGCAGTGGCTCACCACCCGCCACGCCCGCGCCTACGAATCCATCCGCAAGGTCAAACGCCAGGACGACCCCGAGTGCCTCCTGTGCCACACGGAGGGCCTGGGCCGCGAGGGCGGCTTCGTGTCGATGGCCAAGACGCCGGCCCTCGGCCGCGTGACCTGCCAGGGCTGCCACCCCGTGACCGCCGACCATGCCGACAAGGGCGTCAAGCCCGAGGCGCGCATCAACGTCAACTCGCGCGTGTGCATGTCGTGCCACGGCCCGGTGCAGAGCCCGGACTTCGATTACTTCGTCTACAAGCCCAAGATCCGCCACAAGCCGCCCGAGACGAAGTAGCCGCTCTCGTCGCGGAAAGGGCGCAGCCCCGTTTGCCGGGCCGGCCCTTTGCCCCGCTCGCGGCCCCTTTCGGCGGGGGCGCCCTTCGGTTACACTACGGGTGCGGCGCGCGGCCGGGGAGGCCCGCGCCGCCCGGCCCGCAAGAGACATCAATGTACATGTTTATTATAATCGGCCTCGTGCTGTCGCAGGTCTCGCTGGACCTGTGGGCCGGGGGGCCCGCGCCGGACCCGGCCGTCGCGGCGGCGGGGGCGGGCGCCGTGGCGGCCCTCGTGTTCCTGGCGGGCCTGGGCCTGAGCGCCTACGTTCTCTGGCGGCGCGCGGCCCTGGCGGCCGATGAGCGGCGGTTTCTCCGCAAGGTCCGCGCCCTGGGCAAGGTGTACCGCCTCGTTGTCCTGGCGGCGTACGCGGCGATCCTGGACGGCCTGGGATGGGCATCCCTGGCGGCTCAGGAGGCGGGCGAGTGGGCCCTGCCGGCGACGGTCCTGGCCCTCGTGCCGCTGGTGGTCCTCGTGGCGCTCGCCTGGATCGCCGCCTACTGGGCCGACCGGGCCCTGCGTGCCGCCCTGTTCGAGCAGGCCGGCGTGGTCGTTGTGGCCGGCCAGTGGACCTTGCCGCGGTACCTGGAATTCATGTTCCGGCAGTATTTCCTGGTTCTGGTGGTGCCGCTGCTGGCGCTCGTGGCGCTCGACGACCTTCTGGCGCGTGTCCTCAGCCTGTCCGAGGGGGGGCTGCCGGCGATCCTGATCGTCCTGGCGGCCACGCTGGGCGCGCTTTTCCTGGCCGGGCCGTGGGTCCGCATCTGCTGGCGCACCGAGCCGCTGCCGGGCGGCGAGTTGCGCAGCCGCCTGGAGGCCCTGCTCCAGCGGGCCGGCGTCCGCGTCGCCCAGATCCTCATCTGGCGGACGAATTCCACCTTTGCCAACGGCTGCATGATCGGGCTGGCCGGCCCGGTGCGGTACATCATGATTACCGATGCGCTGCTGCTGGCCATGTCGCAGACCCCCCAGGAGGCGGAGGCCGTCTTCGCCCACGAGGTGGGCCACGCCAAGTACCGCCACACGCTGCTTTACGCCGGCCTGGCGCTTGGCGGCGCGGGGGCGGCGCTCGTGGCCGGCGAGGCCGCGGCCGCCCTGGCCGATTCGTTCTGGCTGGCCAACGGCGCACTGGGCGCCGTCCTGCTGGCCTACTGGTGGATCGGTTTCGGCTTCGTGTCGCGCCGGTGCGAACTGGAGGCCGACCTGTACGCCGTCCGCGCCACCGAGTGTCCCGTCGCCTGCTCGCCGCCCGATGCGGGCGCCGGCCCGGCCGCGCCGCCCGGGTCCGGCGGCCAGGAGTGGCCCGTCGGCCCCTACGCGGGCGGCCCGTGCCTGCACCGGGTGCTCGTCTTCACGAGCGCCCTCAGGCGGATTGCGCGGCTGAACGGGGCGGCCGAGACCGCGGGCGGCTGGAGGCACTTCAGCGTCGCCCGGCGGTGCGCGTGGCTGGAAGGACTGGCCGGCAACCCGGCGGCGGCCGCCCGGGATGAGCGGCGGCTGCGGCGCGTCAAGCGCGCGGCGCTGGCCGTCTCGTTCGCGATCGCGGCTGTTGCGGCTGCCTACCTGCTGGCCACGGCCCCGACGTCGTCACAGACGGACCACCCAGAGCACCCGGCAGGCCCAGAGGACATCAGTCCGGAGCGGCCGACTTGGATCGTACGCCTCGTTGATGGGAATGAGGTGGACGTGCTCGCCTTCCGGCCGCCACAGTTTCACCGTCACGCCGATGCGGCCGCGGACCTTGACGACGGCCGTCTGGCCGGGCTGCGGCCCGACGCCGCACCGGCACACCACGACGTCGCCGTCGCGGATGCGCGGGGCCATGCTGTCGCCGTCGACGCGCAGGGCAAAGGCCCCCGGGCCGAGGGCCAGGCCCGGCAGGTCGAGGTACTCGACGATGCCTTCCGGCGTGGGTTCTGACAATTGGATGAGCAGGGCTGCGGCGTCCGGCTGCCGCTCGGGCTCGTCGCCAGGGTCGACCGTCTGAAGGTCGCCCCCGCGCTGGCGGGCGGCCTTGGCTTCCACCTGTCGGATGAGGCGATCCAGGACCTCCGGGTCCTGCCGGCCCGTGAAGCACTTCTCCCACTGCGCGAGGATCCCTGCCGCGGTCCGCCCGACGATGGGCACCGCCGTCGGCGACACGGGGGCGTCCGACGGTCTCCAGGTTTCCTTTGCGGGCGGGAATGCCTGCTCCATCCTGGCCAGGATCTCGCGCAGCGCCGCCGCCGCGGCGGCACCGCGCAGGGCCGGGGCACGAGGGGCGAGGTGCGAGGGGCCGCGCGGCGTGATGCCGCTGGCCTTTTCCCTTGGCCCGTGACCCTCAAGCCTGGATCCTTCTGTGTCCCCTGCGGCAAGGACTGCGGTGAGGCGGGCGAGGATCTCCTCGGCGGGCTGTGACACCGTATTGTCAGCAGCGCCGGCGGTCGGCTGCGGGAACGCTTCGCCCTCACCGGTCATGAGCCAGGCGAGGTCGGCCCCTGTGACCTTGGCAGCGCGGGCGATGAGGTCCGCGGGGGGCTGCCGTCCTTTCTCGTAATACGAGTAGGTAGAAGGACTTACGCTCAACACCCTGGCAAAGGCGGCGCGGCCGCGCGGCCCGAAGACCGCCTCCCGCAGCCCCGCCAGCCTCCCCGACAAGTCCGATTTCGTGTCGCCCGATGCCACGGCTCAAGTCGTCCCCAAAAGGGCACTATTCGTACGCATTTGCGAACGGATTCTTGACCAACGTTTGCAAACGTGTATAATGGCCCCTCGAAATCCGCACCTGTGAATGATAGCCGGAGCCAAGGGCGATGCAACTGGAAAATCGGGGGTGATCATGAAACCGACGGCCGATTCGCTTCGCGAGATCCTCAAGGGCCTCGAGGGCCTCCGCATGCTGAGCCAGTGGGAACTCTCGCTCACGAAGGACCTGTGCGTCAAGACCGAGGCCCTGCTCCAGTCGGCGCACGGCGACAAACCGCCCGACCCGCCGGATGACCCGGGCAGCCATCCTTCAACCGAGGAATAGCCTTGTGCGCCCGAGTCCGTTGTGCCGATGTCGGGATTCCCGCGCGCGGGCGGGGTCTTGTCGTATAATATCTTGTAGAGGGCGTGATTTTTTTGCGAACGAGCCGGCAGGGCATACGTCCATAAAAGTGGGGGCGGGCGGCCCATTCGGGAGGCCGTTATGACGACGATCGCAGGGGCACTGGCCGGTCGTCGAGACGAGCCGCTTGCGGCCCTGGCCGGGGCGGTTGCGCAGGCGCAGCAGAGCCTGCCGGGGCTGCTGGAGTCGGCCCGCGGCGGCAGCGCCGACGCCTTTGCGGCCCTCATCCGCACGTTCCAGGGTTCCACCTACCAGTTCATTCTGCGGATGGTCCACCGCCCGGCGACGGCCGAGGACCTGGCGCAGGAAGTGTTCATCCGGCTGTGGCGGCACCTGGGGGAGATCGAATCGGCCGAGATGCTGCCCGCGTGGCTCCGCCGGGTGGCCGCCAACGCCGTCATCGATCACTGGCGCAAGGAGGAGGCGCGCGGCCGGCGGATGAAGGTCCTCCGCGAGCATCCCGTGGCGCGGTACACCGTCAGGCCCTCCAGCCGCCTGGAGACGGAAGAAACCCTCGAGACCGTGTGGGCGGCCATCGATGCGCTGCCCGCGAAGTTGCGGAGCGTCCTGCTGCTGAAAACGCAGGAGAACCTCAGTTACGAAGAGATGGCCGACGTCCTGGGCCAGACGGCGTGCGCGGTGCGCAGCCGCCTGTTCCGGGCACGCCAGGAGTTGCACCGCCTTCTGAAACGGCGGAAGGCGGCGGACCACCTGGCCCGGATGTATCGCACGTCGCGTACGTGAGGCTGGATCAAGTCGCATCGGGCATCGCTTCTTGGGGATTACTCGATGGGCCGGTGTGTAGCCGGGAAGATGCTGAGTTGCTACCTGGACGACCGCCTGGCGCCCGCGATGGCCGCGCGGGTCAGGGCCCACGTGGCGGAATGTGCGGCGTGCGCGCGGGCGCTGGACGAGATGAGGAGCACCGACGACGTGGTTCGCAAGGCAACCGTTCCATCGGCGGAAGTGCCGGACCTGGCCGGCCGCGTGACGGAGGAACTGTCGCGCCGCGGGGCGTTCCTGTCGGCGCGCGTGGCCGCCGGCAAGCGGCGGCTGTTCGGCGAGGTGCCGGTGGGTCGCGCCGCGGCGGCGTTGGCGGCGGCGGCGGTGCTGCTGGTGGCGGCCTTCATCGGCCTGGACCGCCTGACGCGCGACAGTTGGGCGCGCCGTGCGGCCCCGGTGATGGCCGACGCCGAGCGGGTGCTCGTGCGCCTCGTGTACGTCGAAGCGCCGCAGGAAGCGTCGCGCCTGGCCTGGGCGAGGGGCGAGACGCGCAAGTTGGCCCTTTCCGCCCGGCTGGCCGAGACGCGCCAAGGCGCCTCCCCGTTACTGGCCGACGACCTGGCGTACCTGGAAGAGGCGTTCGCGCGGCTGGCCGACGGCCAGCCCCTGCCGCCGGCCCTCTGGACCCAGTTGAGCGACGGCGAGGCCCTCCAGCGGGTCGCCTACGTTCGCGACCGGTTGGCCGACGGCGGATGACGGGCCGAGCCCGCCCGCCATCAGGTCTCCGCAGGCGACTCGCCTTGGCGAGCTGGGCGGGCGGGGCACTCGCGAATAACCCGCGGCTTCCGCCGCCCAGTACGGGCCCGTACGGGCGGGCTCGACCAGCCAGGGTCGCGCCGCGATTGGTTTACCTTTTGGGCCGCGGTATAATGCCGCGGCCTTTCCTTGAAGGAGCAGCGCATGGCGCGGGCGCTTGTCTGGACCCTGGCCGCAGGACTGCTGGCCGCCGGCTGCGGCATGCCCACCGTGCCGCGCGACCGTGTCACGTTCGCCATCCTGGGGGGCGCGTACTACTCGGCCGCGGCGGGGCCGCAGGTCGACGGGGCGCTGGTCGAGGAATCCGGGGCGATCCTGGCCAAGGCCGTCGCGGACCTCAACGCCGCCAGGGACCTCGATTTCGTCATCATCACGGGCGACCTCCTGGCGCAGGCCGACGGCCTGAGCCTCGACCGGGCCAAGGCCATCCTGTCCGAACTTCGGGTGCCTTACTACGCCGTCCTGGGCGCGCATGACGGGCCGGCCGCCCCCGTCGCCCAGTACGGGCTCGTACGGGCGGGGGCCGGCGGCGCGGCGCCCGCCGCGCCGTGCGGCATGAGCCGCGACATGGTTGTCTGGGCGCTCCAGGGCCACGGCTTTGCCGGGCCCGAGCGCTACTGGCACCGCGAGGTCCTGCCGGGGCTTGTCGTGGTGGGCCTGGACACGGTCCAGCCGGGGCGCGCGGCCGGGCACGTCAGCGCAGCGCAACTGGCGTGGCTCGACCAGACGCTGGCGTCGCAGCCCGACAAGGCGGCCATCGTGGTGGCGTACCACGAACTGGTGCCGATGCACCCGCTGGACGAAGGCGCCGCGTGGTGCCACAAGATGGTCGATAACGCCGCCGAGGTGCGGCAGGTGCTGGAGCGTCACACGAACGTGCTGGCGGTGCTGGCGGGGAACTCCCACTTTGCCGAGGGCCGCGTGCTGGGGCGCATCATGTACCTGTCGTCGCCCAGCCTCGCCATCTGGCCGCTGGCGTACCACCTGGTCCGCATGACGCCGAAAGAGGCGGAGGCCGTGTGGGTGCCGGTGGCGGCGGACGATGTGCTGCGCCGCGGCCAGGAGCGGCTCCTGCGCAGCGCCGAGTACCGCGGCGTGTTTCCGCCTGGCGAAGACGGAGACACCGCCTGTGTGCGCCTGTTTGGCGGGAAGAAGATGGAGACCTACTCGCTGCCGGCGATCCGGCCGTAGCGAAGGGCCAATAGCAGGTCGGTACTTAGCCCCCCGGTAACACAAGGGGGGCAGGTGTGGCGCGGGGCGCACGTGCGTGCATTTGGCCCCCGGTGTATTCACCGGGGGCTAACCAAGACACGACGTGTCTTACACCTGCTTGGGCGTGAGGGTCTCGATGAACGTGGTCGGCTCAACCGCCTCGTAGGAGTGGTCGAAGAGCGAGTCCCACGTCAGTCCCTCGCCGGGGCCGAGAAGGTACTCGCCGTCGCGCACGACGACCTTCAGCTGCCCCTTCAGGACAAAGCAGCGCTCGTAATCGTCGCTGTGGACCGCGGCTTCACAGCCGGCCGCGCCCTTCGGGGCACGGATGACGAAGACGCGCGTCCCGTCGAGGTTGACGAAGCGGCAGGTGGCCTTGCCGAGGATCTTGGCGGTCTGCTCCGCGGCCTGGATGGGGCGCTGCCGGTCGGCCAGGGCCAGCAGGTTGTGGCTGGTCATGCCGAGGGCTCCAGCGATCCGGTCCAGGGTCCTCAATTCGGGGTTCCCCTGGTTCCGCTCGAGTTTCGAGATCGCGACGTAACTGACGCCGCACTTCTTGCTGAGTTCGATGATCGTCAGGTCTTTGCGCTTGCGGATTTCGCGGAGCACCGAGAAGTCGTAGGTCATGCTTGTCCCCCCAAATGGTGTGAGACCGGTCCCGGTCTTCAGCCTCTATCCTCCCTCGCAGAGCCGGAGAAACCGGCAATGCGAACATGTCCCGGAAGTCGTGCGGCCGAACTGCCTGCCGGCGATGCCGGCCAGCGCCTCCCTGGCAACACCCTCGACCCGCGCCAGGTCATCCGGCCCCACGGTCCGCTCCACCGGTTGCCCGGCGCCCAGGAAGTAAACCGTCCACCGCCGGACCGGGCGGCCGAGCCAGCGCGAGGCCGCCACGGCATACAGCCCCAACTGCCACTGGTACTCGGCGGCCGCCGGTTGCCACTGGCGACCGCCGGGGGCCGAGGTCTTGTAATCCAGGACCTCCCACTGGCCGTCGGCGCCTTGGAAGACCAGATCCATCACGCCGCGGAGTTCCGCTGTGTCCATCGCCAGGACCAGCGGCATCTCGCGGAACGACTGCCGGGCGGCCGCCAGGCGCTTCCCGGGACCGCTTGCCCAGAAGTCCCGCACCGAAGCGGCCAGGCGCCGGCGAAGTTCATCCTGCATCGGGCCGGGACCGAGGGGCGCCTCTCGCAGGGCGCCGCGGACGGCGGCCAGGATCGCCGCCTCGTCCGGGCCGGCCGCAAGTTCCATCGCGCGGTGGCTGACCTTGCCCCACGTCTTGGGCGGGAGCAGCCGCCCGCTCTCCCGCCCAGGGCGGGCGGCCGGCTCGTGCTTCGCAGCGAAGCGCTGCTTCGCAGAGTAGCACGCCGGTTCGCCCATTTCATCGACACCCAGAACCTCGGTCAACCAATATGACTTCGGGCACCGCCGGTACGCCAGCAGCGCGGTTACCGTGATGCGGGCCGGCGTTTGCAGTATCGGAGGCGGGGGGCTGAGGATCGCGATAGTCTTCGCCACGGTGCGCCGGCTTGCCTGCTGGCCCCGCTCGTGGAGCCTTGTCCAGGCGACGCGGCCTTCGGCCAGGAGGTCGCGCGGCCCGATGCGCCGCTCCGCTGCTACTCTGCGAAGTAGCGATGCTTCTTCGCTACGAAGCACGAGCCGGCCGCCCGTTTCGCCGGCCGGCTCGTGCTTCGCAGCGAAGCGCTGCTTCGCAGAGTAGCACGGCTGCACGCTGGCGCGGAGGAGGTGGCCGCCGGGCAACTCCACCCGGTGCTCGCCGCGTTCTCGCGGCAGACCAAGACCTTCAACCAAGACGTGCAGCCACGTCCCCTGGCTGCGGCGATTATACCTTTGGCCCTGGTGGGAAGCAAATATCAGATAATCTTTTGCACGCGTCATGGCCACGTACAGGAGGCGGTGGGCCTCGGCCTGCTCGGCCTCGGCGGCGTCGCGGCGGGCCAGGGCCAGCGCCGAGGAGGTCCGGCCGGAAGCGTCCGCGTCGCGCAGGCGGACGGCCACCCCCGTGGCCGGATGAATCTCGAGGAGGCCCCGCGGCGGCTGCACGGCGTGGGCCAGGTCCGCCAGCGCCACGATCGGAAATTCCAGCCCCTTCGCCTTGTGGATGGTCATGATGCGGACCGCGCTGGACCCCGGGGCCGCCAGGGGCGCCTGCTCGGCCCGCACCTCGCTCGACAGGAAGTCCGTCAGGTACTCGATGTAGTCGCCCAGCGAGTAAAGCCCCTCGTGCTCGAAGCGCCGGGCCA
>Ga0315294_10006477_pt1 | contig 12847 bp, 12 predicted proteins | sample YL17G13_40_MG_FD_203626 | JGI IMG/M metagenome (GOLD analysis project Ga0315294, IMG submission 203626) | Sediment microbial communities from Yellowstone Lake, YNP, Wyoming, USA - YL17G13_40 | ecosystem: Environmental > Aquatic > Freshwater > Lake > Sediment | place: USA: Wyoming | collected... | reverse complement strand
AGGAATATCATCAAAATAATATATATAATAAATGGAAACATTCAAAGGTGGTGCATCGAACAACACAATTAATTCCAATAATATAATATTATCAACTCTTATGACGTATGATGTAACAAAATATGAACCTTTGGGAATTGTAAGAGGCACAAATGTTCACGGAATATCATTATTTAGAAGCATTGTGGGAAATTTATCGTCATTATTTGGCGGGAAAAATAGTGCAGTAAATAAAAAGGTTGATGACGTGTATAATGAAACAATACAAGAGTTAATAAATAGCGCGTTGATAATGTATCCAGGAGTAAAAATGATATCGGGAATAGAGGTTACCTTAAGTGAAATGAGAAATATAATAATATGTGTTGCAACTGGAACGGCATTAACTTTAAAAACCGTGGAAAATAGGACTACAACATCCAGGCGTCATCGAACAACACAACGTGTAAATAAATAATATTTATATTATATTTCCAAGATTTCCAAGATTTCCAAGATTTCCAAGATTTCCAAGATTTCCAAGATTTCCAAGATTTCCAAGATTTCCAAGATTTCCAAGATTTCCAAGATTTATTTCTATTTTTTAAAAAAATTGTAATAATTTAATTGTTTGGTTTATAAAGAATATAGATATACTGATATTCGCGCTGGCTTTTAATAAGGTCATACTGACTCAACATCATAAACCCGGCATCTTTCGCTTCACCAATGATTATTTTTTGCCCTGTCATTTTCATCGACCGAATATTCTTACGAACTTTACCCCGCTTATCCTTCATGGTTTCAATTATTTTGGCAGTATCATTCGTTCCGGTGGTAGTTTCACTGTTTTCTTCAATTTCGAATTTGCTCTTGTAATTAAAATTATTAAAAATAACATCCGAAGTCGTGATGCGCACCGGTGCGACGGATTGCGGAGATACAATTGTAAATGGTTTTGCCGCTGGTGCGATTGGGTCAAACATGTGGCGATTAACGAGATGAAGAACCAAGTAGCCGCCGGGTTTCAGCCAGTGGTAGCAGTTGTAAAAGAGTGTGCGCCTATCTGAAATATAATAAATGGAAAAATCCAATAGCAAAATAGCACTTGCATATTCAGATGAAAAATTCATAAACTCAAGTGGGTCACCATGAATGAAATTACAGTCTGGATATTTTTCTGATGCATACTCCACCATGGCTTTAGATTTGTCCAACCCAATAATGTTATACCCATTGCTTTTCATTGCAGAAACATAGTTTCCAGTTTTTGAACCGATTTCAACAATTACATCTTTAGATGTGGGATGTATTTCATTTATAATAATGCCCACTTCATATGTGTTGTATATTTTTTTATAAAATAAATCATCATATATGCCAACATAAAATGGGTCTTCAAATACTTCATCATTTTGTTTTAAAATAAAATTGGCTTCTTGCGTGAAACCTTCTTTATTTGTTATTATGTTTCCATTATAAAAAAAACTTATACCCCATATGGTAATAATTATAATTGCTAAAAATAACAGGAGAGCCGCCCAACACGGCATACTGTAAATTTTATCCGCAATATCATCGATAACTTTTTTATTTTCTACAAGCGTATTCATATTGTTCTCCATTGTTGCTATGAATCCTATGTTATAATATGTTATAATATAGTATTATTAAAATAAATAAATTATTAAATTACGATTGTGTTAAATATGTTGTATTTATATATTATTATTTTATAAATACAATTAAATATTCAATTAAATATACATAATAATAATAATAACATGTCAAAAATAGAAACTGAAATAAATGATATGAGACTAATAGCCGAATTCAAAGGAACCACGTTTTCAAAGTATAAAAAATCTGATGTAAGAAGTGAGTTGATTAAATGCATAATAGATGGTAAAATTGAACCGGCTTGTAACTGGAGTTCAGAATTTATTTGTGCGGGTCAATATTTAGAACTATGGGATATTATTTTAACAATGGTTGGAAAACACATTCATTTAGCAAACACAAAATTGCCGCTCTACATTGAAATGCGCTATGACGTATTCAAACAAATTATGTCCAACGGGTATGTTGGAAATGAACTTGCACTAAGAAACAATCCAAAAATCAGAAACTTGTTTGCCGAAATTATTTGCGTGTTGTGTCTCTCAAATAAAAAACACAGCTTCCAGCGTGTTGACATACGCAAAGATGAATATGACATAACAACGCTTTCAACTAAATTAAAAGCGCCAAATGTCGAATATGTGAATGCGATATTTGAAAAAGAAGACCCCAAAGAACTGTTCATTGCACTCAATGAATTTGCTTATCATATATCAGGCGACTCTAAAAATAATTTATTGGCTTGTTATTGGTTGGAGTGGATTTTAGAATTTAATTCCGCTTGTAAAACTAAAAAAAAAGAAGCGTGCAAATGTTCTAGGCGCGCATCAATTCCGGTGGAAGATAAATATCAAATGGACCCGGTCTGGATTCTATGGGAAATTATAATAAAAGGTGCAAAATCTGAAACATGTATTTTACCAAAGAAACCAATTGTTATTAAAATTCTTACGAGTTTATTACATTTATATTGCATGCGTTTTACACCGGGTGCAAAAGCAAAGCGACGATACCTGTTGTATTTTGCAATTTCATTATTAACCGAGTCATATACCACCGAAAAAGAAATCATTCTTCCCACCGCTAAAGAGATGGTTGATTTAGTAGTTCAAAAAATAAATTCAGTTTATAAACAAATAAAAAAAAATGAAATTTCCCCAGCAACAGACTACTTGATGCAAAACGTAAAGCGAAGCGACCTGGAAAAAACAATTGACAAAATTGAAAAACTTAACAGTTTTACACAATTCATTTCAAAACAAGAATAAATTATTTAAAAATAGTAAAAAATATATAAATATAGCAATAACTATATAAATATAAATATATAAATGAGTTTTAATAAAAAACTAATCCTTTTTTTTCTTTCATCTGCAGTACTATTGGTTGTAGATGGATTATACTTGTACAATATTGGAATGTCGATATTCCAGTCCAATGTTGAACTCATTCAAAATGCGCCTTTAAAAGCAAATGTCTATGGAGCGATTTTATCGTATGTCTGCGTTATTGGTGCTTTCAATTACTTTATTATATTGCAAAATAAGAGTCCTCTTGATGCATTTATACTAGGAGTTTTTCTGTACGGAGTATTTGATATGACAAATCTTACCAAGTTTACAAAATATTCGTGGAAAACAGCAATTTCAGACACGTTGTGGGGAGGAACGCTCTTTGCATTTACAACGTGGGTAACATATAAATTAATGAAACTGATTGAAAATTAATTGAAGATGAATAAATAATATTTGAATGCACAATTAAAAAATAAATTGTAAAATATATAACAGTTTATTTTTAATAATATTAAATAATAATAATAATAAATAATAATAATAAATAATAATAATAAATACAATAACAATGAGTTTATCGGCAGAATCGTCATCTACAGCAGCAGAATCAATAACAGCGCCATTAACTAGTTCATTAAATTCTTTTACATCTGCAATTACGGGTGACGTGGGTTCAGGTTCAGGTTCAGATTTGCCCGATTCGGTAGTAGATGCAGGTGGCGCAGAATCTGGATACAGCATTTGGTCAATCATATCAGGAATATTAATTGTGTTGATAATTTGGGTTTTAATATATAATTTGTTCAATTTAGGAAAATTTACCGGATGGATTGAATCAGTATTGGAGTGGATTGGGTATTCTACCGGCGAAACAGTTAAAACAACTGCAAATGTTGGCGCCGTGGGTTTAAAGGGTGGTGCAGATGTAGCATCGAGTGCAGTCACCGGAAGTGTCAATATTTTAGAAAAAGGGCTCAACTTGACACCACAAGAAAAAATCAGAGCACAGAATCAACAACAAGCGCAAGCTACGGCGCTGAATCCTCCACCCCTAAATCCAGAAACAGTAGAAACGTCTGAAGACAATGTATTGTCTACTGGTCTCGCGAATTTGAAAAAAATTGCACCCATGCCATCTCCTGATGACGCGACAAGTGTTACGCAAAGTGGCGGTCGTTCTAAATCTGGGTATTGTTATATTGGCGAAGACCGAGGATTTCGGAGTTGTATAAAGGTGGGTGAAAATGACCAGTGTATGTCGGGTGACATTTTTCCAACAATGGACATTTGCATTAATCCGAATTTAAGAGCATAGAATTTGACAAACTTGTCGCATGTTGTTGTTGTTCCCGTTCCCGCTCCACATTACATTTTTCATTATAGCGAGATTGATATTCTCTTAAAATGCGTTTATTACTTTTTGTTTTTCCCGCCTTTTTTGATGCTTTTGAATTTCGAACGGTTTGTTTTCGTTTTTTTATTTTTGATACAACTTCTTGCATCGATTCTGATGCAGGTGCATTTGTATTTGAATCTTCTTTATTTTTGATATTTGATTTTTTAATGTTGTCATTTTTATTCAAATGTTCTTGTTCTTCCACATGTTCTTGTTGTTCTTGTTGTTCTTGTTGTTCTTGTTGTTCTTGTTGTTCTTGTTGTTCTTGTTGTTCTTGTTCGTCTTCATCGTAACCTAAAGACATATTATTTCCCATTTTTAATTATAAATAATAATAAATATTATTTATTTCTTATTATTCGCTATTACGTATTAAATTTAAATAAAAAGGGTAAAAAGGGAGAGGTCATAGGAGAACCGTAGGTTCTCTTAAAATGCAACTTTGGGAGGAGGACCATATTCCGTCCATTTTGTTCCGCCCGATTTATATGTCCTTGTAACCTTGTAATTATAAAGCGGAACTGACGGGTTGTAACAAAGTGTTCGAATTTTACCCGGAACACCACAGTCACTTGTAAGCGAACAGCTCACATTATTATTATTGCAAACGAGAACATCTCCAACTCGCCCTAAAGTACTGGTATTTGGATTTGTGTAAGAGACAGTTTGTGTAGCCCAGCTTCTTTTTCTTTCTGTTAACCAACGATTGCTTGCAGCATTTGCATACTGTTGTTTTTTCGTAATGCAACTACTATTTGCCTTGTATTTCAATATTTCCGCCTTGCGTCTTTCGTTCAGTTTATCATAGTCGGTTAAACATGATGGCCCTGGAGAACACGGACACACATAGCCAAAACGTGACCATAGTCGAGGCGGATTTGGATTGTATACGGTTTTTGTGTAATAGTTGAACACGCAACAACTTGTTTTACAATCATTGGAGTTTGAATTGGGAGTTGACATTTTTGTATTATTATTATATTATTACGTAAAATTATAAAATTATAAAATAAAATATACATATATGCCTATATTTTATTTTATTTTATAATTTTATTATTATTATTACATTGTTATCAATATATTATTATTAATACTACATTATTATGCGGAAGAGGTTTGGTTCTCGTCATACCAATCTATTGACAAGTAGGGTGGAATATTATTTTTCAAGTTGGATGAATTGATGCTTGTATTTGGTCCATTTGAAACCAGCGCATTAATTTGTGTTGTTCCAATCGATGAATTAAAATACTTCAAGTCTGAAACGTATCCATTAAATCCTCCGCCGCTGCAAATGTAAACATCGTCATAATTTTGATTGGGAACACTTGTCATAACAAGTCGTTTAGTTAAACGACCATTAATGTATACATCCAGCGTATCATTAGTGAGACGAATGACAACATTAAACCACTTGTTGATTGGCATATTTGTAATTGAAATTTCTTCACCACTTGCCCCAGGAAAACATGCAGGTTGTTTTACATTATCCATCAATATCTGAAGCGTATTTGTATCAGATAAATACAATCCAGGAGCATTATTAGAAAGTGAAGTATTGTCAACGTCACATAATCCTACACCTTTGCTAAATACATGTTGCCAATTCTCAGTCGACGGCTGTACCGGTTTGATAAACATCCAAATTGACCATGTGAACTCCATTCCAAATATTTGATTTGTAGAACGAATAATCGGCATGGAATTTGTAGATGTTGGGTCTTGAGTAATTACAATTGGAAGTGTTGCATCTGCCATTCCGTTGAGCAGAGTCATATTTTGACTGGGGGCTAATAACCAGGAGAGAAGTGCGATGCTAATTCGCAAAAGAATAAAAAAAATAATGATTACTAGCAATAAAAATGCGGTTTTCGCGATGAATGTATTTGATTCTAAAAAATCTTTGCTACTAGATACATCGGATGACCCAAATGGTGATGTGAATTTAGAAAAATAAGAAGACGAGGGTCCTGATGATGATGATGACGACGACGATGACGACGGATAGTCACTGTCATACGATTGTGATGACGATGATGATGGGAAACTAAATGACATGAATTATAATGAAAATTTTATATGTTTTATATTATATATTATATATATTATATAAAACATATAAAAAATATAAAATTTTCATTTAAATCCACTATAAAATCCGGTATAAATTGGTAAATTAACCAATAGTCAAGTCATAAAAAATCTGAAAAATTTAAACAGTCAAATCTAAAATTCCTAAAGTCTATTTATTTAATTTTAATAATTCATTATAATTTTAATAACTACTAATAATAATAATAATATAATTAGTAATAAATAATAATAAAAATATAATATAATAATGTCAAAACCGGTAATACATCGAGTAAATGGATATACAATATTATTTATAAAATCAAAAAGTAAAACTGCATATGTTAGTAGCATTATTGCGAATGGTTATTGCAATGAGACGGAATCAGACCTTGGAATAAATCATTTGTTAGAACACGTGTTGTTGGAATCATGGAAAAAGTGTAAACAAAAATCATGCGAACTTTATTGGATGTCAAAACCTGTATTTTTTAATGGGTTCACCACGATGACCCAAATGAAATATTTTATTGATGGAACATCACACGAGCTACCCGGAATGCTTGAATATATTATTGATGTTACAACACATCCAAGAATATTACAAAAAAGTCTAACTGCTGAAAAAAAAATAGTTGTTAATGAAATGAATGTAAGAATAAACTCGTCAGATTATGGTTTTAATCAGGTTTCATTAGATGCACTTTATACACTTCCTGGACTTCAACAATCAAATAACTACTTGTTACAAAAAAAAAATGTTGAGAATATTTCATTGCGGGATTTAGTTGACTATCTTGCAAAGAATTATACACCATCGAATACTTATTTTTTCGTATCTGGAGATTTTAACCCGGCGCATGTTTTGAGCGTATTCAAAAAAAAATTAACAGCGTCATCATCATCGGTTGGAAGTGATTCGAATATTCCTTCAAAAAATCCATTTTCTTATCAAGCTAAACTATTTTTTGTAAAAAATAAAACAGACGGAGCCAATGCTAGTGGTGGGGTTGATTTTAATATTTTTTTTCCATTAGATATTCATTTGAATAACGAACTTCTTCAACACTTGCTTATAACATGCAACGTTGTAGAAAAAGAACTGTATAATATTCTTAGGATTGACCATAAATTAGTATACTCAATATCTGTTCAATATGCCACTTACTACTATGGCACTGTTGTTGAAATAACCGGCTCTTGCACAGATTCAAATCTAGTTAAAATACTTGAATATATTATAGCATATATTCGAGAGAAAAAAACAAAATATGTTGACCAGAAAATATTAAATAATTCAAAAAAACTTTTACTGCTTTATAGGTACAACCAGATTAAAAATCCGATGGAAATAGCGGAGTTTTATGAATCGCAATATTTGTTAAGTCAAATGCAAGAGCGATATCGAGGTCGCAGTATCGACAACAGAAAAGAAGAGGAACAAAAGACAAAGACGGCCTGTAAAATTTATTCTGAGAAGGAGTTTGATAAAAAACTTGAAACAATTCATGCAAAAGATGTACAAAAGATTATAAATATGATAGATTTCGACGCTATAATTATCGGATACACGGGTAAAAAGAATCTTGATTTGAAATTATCTGATTTTATTTAGTTTAGCTGCTGTTATACTTTCTTTGCTTCATTTTTCTTGTGTTTGTACTTTTTGTTTTTTTTGAGTGTTTTGACCTTGTTGACCTTGTTGACCTTGTTGACCTTGTTGTCAAAGCAAAAGTAGTCCACGGCTGTGACGGTCTGTCGTGTAAAAGTGGTTTCAACATTTCCCACTGCATATTGCGTTCACAAAATGCATCTTTATAAAATGGCGTTCCACACGACGACCCCCAAATTCCTATAAATTTCATTTCACGCGCAAGGTCGCTGCTTATCACTTTGCCGTCCAATGCTCCGCGCGGCGCAAAGGGTTTTGGTCGGTCTGCCTGAGACATGAATGCGCGGTCATCCAGCTCATAATGAGAACAAACTGTTCGTGAACACAAATTCGTTTTATTCAAGTAAACATCATAATGGTCGGAAATAATTTGTTTTGCCAAATCAATATCAATCTTGCCTCGATGTTTGCGCATTAATTGTTCTAAACGAACGCGCCTTGCTCCTTGGTGTCGTCGAATGTCATCGAATCCGCTGTTGACACTTTCCAAATTTCTTATTCGTGGGTCATATGCCGCATTGAATCCAATAAAATAACCATTTTTTGTTCTGACAACCGGTGTATATTTTAGTCCAAGTTCTATTCTCATTATTTCATTAGTGTTTGTGTCACCGAAATACCAGGTTGATGCATAGTCACCCGAATTATTTGTTGTCAAATATTTCACATAGTCATCAAGTGTGTTTCCGTATTGCATTGCGCTCCTTACTCTGCAGCATATTGGGTCATTATTTTCATATGCGTTGAATCCGCCCAATGTAGTCTCTGTTCCAAAAATGCCGCTGCTGCACGTGAAAAAATCAGTTCCGCTAAATACATAACCAGGTCCGCCTTGAAACAGCATGCGGTGTCCGTTTGACGGTATAATGCTTATAATTATATTAAAATATTGCCCTGATAAAAAATTATCAAATGTGTTGTGTGCGCACACTATTTTACCGTCTGCTGTATATGAGCCAACTGCAATAAACGCAGAACAACGGTCTTGAGCCCCTTTCCAACTATTTCTTCCACCTCCCTCACTTCCTAATGTCAACGACGAACCTCCTAGCAACTTTTCATACTTTTTACTCAACTCGGCATCATTTCGCAATTTCAATACTTGACTCAATGATGCATACAAGTAGTCTAAACTTACAAAACAGTTCCATAGTATAATAAAATCGATGGACTGGTGAGACCCGCGCGCAATTCCTTCCATTTCTTCATAAATTTCCGGATAATTATCTTTTATTTTTGGTTTAAAAAAATCATTTGACATTTCAATGAATGTCTCCATTGGTCTTCCAAAGTCTTCATACAAACTGTATTTCAACATGTTGTGCACTTCCGCCAACTCACCCTTGACCAATTGTCCGTGCGCATAACCGCGATTGTAAGCGGACCCCGAAATTGACACGCAAATCCAACCATTCAATTCATACCTTGAACCATTTTTTATTTTTTGAACGCTTAATTTTGATTTATGTGAATTGGTTTTATTTTTATTTTTATTTTTATATTTCATATTATTTTTAAATAATAATAACTTGTCTATTAATATATTACATCATTATTATTTATTTTCTAAAACTGCATTTATTATTTCTTTTGAGTTGTGAATAAATGAATAAAATAAATTGATAATAACATTATTAAGTATTTAAAGATTAAACGAATTAGATATTTATATTGAATAAACACATATTAATTTATTAAATTATTACATGTCGTCTGACAACGTTTTAACAATAAAAACCGTTCAAATCGCGCCGTTTCGAACGCTAATGACGGCTTTAAAGGATATTCTTCTTGAAACGAATATTACGTTTCAAAAGGATGGTATCAGAATTATCAACATGGACAAGTCGCACACCATGTTGGCGCACTTGTATCTTGCTGCCGAGAATTTTGAAATGTATGAGTGTCATAAAGATAAAATCATTATTGGAGTAAACATGTTTCATCTTTTCAAGCTTATTAATTCAATTGATAATGATGACACGCTGACAATTTACATTGAAAATAAGGATTACAATGACGGTGTTGTCTCGTATCTCGGGCTAAAGTTTGAAAATGGAGATATTAAACAGTGCAAAACTCAAAAGCTGCGCTTGATTGAGCCTGACCCCGAAGAACTCGTAGAACCGAATGTGGTTTTTTCATCTGTGATTAATTTACCTTCTTCCGATTTTCAAAAAATAATTAGAGACTTGTCTTGCATTTCAGAAAAGATTGAGATAAAATCTGTAGGCAACGAACTGATTTTTCGATGCTCTGGACAGTTTGCCACTGCAGAAGTTCGGCGCGTTGAGTCCGATGACAGTATGAAATTTATTCATAAACAGGATTCAAATAAAATTATTCAGGGAGAATTCTCTCTAAAAAATCTAGGATATTTTATTAAGTGCACGAATTTGTGCAACCAGATTGAAATGTACCTTGAAAACGATTTGCCGTTGGTGGTTAAATATTATGTGGCAAGTTTGGGAGAGATAAAGCTGTGCTTGTGTCCCCTTCCGTCTTCATAATTCATCATATTAATAATTTCAAGTTTTTATACTTTAAAAAAGTATAAAAATTATATATTTTTATATATTAGATAAAGATGGTGACAATAATAAATAGAACAAGGAGCATAAAATATAAGTCTAAAAAGTATAAAAGGTATAAAAAGTCAAGATTTTCTAAAAGGTCTAAAAAGTCAAGATTCTCTAGAAGGTCAAACAATAAATCGCGTTCATATTTCTATGAAAGTAAGGGGGGTGGTAAACTTTTACCAGTATTAACTAAATATAGTGATGCGATTCGTCTTCCTTTTGATCCTCTAGACCCAAAAAAATATAAAACTGTAGAGATTGAAATGTTAAAAGTGTTAAAAGAATATTGTGATTTATTTTTAAAATCTTTCGAAATTTGTGGTAAAACCTGTAATAACTATTTATTTAAAAAGCTTTCTAATATTGCTCACAATGAAAGGATTGATACTGAACGTCAGGAAATAATTATTTTACAAGTACAATATGATTTTACTAAATTAATTGAGGAGGTTATTGAACGAGTAACACGAGATAAAATTTTATTACAACAACATTTAGGTATTCCTCAATCACAAACTTTGGTACTGGTGGAGTGCCTGAGTGATGAAAGTCACAACCATGGAAAAATTGCTTTGAAACTTGTATTCAATGATTCGAAATCAATCGTTTATAAACCACGCTCTCTTTTAGCAGAACATATTTTATGTAATAAAACAAATAGTGTTTTTAAAATGGCAAATTTAGGAACTTACACAACAGTTGATTTAAGAAATTATGGTTATCAAGAGTATTTGGAAAATATTCAAGAGGAAAACACTATGACATCTCCTGAATTAGTCGAATACATGAAAGACATATCTACAACAGAAAAGATATGTAAGCAATTAAGAATTTCAGATTTACATTGTGAAAATGTAGTTACATGTAAAAAAAAAATGTTTCTAATTGATTTGGAGGTTTATCTAGTCCCTATAGAAATAGTAACAGAAACAGAAACGGGTCTACTAGAGACAAACCATGGCGGTGGAGAATTTTTTAATGATTATCAAGGCTACTGTTCCCATAATCAAATTTGGTTAAATGATAAAAAAAAACCAACTGGTGTGACATTCGAAAATTTAAAAGAAAAATATGAAGTAGAATTTATAAGTCAAGATAAAATAAAGTTATCTAAAGAAGTAATGGAAGGAATTAATAATGCTAAACAAAAACTGAAGTTAACTCCTGGTCGTTTAGTTTTAATTGAAACCAATGATCTTAACCCTTTAATAAATGCCGGTAACCCATATAATGAATATCGAGACCTTATTATATTATATTTAAAAGAATTTTTTGATGAAAACATATTGATTACATCGCATCTAAGTGATAGTCATACTACCGAACGTATAATAAAGGCATTTCAAGAAGATTTTTTGCACAATGATGTTCCAATTTTTTACTACAATTCAATAAACAAAATAATTACTTATCACGACATAACTATTGGGTCAATACCAACAAAAACTCCACTACAAATTTTTAGAGATAATTTGCCTTTGCCCAAAATGACTGATTTAGAATGGTCCGGTTATGTGGGCAATATGATTAAGAGATACGGTGGAGACTGGTTAAATATAATAAAAGAAAACATGGGAAGAAGTGTATTCGGAATGGCAACTCCCGCCGCAGCACAAGCAGCAGCAGTTGTCAGTGCGCCTGCTGTAAGTCATGATGATGATGTTGGCGAGTATATGTATATGGATACTAATATGGATACTATAGAGACGGAGATGGAGGTAGGATGACATGCGCCGCCACCACCTTTTTTCATTCATTCATCGTCAATGTTAGCAACATCAGCGTCGGGGTCATTAGCACCAGCATCAGCACTAGTGGAAACAGAAACGTTTGATTCTAGTCCCATGTATTTATCCAAGTATCTAAATATTCGGGATATATCCAATTTTCCAATATCATAATTATCCAGCATCTCGTGTATTTCATCTTCGCTGTATTTATATTTGTCTCTCAATGACAGAAAATATGAAAACATATCTTTTTGGTCCATGGCAAGTTGTTGGCATAAATTTTGTATAAACAGCGAGTTGTTATATTCTGTGCTATACTTTGTTAGCACTTTTGTAAACCGAATTTCAGATGGGGGGGTGCATTTTATTTTTTTTTTAAAAGGTTCGTGTTCATGATATAGTTTATTATTATAAAATGTTTTAATAAGTGAGCTCATTTCATTGAATTGCCATATTTGTTTCTGAAAAGTTATTCTGTCAACATAATCTGCAAAACATAT
>Ga0315294_10006475_pt1 | contig 12849 bp, 12 predicted proteins | sample YL17G13_40_MG_FD_203626 | JGI IMG/M metagenome (GOLD analysis project Ga0315294, IMG submission 203626) | Sediment microbial communities from Yellowstone Lake, YNP, Wyoming, USA - YL17G13_40 | ecosystem: Environmental > Aquatic > Freshwater > Lake > Sediment | place: USA: Wyoming | collected... | reverse complement strand
ATTCTCCCTCCCAAACCGAATTATCCTCCAAAATAAGCCGTGTTTTCATTTTAAAAACCAAAAAAAAATCCCCTCGCGGGGATTTAGGGTAATCTTTATTTGTTTAATCATTCTCGTCTTGGAGAATACTAAAAAAACAAGACCCTTTTGTCAAGAATCAATTTAGTTTTCTTCAAATTCTTCCAAAATTTCTCTTTGCCGACGAGAGAGTTTAGAAGGAACAATTATTTGTAAACGAACATATTCATCACCGCGGCTGTCTCTCCGGGGGTCTTTAATCCCCTGGCCCCTAAGTCGAACCATAGTTCCCGGCTGCGTCCCCGGCCGGACTTTCAAATTCAAACTGCCCTCGATTGTCGGAACCTCAATAATCGTCCCCAAGGCCGCCTGCATAAAAGTAATCTCTTTTTCCGCGTAAACATCCAATCCTTCGCGTCTAAAAGTCTTGTCCGGTTTTACATCCACGGTTAAATAAAAATCGGGGAATTGCACTACCGAGCCGTCATCCACTCCCGCAGGAATCTTTATCTTCTTTCTTTTACCGTCAACAGCCACCTCTTTCTCCACCCCCTTGGCTGCCTCCATAAAACTTAGGGAAATGCCGTAACGTGGTTTCCGGCCGGCTTGCCGGCCGCCGAAAGGGGAAGCACCGCCAAAAAATTGGGCAAAGATTTCGAAAGGGTCAGAAAATCCGCCGAAGTCAAAACCGATATCCGGTCCTTGGTCGCCACCATAAGTGGTATATGAATAAGAAAAAGGGCCTTGTTGATAGGTTTGAGATTGGCCCCCAAAAGGACCTTGGCTCCCACCGAAACCGGCGCCCGGCTCAAAAGCGGCATGACCGAATTGGTCGTAAGCGGCTCTTTTGTCTTGGTTCGACAAAATCTCGTAAGCTTCGTTTATTTCCTTAAATTTTGTTTCCGCCTCTTTTGATTTATTTCTATCGGGATGCCAAGCTAAAGCCTGCTTACGGTAAGCGGCTTTTAGTTCTGCTTCGGAAGCAGTTTTGGAAACACCCAACACTTCATAATAATCTCTTTGGGTAGTCATGAAAATTTATTTGACTACTTCTCCCTCTTCAGCTTTTTCCCCAGCTTTTGGTTCCTCCGTTTTTGGCCCTTCTGTCTTCGTTTCTCCCGTTGGTTGTTGGTACATCGCCGCCCCTACTTTTTGCAAAACATCAGACAGTTGCTTTGTCTTGTCTTCAATTTCACGAGAGTTTTCTGATTTTAATGCCTCGCGGACAGCCGTAACTTTTTCCTCGACTTCTTTCTTGTCTTCCGGTTTTACTTTATCGCCGGCATCTTTAAGCGTCTTTTCACTGGTGTAAATAAGATTTTCGGCAAGATTCTTCACTTCCACCAGCCTCTTTTTAGCCTCATCTTCCGCCGCGTGGACCTCGGCCTCTTTGGTCATTTTCTCGATTTCGTCTTTGGAAAGGCCGGTTGAACCTTTAATAGAAACGCTCTGGCTTCTACCGGTTGCTTTATCTTTAGCGGTTACGTTCAAGATACCGTTGGCGTCGATATCAAAACTCACCTCTATTTGAGGCACGCCTCTCGGCGCCGGCGGAATTCCATCAAGAACAAACCGGCCCAAAGACTTATTGTCGGCCGCCATTGGCCGTTCTCCCTGCAAAACATTAACTTCAACCTGGGTTTGGTTATCCGCCGCGGTTGAAAAAACTTGAGATTTGGACGTCGGTACGGTTGTGTTTCTGGGAATTAAGGGTGTCGCCACACTCCCCAGAGTTTCAATTCCCAAAGTCAGCGGGGTAACATCAAGCAGTAAAACATCCTTTACCTCGCCCCCCAAAACACCACCCTGAATCGCTGCTCCAACCGCCACCACTTCGTCCGGATTGACCGAACGGTTTGGCTCTTTACCGAAGAAATTTTTCACCGTTTCGTAAACCTTCGGCATTCTGGTCATCCCGCCGACCATAATAATTTCGTTGATATCCTTCTTCTCTTTTTTGGCATCGGCCAAACATTTTTTCACCGGCTCGATTGATTTTTGAATAAGATCGTCAACCAGTTCTTCCAGTTTCGACCTCGACAATTTCATGGTCAAGTGCAACGGGTTACCGTCTTTTCCTTGGGTAATAAACGGCTGGTTAATTTCCGCTTCCTTGGAAGAAGAAAGCTCGATTTTTGCCTTTTCCGCCGCGTCTCTTAGTCTTTGCAGGGCTTGCGGATCTTTTCTTAAATCAATTCCGTTTTCTTTCTGAAAAGTTTCGGCAAGATAATTTAAAACTACCTGGTCAAAATCATCCCCACCTAAGTGAGTGTCCCCATTGGTCGCCTTAACCTCATAAACGCCTTCTCCCAACTCCAAAACAGAAATATCAAAAGTTCCTCCGCCAAGATCATAAACCGCAATCGTATGGGCATTTTTCTTATCTAAACCATAAGCCAAAGAAGCAGCGGTTGGTTCGTTAATAATCCGCAATACTTCCAGCCCGGCAATTTCTCCTGCTTGTTTTGTCGCCTGTCTTTGAGAATCGTCAAAATAGGCAGGGACAGTAATTACCGCCTGGGTTACCTTTCCGCCCAGATAACTTTCCGCGTCAGCCTTGATTTTTTGTAAAATCATCGCGGAAATCTCCTGTGGTGTGAATGTCCGGCCGTCAACTTCCACCACTGCCATGCCGTCTCGACCCTCTTTGATTGAATAAGGCAACCATTTAATATCTCTCTGCACCGTCTCGTCTTTATATTTTCTTCCCATTAACCGTTTTATTGAATAAACGGTTGATTTTGGTTTAACCACCATCTGTCTCTTGGCCACGTCGCCGACAATGTGAGAAATCGGGTCGACAACCGAAGGGATAACATTACGACCTTCGGCCGAATAAATCACCTTGGGACTACCACCCTCCATTACTGCCACGCAAGAATTGGTCGTTCCTAAATCTATACCAATAATTTTTCCCATATTTCTATTTTACCTCCTAATATTAACTAATTACAGATTACAGAAACTTTCACTTTTGCCGGCCTTATCAGCTTATCTTTAAGCCGATAGCCTTTAATTAAAACTTCAGTCACCTTCTCTTCTTCGCCGTCAACTTTTTCGACCGCCTCCATTTCTTCCGGATTAAATTTCTTTCCTTGGGCCTCAACTTCTTTCAACCCCTCATCCGTTAAAACATTTTTAAATTCTTTTACCGCCAAATCTAAACCATCATCTTTTAAATAACCTTGCACTTTCTCTAAACAGTCAAGAACCGAAAGCAGCCTTAAGATCAGGGTGCCATTTGCATACTGAGCAAATTCAATCTTTTCCTTTTCATATCTTTTTTGCAGATTCTGATAATCCGCAAGGGCTCTTTTCCAATTGTTAGTCAGCTCTTCAATCTTCTTCATTTTTACCACCCCTTGAATACTTCATCCAGTAATTCTTTAAAATATCTGACTGTCGGGAAAACTCGGCAAAAGTTTATTCTGGCTGGTCCAATAACCCCAATGGCTCCCTTTCTGGGCCCGGCAGAGAAACGGCTGAAAATAAAACTGCAAGGTTCCATTGCCTCGTTGCCGAAATCATTCCCCAAGAGCAAGTCAATTTCATCCGGAGGCAAAACCGAACGGTTTACCAATTCTTCCCAAAAATCGACCCCGTCCAATCTTGAAAGTAAACTTTTCGTCAAATCAATATCGTAAAACTCCGGAGCTTCAAGAATGTTTGCCGTCCCGGCCGTATAAATATCCCCTTCGTCAGTTATAGAAATGGCCAGTTCTTTCGTTCGGTTGGCCAACTCCCGGGTCATCTCCCGAAGCAGTTTATCCATTTCATGCCGGTAATCCCAAACTTTTTCTTTTACCGCTACTTCTTCAGATAAAGACAGTTGTTGTTCTTTCATTAAGTTACTGACATAGTATTTTAGAGCCATCGAGGTTGGTATCCGGCCAGAAGAAGAATGAGCCTTTTTTAGATAACCAGCCTGAGTCAGTTTAACCATTTCGTTGCGGATAGTTGCCGGCGAAACCCCAAGATTGTATTTCTTCTCAATTGTTCCCGAACCGACAGGTAAAGCAGTGTTAATATATTCTTCAACTACCGCCTTAAGAATTTTTGCTTGTCTTTCTTCTAAACCCATAATTAGCAGTAGATTATCATGAGTGCTAACTGTTGTCAAGTGTTATTATTAGTAAAGATGAAAAAAAATAAAATTTCTAAGTTAATTATCTTTTTTTTTCTAACGACAGCCGTTTTTTTAATAACTCTTCTTTTGAAACAAACTCAATTTTTAGGTAAGTTTGCCGAAGAAAAAGCGGCTTTTGCCACCTTCGGCATTTCCCCTCAAGAAAAATTGAACCGGATTTGGCCTTATTTCAGTCAAGGCGGAGAAGAGCAAAAACCAATGCTTGAACCGGCTTATTCCCTCATTCAAGCATTGCAACCCCGTTATATCCGGATTGACCATATTTTTGACTTTCCCAACCTGGATCAGAGAATTGATGAAATAATCAAGGTGGGGGCACGACCTTTTTTAGCGCTTTCTTATTTCCCTCCCTCCATTTCCGGCGACCTAACTACCCTTCCTTATGACTTAAAAGACTGGCAAAACCTGGTACAAAAAACCATCCAGCAATACAGCGGGAAAAACCAAAAAAATCTTCTGGATGTTTATTACGAAGTCTGGAACGAACCGGACCTTTTCGGAAAAATGACGCCCGGGCGGTATTTCGATCTTTACCACGCTTCCGCCCTTGCCGCTGAAAATTGTCAAAACTGCAATTCTTTTAAAATTGGCGGCCCGGCCATCACTACCTTAAAAAAAGACTGGATGGAAACATTTTTACGGATGGCGGGGGAAAGCAAAACAAGATTGGATTTTATTTCCTGGCATTCTTACCAGTTAAATCCGGAAAAAACTTTAACCGAAGTTAATAACTTAAAAAACTTGGCGAGTTTTAAAAACCATTTCTTTGATACGGAATTAATTGTTTCGGAGTGGGGATCGGTTCCGGAAATGTCGGAACTGCACGATTCATATTTCGACGCCAGCCATACCGTCGTGGCAATCAAAAAATTAAAGGATTCACTTGATAAACTTTTTACTTTTGAGCTGATTGACGGACCAAGTCCGGAGGGAAAAAAATTCTGGGGCCGGTGGGGCCTTATAACCAATCCTGTTCATGGCCAAACTCCCAAACCCCGTTATTATTCTTTCCTTTACCTGAATAAGCTTTTGGAATTTGAACTGGAACCGCAAGATTTTTCCCCCGGCGTTGCGGTGATCGGCTCTACTGACGCAAGGGAAAATTATTCATTCATTCTCTCCCGGGAAAAAGGAAGGGAAAAATCGCTTAATTTTGAATTAAACTTAAAAGACCCCCTTCCGGGAATATACCAAATCAGCTCTTACCTGTTGGACCCTCTGCATCAACCGCTTGTTCCCAAATCCAAAACAATCCCAGTCAACGAAAATTTAACCGTCAATATTGATCTTGTTACCGACGCGGTTGTTCTTTGGGAAATTAACAGAACTTCGCCGGCCTTAATCATCGCCAAAGGAAGAACCGACCTCCCGCAAGATTCCTCCGCCAAGCTTACCGCCGGTATTCCGCCTTTGATCTTTCTTTTGAACCAAACCTTGATCAATCAAGCTGAGTTTTCGTTTTGGTTTAAATCAAACTGGAATGACCAGGAAAGCCAAAAGCACATTTTTCTGGAAAGCAAAAATCCGGCCGGAGACGGAATTTCCGCCTGGTACGAAAATGATGATAGTCCGAAAATAATTTTTAATTACACCGAGAACGGAGAAACCGCCGGACAAACCATTCTGCCGGTTGAACCGTTAGACAGGAAAACCTGGCACAAAATATCATTTTATTTTGACAACTCCTCAAAAAACATGGGGATTGTGTTCGACAGCTGGCAATCCCTGGCGCAAACAACTTCCAAAACCGAAGTAGAAGATTTTGTTTCGATCGGAGGCAGCCGTAAAGAAAATAACTCCGCCGAAGGCTTCGTCGATGATTTATCAATCGTGGTAAATCAGGAAGTCCTTTATCAAAAAAATTTTAACTAGGATCCGCTGGTTGTTTCCGGAGGAGAACCAATCGCCTCTTTAACAGAAAACAAAGTGTCTCTCCATTTTCCGAACGAGCGAAAAATTCTAAAAATCATCTGTAGTTCGTTTAATTTAAAAACAAGAGAAAAGGAAAAATACACCAAAATTCCCATAACGGCACAAATAAGAGTTAAAAACAAGAGCGGAACGGTTTTTGAAGTGTCAAATACGGTTTCATCTAAAGCTCTTAATAAAAACCAGGAAATAAACCCGGAAAAAGCCGCCGCTAGAAACATCTTCGAATAACGATAAAAATCAGAACGAAAAATAAACCTGATTTTGCGAAAGTTTAAAAAAAGGAATAACAACAAAAAGTTAACAAAACTGGTAATCGAGAAGGCAACCGCCAATCCAAGAATTCCCATACTCATTTTTTTAACGAACAAAAGACTGAGCAAAACATTCAAGGTCACACAAGTCACACTGATTACAAAAGGGGTGATTGTATCATGAAAGGCGTAAAACCCGCGAACCAAAAGCTGGATGGCGCTTTGAGAAAAAATCGAAAGAGTAATCATGGCTAGGGTTTGTCCAGTCGTCACGGTTGCCTGCCACGGAAAAGTTTTCGCCCCGTAAGCAAAACGAACCGCTTGAAGCCTTAAGACCAAAAACAAAGCAGTGCTTGGAAAAGCAATATAAAAAAGCTGGCTTAGAGATTGATTTAAAGTTTTTATAAAATCCTCTTTTTTATCTTGAGCCAGTTGAGCCGAAAGAGTCGGCAAGGCGGCCTGCCCAACCGAAGTTCCCAAAAGTCTTACCGGTAAATCAACCAGACGTTGAGCCAGGTTGTAAAGAGTCAGTGATCCGGCAGAAAGCGAAGTTGCCAAAAACACGCTGTAAGTTAGTTCTATTTGACCGGCCGCTAAAGCTAAAGTCCTCGGCACCATTAATTTAAGAACCTTACGGACTCCAGCGCTTTTTTCCAAAATAAAAGTATGGCGGTATCCCAATTTATAAACCAAAGGAATCTGAATCAGCAAATGCAAAAAGGCACCCAAAACCACCCCGGCGGCGGCCGACCAAATTCCCCATCGGCCGGCAAAAAAGAAAATGGAAGCAATAATTCCTAAGTTGTAAACAACGGGCGACAACGAAGGCAGTAAAAAACGCCGTTGGGATTGGATCATCGCCGAAAAAAAATTGGAAACCAGAAAGAAGGCCTGCGCCAACAGCATTAACCTGGTCATTCCCACCATCAGATCAATTTGAGAAGAAGAAAAGTTTCCGGTAATAAATAAAGAAAGCGGCTTGGCGTAAAAATAAACAATTAAACATAAAACTAAAAATGAAATTAAAAAAAGATTGATTAGAGATGAAGACAACCGATAGGCTTCATTTTTATCTTTTGTTAATTTTTCCGAAAATACAGGGATAAAAGCCGAAGAAAGCGCGCCAATAACTACTAGTTGAAAAATCATATCCGGAAGCCTAAAGGCTGCATAATAGCTGTCGAGCTGGTCACGGCAGCAAGTGTAAAACTTTGCCACTAAAATTCTTTCCCTCAATATTCCCAAAACCATCGAAATTCCATAGGTCAAGGCAATTACCAAAGCCGCCGAAAAAATCCCCGATTGCGGCCGGATTAAAAAATCGTGTCCATTTTGCCAAAACTTCTTTATCATTCTTTACTCCCGAGTATATTAATAAATTGTTGCTTTTTAAAGGGGTAGTCGGGTATAATTCCCATTATGCCAATCATCGCCGGAGCCAAAAAGGCTCTCAGACAAAATAAAAAAAGATATCTTCTAAATTCAAAGAAGAGGCTCGCTTTGAAAAATTTGGTTAAAAAAACTATAAAATCTAAGGCCAAGAAGGACCTTTCTTTGCTTTATTCCGTTGCCGATAAAGCGGTAAAATCAGGAATCATTCACAAAAATAAAGCCAAAAGAATTAAGAGTAAACTTGCCAAAATAGCTTCAAAAAAAAGCTGATACCCCTTTGACAACTCCAGAAGTTTTCTACTATACTTTAGTTAATGCCCGGAAAAACAAAAGTTAATCTTCTTCCCAAAATAGATTTTGAAGACACCGATGCGGGAAAATTGCTAAATTGGCTTACTTCGGCCGGCCGGTGGATTGTGGTTTTAACTGAGTTTGTGGTTATCTGCGCCTTTTTGTCAAGATTTTATTTTGACACCAAGCTCGCCAACCTGTTTGACAGCTTAAGACAAAAAAAGGCAATGGTTAACTCCATGGCTAATTTTGAACAAGAATTTCTTCTTGTTCAAGAAAAAACAAAACTAATCAAGGGCATTTTGGCAGAAGAACAGAAACCTTCGGCCATCGTTAATCAGATAAGCCAATTAATTCCACTGGATGTGATCTTAAATACAATTCAAATAGATAAGAACAGTCTAAAACTGAGCGGAAATAGTCTTTCCGAACAAGGGATCAATCTCTTTTTGGCCGGAATTAAAAGACAACCGAACTTCTCCCAAATTAGCCTAGGGACAATAAGCCAAAAAGAATTTTCACCTGGTATTAATTTTGAAATCAGCGCCATAATTAAAAAATGAACACGGCCAATACCGCTATAGACCAAAAAAGGCAGCAGGCAAGAAATAAAAGATTTTTGCAATCTCCTCAAGGAAAATCTCTCGCCTGGCTTTCGTTGTCTGTTTCCACAGTTGCCTTTTTTTTAATTGTGGCAATCAAGCCAACAGTTATTACAATCACTAAACTAATCAAGGAGATAGAAGAAAAAGAGGCCGCCAGTCTTCTTTTAGACAAAAAGATTGCTTCTTTGATAGCTGCTCAAAAAATATATGCTGAAAACAGCCAACGGCTTCCAATGTTAAACCAGGCCTTACCTGAAAAAAGCGAGTTTCCCTGGCTGGCAAACTTTTTAGACAGCGCCGCTTTATCCTCACAAATTGAATTATCGTCTCTTTCTTTCGAGAAGATTAATCTTAACCTTGCCTCACTGGCCAAACAATCCCAAAAACCCTCTTCCTATCAATCGATCAATTTTTCTACTAACGCCAAAGGAGATTATTTAAATCTAAAAAATTTTGTTTCGCTTCTGGAGAGCTCACGCCGTCTGATACGGATAGAATTGGCCGGTGTTTCCGAAACAAAGAAAAAAAACGAGGAGGAAACTAATACAACGCTCCAGCTAAATATTTCCGGTGTTATGTTTTTTGAAAATGAATAAAGTAAAAAAAGGATTAAACAAAGAAATGTTTTTAATGGCAGTTTTAGCCTTATTGGTCGCTGTTATCTGGATATATCTGAGTGTTTTTAAAGTTTTAAATAAGCCGGAAGAAGAACCAGTTTTAACTCCTCAAGAAGCAAGGGTTATTAATCCACAACTTGACGAAGAGGTCTTCGATGAACTCGAAAAAAGAAATTATTAAAATTAAAAAAATCCCTGTTTTTACGGCCATTTTTTTAACCCTGGTCGGCCTGGCTGGGGGAATCTTTCTTATCAACAAAGGGCAGGATTATTTTTCAAGAGCTTCTTCTGAAAACTTTCCCCAGCAAATTAAAATTACGAACATTGACAGTAATTCGTTTGTTGTTTCCTGGATTACTGATTCTCAATCCTCGGGTAAAATCCTCTATGGAGAGAACCTTTCGGTTGACGAAATAAAAAAGGATATTAGAGATGAAGGGAAAAAAGAAACAGGAAACTATAAGACACATTATGTCTTACTTGACAACCTCAAGACAAACACAAAGTATTACTTTAAAATTTCATCTGTTAACAAAATCTACACTCAAGCCGGTAAACCCTATGAAGTGACAACCGCTTTGGAAAAAGCCCTCCCGGCCAACGATATTGCGCAGGGAAGGATTTTGACTCCCCAAGGAACACCTGGAGTCGGCGCCATCGTCTACCTGTCCTTATCTGGTGCCGTCACCCAAGCCAGCCTAGTGGAAGAAAACGGTTATTGGATGATTTTGCTTTTTAAAACCAGAACCGATGATTTGCAAAATTATTTGTCTTACGATCAATCTGCTCAAATAGAAGAAATTTTTATCCAAGCGGGCGAACAAACCGCTTCCGCCATTTTAGCCACAGGAAACGATAATCCTGCTCCGGATATTATTCTGGGGCAAAGCTATGATTTTATTAAAAACCCAAACGTCCCCACTCCGACGATAACCATCAACTCTAATGTTTTTCCTACGGGTACGCTAAATTTTGCCGGCTTTGAATCTTTGGACCAAAATGAAGAAGTTGTTATTGTTTACCCGTCGGAAGAAGAAAACATTAATAACCAAATACCAGAATTTTTCGGCACCGGTCCAAAAGAAAAACTCCTTAACGTTGTCGTTGAATCTGAAGAAAAAATTTTAGACGAAACTAAAGTCGATAAACAAGGACAGTGGAAATGGTCGCCGGAAAAACCACTGACTCCCGGAAATCATCAGATAAAGGTTTCTTATGTTGACAAAGATGGTTTTATGAAAACTGTCAGCCGCAGTTTTATTGTTTTAGCCGCCGGGACAAGCGACCTCCCAACTTATACCGCCACCCCTTCAGGAGAGATGATCTCACCGACAATAAAACCATCATTGCCCCCTCTTCCAACTAACAAACCCACCGGGCAAACACTAAGCCCGACCCCCACTCCCTTTCTAACCCCAACCGAAAAACCAAGCAGGACGACCGTCCCTTCAGGCCAAGTTCCAAAGTCAGGGACCGATCTACCGACTTGGATTTTCTTGGGCGGAGGGGTGATGTTTGTTGTTATCGGTCTGACTTTCCTTCTTCTTTAAAAAATGCCCCCAAAGGGTTAAAATTCATGCATGAAAGTGGCGATCATCGGCGCTGGTTTTAGTGGTTTAACCGCCGCTTACCACCTGGGTCGAAAAGGGCACCGCGTTTTTATTTTTGAGAAAGAAATGGAATCGGGCGGGCTGGCAGGATCTCTCACAGACGAGAAATGGGAATGGCCGCTGGAAAAATATTACCACCACTTTTTTTCTTCCGATAAAGAAGTTTTAAAACTCGCGAAAGAATTAAATATTAAAAGTAAATTCTTTTTCAAAGTTCCCAAATCCTCTGTTTTTATTGACGGAAATATTTACCGTTTTGATAACCCCCGTAGCATTCTCTCTTTCCCAAAATTGAACTTCACCGACAAGGTCAGAATCGGAGCCATAAGTTTTTTTCTAAAAATAAATCCGTTTTGGAAACCGTTGGAAAAAATCACCGCGGAAAAATTTATTCAAATATCCATGGGCAAAAACCCGTTCAATATTATTTGGAAACCGCTTTTGGAAAGTAAATTCGGAAAAGATTATCAAAAAATCCCCGCTTCGTGGTTTTGGACAAGAATCAAAAAAAGAAGTTTTTCTCTGGGATATTTCGAGGGCGGATATTCAACTCTAGTTGATTCTCTGCAAAAAGCCATCATTAAAAACAACGGCAAAATTTTTCTTGGAAAAAATGTCGATTCAATAAAAAAGATTGGTGAAAAGTTCGAAATCAGGATCAACGGAAAAACTTATTCGGAATTGTTTGACAAAATTATCGCCACCGTTTCCCCTGCCACATTATTAAAAATATTCCTTGGATTTACTTTGGAAGAAAAAGAGAAAATAAATAAACTGGCAAGCCTCGGCAGTCTTTGCCTGATTCTGGAATTGGAAAAATCCTTTTTGGATGACGGCACATACTGGTTAAGCGTCAACGACATTAACTTTCCCTTTGTCGCCGTTGTCGAACACACAAATTTTATCGATAAAAAATATTATAACAATAGTCACGTTCTTTATATTTGTGGTTATTACCCGGAGAAACACGAATTTTTTAAATTTAATAAAGGGGAGCTGATTAAAAAATTCATTCCATATTTAAAAAAAATAAATAAAAACTTTGATGATAAAGAGATAGAAAAATCTTGGCTTTTTAAAGATTCTTACGCCCAACCAATAGTGGATACAAACTATTCAAACAATCTCCCGCAGATAAAAACATCAATTGGTGGATTTTTTTGGGCAAGCCTGCATCATGTTTACCCGTATGACCGGGGCGTAAACTACGCGATAAAATTAGGGAGGAAAATCGCCGATGAAATTATTAAAAAATAGGCAAAATAATTGGCCGATTGCCGCCATTTTAATATTGACTATTGTCACCCGTTTTAGCGGACTAACTTGGTGTTTTCCCTATATTCCCCATCCCGATGAATGGAATATGGCCCACGCCATTACTCAATTGAACTGGCGGGAAAAACTTAATCCCCATTTTTTCGCTTACGGCCAGTTTCCCTTATACCTTTCGTATTTTTCGGCCGTGTTGTATAACTTTATTCCTTGGATAAAAATCAAAGCCGTTAATATTCAAGAAGCAATTTTTTTCTTGCGTTTCTGGTCTGCCTTTGCCGGTACCGGTATTGTTTATTTGGTTTATTTGATTTCAAAAAAACTTTTTTTAAAAAGGCAACTGATTGCTCCACTTCTTGCCGTTTTTACTCCCGGTCTTATTCAGGTCTCTCATTTTGGCACGACTGAATCATTTTTGTCCTTCTTTTTTCTTCTTGTCCTCTATCTCTCTTTTAGAATCTTGGAAAAACCGAAAATAAAATATTTTATTTTTTCAGGAATAGCCCTCGGTCTGGCCATCGGGACTAAAATCAGCGCCCTAATTTTCGGTTTTCCGGTATTTTTGGTTTTTATTTTCAATTTTGCAGGTGTTCTAAAAAACAAAAATAAACTAAAAAATCTTGGAAAATTATTTCTGAAAAATCTAATCCTTATAATCTTTCTGGTTCTTCTGGTTCTCCTAACCTCCCCTTATTTAATTCTCGCTTTTAAAGA
>Ga0315294_10006474_pt1 | contig 12849 bp, 11 predicted proteins | sample YL17G13_40_MG_FD_203626 | JGI IMG/M metagenome (GOLD analysis project Ga0315294, IMG submission 203626) | Sediment microbial communities from Yellowstone Lake, YNP, Wyoming, USA - YL17G13_40 | ecosystem: Environmental > Aquatic > Freshwater > Lake > Sediment | place: USA: Wyoming | collected... | reverse complement strand
GTTTTTTCAATATTTGAAATTCTTATTTTTTCTTTATTGTTTATCCATACTTCTTTGATTCCCCAAATCGACTTTTCTTTCACAGTAATAAAAATCATTCTTTCTATCATTTCCTGAGGTATAATTTGTCTTTTAGGTGTAGCAATAAAAATATTAATCAAAGGATGTGTTAACATTCCCCAGTAATTCATGGCACTATAAAAAGCAATATAATATTTATGAGAATTAATAATTTCTTTGCCAGCTATATACCAATTACCTAAATAATTCTCTCCACTCCCCATTTCTTGAGGAATAATTAAATATTTACCTGCTCTTAGACGAACAATTATTTTTCGCTTCACTAACTCACTTAATAAATCCGTAATAGCATTATAACTTTTTCCTAAAATTCTTTGGGCATGATTAATTTCAAAAATAGGTCTATTTTCATCATATAATTTTCTGATAAGTTTAGCACTAATTTTCCTAAAGTTTTTTCATTTTCCATAATATCTACCTTCTATGTAATAAATACAGGTTATCATCCTATATTATATACATTATTAGTCGATATTTCAACCTAATATCATAACCAAATAACGTTTTTATATTTTTCTATTATATTAGGGTCTTCCTTTAGGACGTCTATCTATAGTAATACATAAAGGCTCAATCCTCTGGTTAAGAAACTTTTCAGATCTTAATGGGATGTGTCCAATCTATTTTATTCTTGTCATATGCCTATTATGAATATAGGTATCTGTTCCCATTATAAAAATTTCATTATAAAAATTTAGTCCATGAATAGGAATTTATTAATTTAATAGGAATTTACATTATTATATTTAATCTATACACTTTTCTAATCTTTTCTTTATATTATCAACTGAATAGTCTTCACCATCGTAGATATAAATTAAAGTAACATTGTTTTCTCTACATAAATTTTCTTTTTGTACATCAAGTTCCTTTCTTTTATCTAAGCCTTCTTTGCCTCCGAAGTATTCAATTGGTTTCTTATGTTGAACTCCTTGGTATTCAAACGCAATTCCTTTTTCCGGAATATACACGTCTAAATGTTGTCGGCCTAACCAATCTGGTTTAGCATGATGAATGACTTCATAGCCTGAAAATATATTTTTTAAGTTCTTAAACAATACTGTTTCCGATATCCACACCTCTCCAATTGGTGGGATACCGTATCTTGCTCTCACCATATTTTCAGGTTTATGTAATTTGTCTTGTACTAATTTAAAACTATTTTCTGAAGCATTTGAGCCATCCCTTTTACTCATTTCAATTGCAATTTTACACCTTTCAATAGCTATTTCTCTCCAATGTTGCGCATAGAAAGCACTACCATACATTAGCTTTCCTGATGTAATCGGTGAAGTATCATCTAATCCTCGACATTTAGGACATATACCATCAAGCCATGTTCCCTTTATTTGATAAGGCCTGGTTTGTTCAATTATTTCCTTATCACAACTACACATAAATACTTCATGGCATTTAGTGCATTCATATTTTCTAAAAGTTTCCCAATGGTTTTTTAATTCTAAATATTCATGTTTACAATCTGAATTGTTAACGATTGCTGGATTTTTAAATGGCTCCAAGATTTTTAAATACCATAAATCAATATGAGATATTTTACCAATACTCTTTTTTGAACCTTTTATTGACTTAGAGTACTTTTCTTTAAGACTTTGGTTTATTCCTATTGTTCTGTCTGTTACAAACTCTACAAAAAAAGATATGTTATTAAATCTAAAACTTTTATATTTTACTGAATATAAACTGTGTATAGGTACTCCACATAAAATTAATTCTTGATACCTTTTTTCATAGTTATATTTTTCTTTAATATATTTTAAAAATGGTACACCTTTCTCTTCTTCAAATTGTATTAATTGTCGATTAGCCATTTCTATTGCTTCATTGATATTTTTTATAGTCGTTTTAAATAAATTTACCCCCATTTTTTTACCGAAAGACAGAAGATCTTTTCCATCCATTGGTTCTCCCAATAATAATTTTAGATTCAGTAACTTATTGATCTGCATAATGTTATTCCAGGTATTATCATTAGCAATCATATTATCGTAAACAGCTTCATAGTTTTCATTATATTCTAATAAGTCAGTAATCCATCCTGACAAATATGTACTTATCTTTCCAGGATAACAATTTTTTACAGCATTCAATTCCGATAGATAATCAAATAAATTATATTTATCATGTATTGCATTTTCTAATACCTCATATATGTAAGTAAAGATATATGATAAATCAGCTTGTACAGGACACCTTTTTTCCCATTGTTTTTGCCAATACTTATAGAAACTTTTTTGCATAAAATTCATATCTAAAATTGTGGGGTAATATTTTTCAAATTTTGGTATTACTCTATTTGACTTTTTAACAAATTCTGGACTATTTGACCAATTAATTGTCTTATTTTTATTTGGCAAGAATTTATTCATTGAACACTTTCCTTATTTTCTATCTATTAATTTATCTAATGTTATTTTAAAAACATCAACAAGTTTCACTAAGGTTTTTATTAAAAATAGGAAAATCCTATTTTTTCTATGATTTAATTTCTCCTTTTACGATGTCTTCCTTTAGAATATTTATCTATAGTAATACCTAAAGCTTTAATTATTAGGTTTTTGCTAAAAGTTCCAAATTATTGACTGATATATCTTTCCTATTCATTTTTAATTATAAATCCCCATCATCTTCACATCTCCACCTAATACCTATAACTTTAGTTTATCTTTTAAAGATTATAAATACTGTAGTCCCCGCAAGACTAACCTGACCAGTATATTCCCAACCTTCTTTGCCATACTCACTAAATATTTTTTCTATGTTCCCTGCAGGTTTTGTTTCATCCGGAATAAAAAAAAGAACTTTATATTCAATATTTTTTGCAGCGTAAGAAGTTGCGGGATTGGATAATATGGGCAGGATTATACTTAAAGCCAACAAAGTTACAATTATTATTAATAATGTCCGAATAAATTAATCACCCTTCATCTTTTCTACTTCCTTTCTTTAAAAAATGTACTTATTATTTATTTAAAAATTACTTTTAACTTTCTTTTCTAATATTTCCCTTACCCATTTTTCTAATTCTTTGCTATCATATTCAATAACTAACATAATTTTTTGAGGAAAGAAAAATTCCACAATTTCTTGACTTCATACCTTTATATTCCCTTTTAGTAATCAACAATTACATAGAAAAATTTACAAAATCCTAAAGCAAGGACATTAGAAATTGTATATCTGCTTTACAATTCTCAATGATTGTCTCTGATAAAAGAGTATTTCTATCGTTCTTTTCAAATCGCGGGTCGTTAAAAGAATATTCCTCAGCATATTCTTCCATTCGTCTGATTTCTTCCTTTTGTGTTTGGATTTCATCTTTTAAATCGTCAATTTCTGCTTTAATACGATCCTTTGACCATGTTTTTACTTTCTCTACATTAATGTAATGTCCTTCATATCCCATTCTATTTACCTCCCTTCTCTTTTTAATGTTTTATTGTTTATAATTTAGTGACACCTTAGGCTCAAGTTACAAATGCAACACTTAACTTTGGTATAATATACCAAAAAAAAGGAGTTACAGATGACCCATTGTTATAAAGTTAAGTATTAATGAACGTGAAGAGATTAGCCTTGGAGTAGCCCAAGGGTTCAGTAAAACCTATATTGCGTTATCTCTTGGCCGATCATCTAGTGCCATCTGTCGCGAAGTCAACCGTAATACTCTAAACAGGCAAGTTTATCGAGCGGTTAAAGCTCAAGGATGTGCTGATAAGTTATGACATCTTACCCGCAAAAAACGAAAAATGGATATGAATCTACCGTTGAAAAACTACGTTCTTTTACACCTGGACCAATTATGGTCACCGGAACAGATTGCCAAACGCTTAAAGATATTGTATCCTATGGATATGGAAATGCAAATTTCACCTGAAAGTATTTACTCATATTTATATGTCTTGCCACACGGGGCATTACGCAAGGAACTGGTCAGATGTTTACGGTGCCATCATATCAACCGCCGGATACACGGCAAGTCCCGTCAGAAATCCTGCCAGGACTATCTAAGTATTGAAGAACGTCCTGCCGAAGTAGCCGATCGAACTATTCCTGGCCATTGGGAAGGTGATCTCCTCATGGGGCATAACAATGGTTCTGCTTTGGGTACTTTAGTGGAACGAACCACCCGCATGACCTTTTTAGTTCAACTTAAAGATAAAGATGCTACCACCGTACGAGAAACTTTCGCTAAAGAATTTAAGCATCTTCCCAAGGGCTTAAAGCGTTCACTAACCTATGACCAAGGCCAGGAAATGGCAGAACATAAACTTTTTACCAAGAGCACGCAGATTCAGGTTTACTTTGCGCATCCGCACTTTCCTTGGGAACGAGGCACCAATGAAAATACAAACGCTTTGATTCGTCAATTTTTCCCCAAGGGTACAGATTTTTCAAAAATTCTGCTTAAAAACATCAAACAAGCACAGGATATGTTACACGACCGACCGCGGAAAACTTTAGGTTTTTTAACTCCGCATGAGGTTTTTAGTAAATTGTTGCATTAGCAACTTGAATCTACACTGTCCCTATTTCAATATTTCCAAATAAATAACAGATTAATTAATAAAAATGTTAACTGTAATGCTGATACATTTTACTTATCTTTAATTGCAGCACTAGCTATAAGCAAAATGGCTCCGATAATAAGCAATGCCCACCCCCATTGAATTTGAACTGATTGCATAGCCATATCAGCTAATCCCCCAAATGGATTACCCGCAAGTTCCGTTCCCGTTTGAGTATTTATATCAGTAAAAATCTTCTGAAAATTAACAAATGCAAAAACCAGGAGAGCTATACTACCCAATCCCGTGAACCAAAGTACACAGAACATCTTTAATAAGACAACAATGAAAGAAATTACAGCCAAAACAAGAATAATAGTTCCATCACCCTTCCCATTCTGGAAATAATTCATATTGCCCACTATTGGTAAACTAATAATGGGTGCGAATACGCCTACAAAAAGAACTGCGGAGCCAATTAGTCCCAATAATTGTTTTGTTCCCTTTTTATTATCTCTTTCAAAACGTTCCCTAGATTCGCGAGATTCAAGAAATTCAGTATCAGCCTTTACTTCTTCCCGTATTTCTTCTTCTCTTTCTATTCTTTTTCTTATTTTCTCTTCTTCATCAATGTTTTTTTTGGTGTAAGGATTATCTTCAGAATAATCTTGTTTAGAAAGAAGTACATTGCAATTTTTACAAAACTTACTACCTTCTTCATTTTCAAAATCACATTGTGGACACTTCATTGTCTTTTACTCCTTTTAAAATTAATCTAAATATTGATTTTAACTCCCTTCTTATTTATTAGTTAAATTATTCTACAATAACCAAAATATCTAAAATATTACTATCCTAAATATTCTATATAATTTATTTAAATCCTTCTTTCCCCAAATAAAAACATCATAAAAAAATATCGATATATTAAAATATTAAGTAAACATACCAATCTTGAATATATTTAACTATTTAGGATTTCTATTATTTTCTCTATTTATATAAAAATAATTAATACATTTAATATCAGATTAAAATAAAGCTATTCCTCATTTAAAAAAATAGTAATGTAGAATTATTTATAAATAAAGGATAATTCTAATAATCTATTTCAATGTCCATTAACTCGGAAATTACCGATGTTTAATACGTTTTATGTTTTGATTCAATCTATCTTTTTGTTTTTATCTGCGAATACTATACACATTTAAATATATTTTTAAAATAATAAAACCATAGCTAAAATTTCTTCTAACTATGGTCGTCAGATCAATAGATTACCTCTATAATTTACAACCCTTATGATTTAAAGGAGACTAAATTTTATTTCTAATTAGCTTTTTCGCACTATAACAATAACTGGAATACTATATCAATCCTTATTATCTAGTGCTTTCTCCTCTACTAATTTTATCTTAATAGTTAAATCTAATTCAATCGTTACTTTATTTAACGCCCCACAACTCGGACATTTGCGAACCTCCTGAAATACCTCTAATGGTCTTGACGGGTTCATATAAAACATTCCTGCTCCAAGTTTTACATCCTTTGAAAAACAATGATTGCAACTTTTGCAACGAATTTCTTTCATACTTCTCCTTTTATATATATTACCTTCTATATATTCAGGTAACCGATAATATTTATAATTTTAACATTTAAGCTTTTGAAAACAGTTAAATTTTTCAAATCATCTTATATTTCGAATACTACAAAATTTTAATAAATCCTTCTTTTTCGAATAAAAGATATTATAATAAAATATCAATATATAAAATTAGTTAATAAATATAACAATTTTAATATCTTTAGCTACCAAGTATTTATATGTAAGGGGTCTTAAGGGGTCAAGCCTTGTAATATCACTTTTCATTTTCCCATTAAATTTTTTTAATCGCTCTGTTCACGGTAGTATAACGCTCACTTAATATATTCTGCTATCTCTTTTAAGATATAGTCTCATACACTGTAGGTGAGCCTCATACATCACTTGGTCTTTTGACTTCTTGTCCTTAGTTTTAGAAAGAAATTGGATGTGCCCCCATTTATTTAAAAAGTAAAAATATTTAGGTTATTTTCAAAAATATTATTCTTCATGTTTTAGGGTTTTATATATTCTACGATTCCTAATATAAATTTTTTTTAAACGCTGATAAGTTCTATCATCTTTGCTTTTCCCTGTACTAATAAGAACTCCAAAAAAGATCACTAACAATAATATCCCAATAACCGTCTCGGAAAATACTAATATTTTTCCACAACTATTGATAGTTATTATATCTCCACTACCTGCAGTCAAAATAGTCAAAACTGAGAAATATAAAGCTTCAAAAGGTTTTTGTATTGCTTTATAATTACAATAACCTATTGCCCCTAGCGATAAATATAATATAGCATATATAAATATTACCTCAGAAAAATTTATCAAAAAAAGCGTGATAGAACGAGGGATGCTAGCAACTCCTTGATATATTATTGATGATTGGTATACTAATATTTCAGCAAGTCTCCAAATTATAAAAATTAAAACTAGAGATTGGCAACAATAAGAATATCGGTAAAATGGACAAAATAATAATATTAATAATACTAGCCAAGAAAGTATAATTATTTTATCTTTACCATTTGGAAGAATTTTACTTTTGCTATCGTTTTCCAATAAATACAACTCGCAGGGAGAATATTTTATAAAAACATAGAAACGATAAAATATTTGAATTATACCTAAGGGAATTAAAAATTTTAGTATAGAATTTGTGCAATATACAATTTCATAATCTTTTTTTTCACATTTCCCATCTTGTAAGTCTTTTTTTATCCTGTGATACTCTTTTTCGTTTACTTCTCCCTTAGCATAACACCTTTTTAAAATTTCCAAAGGAACTTCTTTTGATGTTCTTTTGGTACTTTTTACTATTAGATACAATGTCAATCCAATAAATACTAGAAACAATAAACCTATACACATTCCTCCCTACCCCCTTGTCATTTTGTACATCCTCAAAAAATATAAAAATTGTTATTGGCATAAATATTTTACATAAAAAGAAAGTATAAAAATTAAAAATATTAACATTATTCGAAAGGTTATGAAATTTGTAATGGTTTATTTATATCTAAATGCTTTCCCATCATCAAATATTACTATCTATTTCTTTCATAATTCGATTAGTTTCCACCAGCGCGACAATTATTTTCTGATAGTGCTCGATATCCGTATTGGTCAAAGCACGCCCCTTGCGGTCTTTCAGCCACTTCTGTACTGGTTGATAACCACCGATATAAAAATTCCATGCTACTTCGGGAACATTGCCGAAGTATTGCTCTGCGTTGATAAATACTTTTCCGTTTTTATAAGCTAATTTTTCAACGGTATCGGAACCAGCGATGGGATAAGTGGTTATAAATTGATTTACCTTTGGCGATTCGAGGAGATGTAAAGAGCGCAATTCTGCTCCAAAGGCAACCAGTTTTTGGAAAGTTTTCTCATCTTTCGGATACGGCACGCGCGGGAAATCGATTTTTAAAAACTCCTTATATTTTTCGCGATAGCTTGGTGAATGAAGAATAGCGTAGATGTAGTCAAAAATATCTTCAGGAGAAACTTTACCTACATTTTTTTCAATCTCATTAACTATTTCCATATTAAAATTCGGCGTTCGAGAACTATCTCTATCGTAGACATATAGAGGGAATACAGTGCCTCCTCCTCGATAAAATATATTTAGGTCCGAGATATCTTTGGTCGCAAAAAGAAGATTCCACTCCATACCTCCAACAACTTGCCCCTGCCTACCAGAAACAAGAGCAAGATTCTTTTTATTAAATAGATTATGCATAACTCGCATTTGTGAGTACGCCATGAAGCCTCTTGAAGTTCCAGTATAATAAGTGTATCTGCTGTCAAATGGCCTATAACTAACGGTCACTATATTGTCTTCTGAGTAATTCCTCCGAATATCATCGATTGCCTTTTTTAGCACCCAGTCTCTACTGTCTCTTTTCAAATTAAAAAGTGAACGCAAGGATTCCTCTGGTTCTATGAAAAATTTTTTTACGTTGCCCCATATCTCATTTTTATGAAAAGCGATTGCCACGTCATCGTTTTTAGTTAAAATCCCAGTGCTAAATTGTGAAAAGAGGTCATTGAGTTGAAAGCCTTTCTCGTAATCTTCTTTACCTTCAGTATTTTTTCTGACAAAGAAAAACATTTGTTTATCAAGGGCGATTTTTTGCCATTGTAGTTCCCCACTATTATTGAGTATTGAAAATTTATTCCTGCGATTACCAAAAATGTCTGTATGGTAGACACACGCAAACTCGTTAGCTTTTTTCTTACCTGTCTTAACGGCAACGATAATTGCAACACCTTGTTGGATATTGAAGACATTTTCGTCCTTGCTACCATCAGGTGCTACTTCTTTCTTCTTAGCGTTCCCGTGAAGATCCAATATCCGAATTGTGTCAAATGTTTTCGATAGATGCCAGCGCATACCGCGAAACGTCGGATTATCAAGATAACCGTGGGCTGTAATCATTGCGACTACACCCTCACCTGTTTTTTCAATCATGTTTTCAGCAAAGCGAATAAACTTTACATAGTCATCATTCAAAAATTTACTATTACGCTCCTTAAGTTTTTCTCCTGTAGGTTCAACTTTATAAACATCATGCCCAGTATAGAATTTGTTACTCGATTCCCCTGAATATGGTGGATTTCCTATAACCACCATAATAGGTGTTTCGCTTTTGATTTTACCAGCTTCCTTGGCTTCCTCTGCAATACTTTCGGCAAAACCAAACGATAAAAGATCTCGCTGAGTTTCGCTTTGCTCAAGAGAATTAGTAAGATAAACTCGAAGACGCGTTTTCCCAGTCTTAGTCTCGTTAAAGTATTTAAAGCCTGTTTTTCTTAATGCTATGCTCAATTTTAAGTGTGCTATGGTATAAGGCGTCATCATCAGCTCGAAACCGTACAAGCGCGGTAAAAGATCATTATGTACATAGGAGGGCCAGCGTCCCTCTTGTCCCTGATTTTTAAGGCGTTCGTATATGGTACGGATGGTGGCACTGATAAATGTTCCTGTTCCTACAGCAGGATCTAAAATTTGAACACGATGCTTATTATTGGGTAATTTCGAAGTATCCGCCAGTCCGTTGGGGAGGTTGAATTCTTTTTGTAAGATATAATCCACAGAACGAATAATAAATTTTACCACCGGAAGGGGCGTGTAGTATGCACCCATTTTCTTGCGTAATGCCGGATCGTATTCCTTTAAAAAATCCTCGTAAAAATGAATTACCGGATCGGCATCACCCATATATTCTTCAATAAGTTTTTTGGTATCGGCATGCTGAAAAACCAAACAAAGCTCATCAACAATATAGCTTAAGCGTTTATCAAAATTGGGTCCGGCAATGTGATCAAAAAAGTGCTGAAGAAAAGGGTTAGATGCAGGCACCAGATCGCGAGATTCTTGACGACTAAAGGTATCTGGTGAATCATCGTAATATCGGGCAACAAATAATCCATAAACCAAGGTCTGGGCGTACATATCCGAAAAAGTATCTATGGTAAGATCGTGCACCAGCATTTTCTTAATCGCCTCATAAACACGAAGCAGTTCTATATTTTGGGCTGAATCAGAGATTAGAAAATGTCTTAGGTTGTCTCTGATTCTTTGCGCTTTTCCTCCCATAATCTTGGAGAGATGTTTACCTGATTTTATGGGTTCCTTTTGTGACTGGGTAAAATCGAGCAGTGTTTTTGCTACCTGCTCATAATTTTGTGAAAGTGGAGTAATGATTCGATTTTTTAAATCATAACTGGCTATTTTAATTGGTTCCTCATACGGAAGGCCATTTCGGTAAAATCGAAATTCTAGATAGTCGGTAAGAACTAAATTGGTATAACCAAAATATCGTGCCATTTGCTCCGATTTTTCAACCTTATCTAGAGAAACTCCAATGTCTTTTGCTTCTACATACAAAAGGGGCACATCTTTATTTAGTACAATAAAATCCGGTCTGTTCCCCTGTTTGGCTTTGGCGTCATGATCTACGCGTTTGACCTTGATTGATTCAAAAATACCTTTCAGTAAAATTTCAAAATCGGCACGGTAACCCATTTCACTGGTTTCTAGGTGAGAAAATTTAGAAGAAATCGATTGGATATAATGATTAAAAATATTTTGCATAGTTTATTGAATCCAGCGGTTTAACATTTGGTATGGTATTTCATTTCTCCTTATAAATAAATTGTTGGGTTATTTCTTTATAGATTCTTAGGTTTATCATAAACTTATTTTATTAATTCCGCAAATAATGATTAAAGGAATAGGGAAAAAGAAAAATACTAATTTAATAAGTATATAACTAATAGACAAAAAACTTCCGCTATTTCATTTATCGCTCCCAGTATATCCCCGCTTATACCACCAATTCTTTTCTGGGAATATTTTAAGATTAATAATACTATCACTACATCTATAATTACTAAAGGAATTAAGTATAATCTAAATAATGGAATGCCTATAACGACCATAGTTAAACTGGCGAAGATAAACTCTCTCCAGCTAACATAATCCATAAATAATTTACCCATACTATTTTTTAAGCGAGCTGGTCTACCTAAAAAAGCAGCTATTACCATACTCCAACGTCCTATAGTGGGAGTAAAAAACAAAGCTATATCTTTTAAGAATAAGGGCATTTCCACCAGAAGAACCAACTTTAATAATAAAAGAGAAATTAAGGCCACTACCCCTTTAGCCCCAGTAGAACTGTCTTTCATAATCTTTAGTATTTCCTCTTTATTATGTCCTCCCAAAAATCCATCTACACTATCGGCAAAACCATCTAAATGTAACCCTCCGCTAAGCCAGATCCAAAAAATTAGAACTAAAGTATCACCTACCAAGGAAGAAACAGGGAGGTAATAAAATAATCTTCTTAAAAGTACCAGTAATACTCCTATTAACATTCCTACTAGCGGAAAGAAAGCCATAGAATTAGCCAAATTTTCTGCTAATGCCTCTTCATTTTGATTAGTATTGTTGGAGGGGGGGAACGAAATTACGGGGAGAATAGTTAAAAAACGTATAGCTAAAGATAAATCTCTTAAAATTTTCATTGTTTTATTAGCCCTTTATCTTTAATGGTATTCCGGAAATCATCATAAAAACCTGATCAGCTTTATGGGCAATTATGCTATTTGCTCTGCCTAAAATATCCCGATAAACTCTTCCCAGGGGATTATCTGGAACTAAACCCATACCAACTTCGTTAGAGACAATTATTATTTGAGCAGGAACTTGATAAGAAATCTCAGTTAGTTTTTCAATTTCTAATAAAATCTTTTCTTCCCATGGAGGGTTTCCCACTTTATTTTTTTCCCTTAATAAGAGATTAGAGACTAACAAAGTCAAACAATCTATCAGTATGACCTCTTTTTTCCGGCCTAAACTACTGACTAATTCGCTAACTTCTATTGGTTCTTCATAAGTCTCCCACTCAGTTGGCCTTTTAGTTTTATGTTTTTTTATTCTATAGTCCATCTCTTTATCCAGAGGTTGACCGGTAGCCAGATAAGCTACTGATTTACCTAAACTAAGAGCCATCTTTTCAGCAAAATTACTCTTCCCGCTCCTCGCTCCTCCAGTGATAAAGATTAATTTCCCTCTCGACATAAAATTTCCTCTTCCTTCTGTTTTTTGTAATTTATACTTTTTTATTCTCTACTCCAGCATCGGTAAAGGTAGCCATTTGAGTTAGTATTTTAACCCCGGCCTCAATAAAACTGATACCTAAGGCAGCACCAGTCCCTTCGCCAAGCCGCATACCAAGATCGAACATCGGAACTTTCCCTATATATTTTAAGGCAATCTTATGCCCTTTTTCCATCGAATTATGACTCGCAAAGATATAATCTTTTACTAAAGGAGCTAACTTAATCGCAATTAAAGCACTCGCACAAGAAATAAAACCATCTATTACAATAGGAACTCGATGGGCAGCAGCAGCTAAAATACAACCTACTAAGCCTCCAATTTCAAAACCACCTATTTTAGACAAAACATCAAGACCATCATCCGGATCAGGATGATTAATTTCTATGGCTTGTTTGATTACTCTTATTTTATTTTTAAGTTGGTCTTCATTTATCCCCGTTCCTTGACCAGTAACCTCCTCGACCTTAGATTTAGTCAAACAGGCTACTATGGCACTGCTAGGGGTAGTATTG
>Ga0315294_10006473_pt1 | contig 12850 bp, 14 predicted proteins | sample YL17G13_40_MG_FD_203626 | JGI IMG/M metagenome (GOLD analysis project Ga0315294, IMG submission 203626) | Sediment microbial communities from Yellowstone Lake, YNP, Wyoming, USA - YL17G13_40 | ecosystem: Environmental > Aquatic > Freshwater > Lake > Sediment | place: USA: Wyoming | collected... | reverse complement strand
ACATTCCGCGAGCAACTTGCAACTGAAGTGCAGACTTCATAACAACTTTGCTGCCGCGGGAGCATTGGGGAACGAGTGGTATAGGCAGAGATTGGAGTTTGTAAATTCGAGGCGAGATTCTTAGAGCCCTGCCGGGCAGTCAAGAATCCCGCAGTTATAATTACTTACAAAAGTTCCGCTGCGCGGCAGCGAATACAGAGACTCCTCAAGGAGGGGAGTTAAGTTTGTTGCCTAAACTTTTCTGCAGAAGATCCCCGCCACATCGAGGCGGATCGACCAAACAAAAGATACAGCTTCAATCAACGCTGGATGCCTGATATCGATTTTAGACGCTTTAAACAGTCGATTTTAAGGAAAGCTACGCGATCTGGTAATGGTAACAGCGCCACAATGAGGGCAACAGCGACCACCATCCTCAATACGAGCTTTTTCGACGAGATTTGTAGTAGAGAAGGTACAACCCGCCTAACAGAAGCCCCGCACACGAGACCATCGCCCACCCACCCGCTTCCATTAACATATTCTGCGGATCACGCTTAAGACTCAGAATCTTCACCCGCGGCGCAAGCTTTACCCCTAATTTCTCGACACTCTTGCGACTGACACCTTTCATCTGCGACCAGTTTATATCTCGGACCGTTCCGCGGTGCTCGCTCTGAGCAAAAGACACGGGCGGATCCCATATCTGAGGACAGCCAAAGTCGGCCAACAAAGTCACCGGATCATCGGGAGCAGCTGTCTTGTCCGCAAGTGGGGAAGGGAGGCACACCCTGGAGCTACGCCTAGCCTCCTCATAAGGCATCAATCGACGCGCAAAGACTTTCACAGTCTCAGTCTCAGGCACATCCATTGCCATGAGTTGGGACGGCGTAAAAGATCTGTAATTCCAGCCCTTGGCTTCAAGAAGCAGAGGCACAGTTTTAAACGCATTAAGTAGTACAAACAAGACGATCACAACAGTTCCAAACAGTCGCAACACAGGATCCATGATCTGCATCGTCGAAAATGCAGCCGCCGGAGCTAGCGGGATCAGATCAATCTCTGGTTTGAGATTAGTCAGATGATGGATGAAATCCCTAAATAGAGGGCTTTGTTCCATCGCAGTGAACTTCATCACCTTGATCTTTCCTACTTCGTTTTCATAAGTGATGATGACTTCGAGCGGATCATCCGAATATATATGGCCGTGGCGGCCAGGATACTTGTGCGCGTAAAGGTAACGTACCTGCGATAGAGGAACATCCTACTTCCTAAAGAAAGTCTTGAGAAAAAAACGATCCTCGCTGACCCTCGCGACCACATTAGAAGTCATCAGGGTGCCAAACTCAAACTCAGAGTAGTCCCGCAGCACGCCTTTGTTCGTGGTCACATCACTTGTGCCGCGCCTACGATTCTTGAACTTGGGCATATCGTCTCCGCTCGTAGCACCCTGCTCTTGCCAAGAGAGGATGTACCTTGACTGAGCTGTGAGGCTATAAATTTAGCCCGCATCGAACTTTGCTGCGAATTTGATGATGTGTTCCACAAAATTACCAAAAACGACTCGACTAATCTACAAAAGAAGGTCAAGAAAGTCGATCCTTGTAAAGCACTTTTTCGGCAAAACTTATTCACGACTCAAAACGCAAAGTCAATCACCAAACTAAACAATATCTTGTTGCCTAATCGAGACAAGGAGCTAGTAGTCGCTCTAGCTCAGCTACAGAAATTCCACGAATCAAAATACCCTTCTCACGGCAAGTTTGCCCACTAATGAGCTCAATCTGACTACGCTTTAGACCGAGGGCTTTTTGAATCACTTCGCAAATTGCTGCGTTGGCACGCCCATCTTCAGGTGGAGCCGACACGGCAATCTTTAGCGCGTCGCGAAATACTCCCTGAATCCCAATGCGGCGCGCCCCTGGCTGAGCTCGCACAGCCAACACGCAACCTTCTGGATGCGCCTTAATCATCACGAAGCTCGATGACTCCGCACGCTAAGATCAAGGTGCACCTAGCTCTTCTGAGCTTTCGTCGGTGAAGTCCGATTCCGCGCCTTCCTCTAATCGCCATTCTTCCGCAAGCAAGACGATTCCCTTCGGCGAATCAAGAGCCGGAACCAGAAGATCAAAGAGACCCTCTGCAAAACTCAAATCCGCTTCGTCTTCAATCGTCGAGGACTTGTCCTCTACGACCACTCCTGTCACACCGCGGTGCAAAAGGAAACTACGCGCGGTAGCTGCGTCTTCATAGTTAGGATACGTCGCAATACGAATTAGATCCGGTGTGTGATCTTGGCTCATAAGTATCCTCCGCTGACTAACTTCAGACATACGCTCGGCGACATGGAGGGTCAAGTCAGAAACTTAAAGCTGAGTTCATCGTCAACCAAATCGACATTGACTTCCCCGCCACCAGTTAGCTTGCCAAATAGCAGTTCATCAGCGAGAGGCTTTTTTAACTTATCCTGAATCAGTCGATTCAGCGGCCTTGCCCCGTAAGCTGGATCGTAGCCCTTTTGCGCCAAGTAGCGCCGCGCCGACTCCGAGATAGCCAACACGACGCGCTGTTTAACCAGCCGCCTGGCTAGCTCAGCCACAAATTTGTCGACGACAAGGAGAATAATATCTTCGCTGAGTGGATTGAATGAGATGATCGCATCGAGACGATTGCGAAACTCAGGACTAAACATATCCTTGACAGCCTGACTCTCACCCGAACCCACACCAACTTCTCGTTTGAAACCAATTGAGCCATGGAGTAGCTCCCTGGCCCCAGCATTCGTAGTCATAATCATGATCACGTTGCGAAAATCAGTCTCCCGACCGTTAGCGTCGGTTAGAGTACCGTGGTCCATCACTTGCAGCAGGATATTCTGAATCTCAGGGTGAGCTTTTTCGATTTCATCGAGAAGCAGCACAGCATGGGGCGACTTATTAATCGCCTCTGTCAGCAGGCCACCCTGGTCAAATCCGACATAACCCGGGGGGGCTCCGATCAGCCGCGACACGGCATGGCGCTCCATGTATTCCGACATATCATAACGAACAAATTCAACGCCCATGATCGTTGCCAATTGCTTAGCAACTTCTGTCTTTCCCACACCGGTCGGACCGGCAAAGAGAAAACTCCCGATGGGCTTCTCCTCGTCGCGTAGACCGCTGCGAGCTAACTTAATTGCTGCGCTCAGGGCCTCGATAGCAAGATCCTGGCCAAACACGACTCTTTTTAATTCATCGGCTAAGTTCTTTAAACTTTCGCGGTCTGTTGCATTGACCTTTTGCGCTGGAATACGCGCCATTTTCGCGACGATCAGCTGGATATCGGTGGGTGTGACTCGCGGCGTTTTTCCACTCTGACCTTTGCGTGGCTTAAGCGCAAAAGCTGCCCCCGCTTCATCAATCACATCAATGGCAGAATCTGGCAATTTGCGTTCACGCAAATGCCGCTGAGCTAACTCGGCCGCCGAACGCAGGGCTTCTGCCGTATAGACTACGTTATGATGATCTTCGTATCTTGACTTTAAACCGCGCAGTATCTTGATGGTGTCGTCGAGTGACGGTTCATCTACATCAATCTTCTGAAATCGCCTAGCCAAAGCATGATCGTTTTTAAAGTGCTGCCGATACTCTTTGTAGGTGGTCGAGCCAATGCAACGTAATTGACCAGATGACAATGCAGGCTTCAAGAGATTCGATGCATCAAGTGCGCCACCAGAGACAGAGCCTGCGCCGATCACCGTATGAATCTCGTCGATAAAGAGGATCGCCTTTTTCCGCTTCGACAACGCCTTCATCAAATCTTTGAGCCGTTGTTCAAAGTCGCCACGGAAGCGCGACCCCGCTAACAGCGAGCCCATATCCAGGGAGTAAATCTCTGCATCTTTAAGCGGCTCAGGAACTTTGTCATCCGCAATACGGAGTGCTAGGCCTTCCGCAATAGCTGTCTTTCCTACACCAGCATCACCAACATAAAGCGGATTGTTTTTACGGCGACGGCAAAGCACTTGCAAAGTGCGCTCTAGTTCAGCCGCACGCCCAATCAAGGGATCAATTTTGCCCGCTCGTGCCCGCGCCACAAGATCTACTGTATAGAGCTTCAGCGGCTCTTTGCCTTGCCGTCCCTCGCGAGCCTCCTCTTCCCCCACACTGGACTTCGCATCCTCTTCCTCAGATGGCTGGTCGTCGTCGCCAGGAGGGAGACTTCGGGGACCACCGTCAGCAGTGTCCTCATCGAAATCAACACCGGATTTCGCGACACCATGCGCGATATAATTGAGCACATCAAAACGTGTTATGTTTTGCTTCTTGAGAAAATAAACCGCAAACGACTCTCGCTCAGAAAAAATCGAAACAAGTAGGTTGTCACCACCGATTTGATCTTTACCCGCAGATCGAACATGCTGGGCGGCGCGCTGAATAACTCGCTGAAAAGCTAAAGTAGGCTGGGGCATCTGACCAGCACTCAACAGTTCGCTCGTATAATTCTCCACGAAGTAGTCTTCGATATATTGACGAGTTACTTCGATACTGGCGCCACAAGCTCGCAATGCTTTTGCTGCCGCGTCATTTAAAAGAAGGGCATAAAGTATATGTTCTACCGTGACAAATTCATGGCCACGGCGTGACGCCTCACTCACTGCCAAGTTGAGGCTTATTTCAAGCTCAGGACTAATCATGGGCATCTCCTCACGCTCGCTCCAGCGTACACTGCAGCGGATACTCTTGCTCGCGCGCAGCCTCTGTCACCTGAGCGACTTTAGTCTCGGCGATCTCATAGGGATAAATACCACATAATCCCATTCCTTTGTGATGTACTGCCAACATGACTTCTGTCGCTTGCGCATGAGATTTATTAAAAAATCTCATTAGAACATCGACCACAAATTCCATTGGAGTATAGTCATCATTGTGTAACAGGACTTTGAATAGACTGGGGCGCTGAACTCGCGTGTCCCGCTCCGCTAATACCCCACCTTGACCGCCCTGATCATCCTGCTCCATGTGGTCCTTTCGCATGCTAAAGCCGTTAGGTTAGTTCTACCTATGCGAAGGGCCTCACTCAAGCCGGATAACGACACGGCGATTAATTGCTCTAGCTTTCTTCAGCGCCTCACCGCTGAGGCCCTTGATGGAAACCTTGGGTTTGGTCTGAGCGTAAGCATGAACAGTCATGCGATTCTCATTGACTCCGCGGGCCTTAAAAGTATTCACCAAGGCAATCCCACGCGCCGAGCTGAGCTCCCAGTTTGACTGATACTTGCCCTTCCCCACCGGCAAGTCGTCGGTATGCCCCTCGAAAATCAAACGATAGTCGCCTGGAGCGCTAGCGATGGCATTCAAAACCACTCCAACCTGGACCTTAGCCTGAGGGTTAAGCTCAGAGGAGCCAGGATTGAAGATGAGTTGGTCACGGAATTCGATGTTAAGACCCATAATATCGGTGGTTACGAAAGCGACGTCTTCGAGATGCTTTTGCTTAATCAAGGTGCGAATCTTGTCTGAAAGGGTTCGAAGGTTCTCCACGGGAACCGACTTTGCTGACAGATCAACATTGGCTTTTTGCTCTTTAATGGCTGAGTTGAGGTTGTCGTATTTATGTTTATTTGGCGTCGAATAGGACAGCTGCAAAACAAAAAACGACATAAGTATTAGACTCATGTCTGAAAAGGACATGAGCCAAAGACCCTCACCTTTATGGACTCTAGAGCGCCGACGCTGGATGGTGATGGGGGCATCACCCTGGCTGACTTGATCTTCGCTAGGGTCAGACATCAAGCGCCTCGCTTGTTCGCCGGAGGCGGTGCTCCACCGCCTCGCTCTTTGGCGCCATAGCTCTTCACTAAATCCTTAAGATGCATCGAGGATTTTTTACCTTTAATATTGAGCACGCCCTCGACCACCAACATATCGATTTCGAGACTTCGTTCCGCCTCTAAGGCGATCTTCTCGGCCCATGGCGCATAGATAATAGTGCCCAGCCCCAAGCCATATAAGGTGGTAATCATCGCCAAAGCCATATTCGAGCCGATCTTTGCTGGATCTTCCATGTGCGAAAGCATACCAATCAGACCCATCAATGTTCCGATCATCCCCACACCTGGGCAAATGCGGGACATATTTTCGAAGAGATTGGACGCGAGTTGCATGCGAGTTTGCTTAAGATTGACTCGTGCCATAAGATTGTTGCGAATCTCTTCTACCTTAAAATCGTTGACAATGAGCGCCAGTCCGTCGCGCAATAGGTCATATTTAGCTTTATTGCGATATTGAATGATGACCCCAAGCCCATCACTGCGTGCTGCCTTTGCAGCGTTGGTCAAAATTTCGATCACTTCTTCGTGATGCTTGGCCTGCTTGCTGAACATCGAAGACATGAGGAGGCGAATGCCGGTCAATAAATCACCGAGCGAGTGTGACAGCAGCATAATGCTTGGAGGCCCCACCATCAGCAGTACAAATGCCGGCATAGAAAAATAACCGTGAAAGCCGCCCCCCTCATTGAGGAAGGCGTATCCAATAGCAAAGATGATTCCGGCGAGTCCGATTAGAAGTGACAAGGGTTGCCCCTATAATCGCCCATCACAAAGAGATGGATGAGGCTGAAAGAAAGAAGATCGCTTCTGCTCCTATTTTAAGCTCGCCGCTGCGCAGTGTCAGCGGGCAGAAACTGCCGCCCCAGTGATGCTGAAAACTGCGACCTACCAATGCTGCGAATGCAGGGTTGACCGCTACCGTTAATAAATGCTAAGGAAAAAAAGAGAACTTTCGGAATATTCAATAAATTCAAGCGGCGCCCGCTGACGCACCAACTTGTGTGCGGCTACGGTTCTAACGCCGCTAAACCGTGGATCTCAGAGATCTGGTCGAGGGCGTTTGACCATGAAGAAGGCGACAGAAATAAAGTACCCTAATTCGGCAAACCTCTTTCAGTTTTGTCGTCGCGTTCTCGATCAAAAATTCGGTGGCGTCCGCGTTATTGACCAAGACATCGGTCAGATTCTCGGCTTTGACCCAGCCGATTGCAGCCATTGGAAAAAGGGGAAAAAGAATGTGCGCTCGATCCAAGCTATGAAATCGATCGCAGAGCACCTTGGCATCGATGAACGCTTGGTTATTGATGTCGCTGCCGGCGATTTAGACGATGCCGAAGCTTTTTATGAATTCAACGGATATGGCGCTTTTAGCATAGACCCAAAAGCCTTCGATGCAGCGAAAAAGGACTTCTATCGCCGCCATTCCGCCACTTGGAGCAAGGATAAGGAGGCCGAATTTAAAGACGCCTCAACTATCAACGAAGCTGCCATCGATCAGGCCGTGGAGGCTATCCACAAACGCATCGGATTCAGTGAAGCACCACTCTACTTACCTGAGATATCCGCTGCATTTCCTGAGCTATCACTGTCCCCCACCGAGGCCGAACCAAATAGCGACAATAATAAGTCCCAAACCATAACGATTAATCATCGAGATGCGCAAACCCAAGTTATCTATAGACAGGGCAGCGAACTAAAACCGTTCATGCGCTTTCAAATAGCTAAAGCACTGGCGTCTCACTTCGTTCCCGATCTCAGATCAAAGACAGATAAAATTCCAGAATTCACAGCTCATCTGATCGATGTTCAAAGCAACCTATTTGCCGCCAAACTTCTGGCGCCAGCCAATCTAATTCGTAAGGAGATCGCTCAGGTAAACGTTGCACGAGACGTAGTGACACAGCTAGCGGAGGCATTCTGGGTATCCAAGGCCTTCATGAACATGAGACTCAAAGATATCCTACAAAATGCGCACGCCTTATAATTTAGACCGCCCCAACTAAATATCCAACTATCTGTTTTTCCTAATTTATTCTAAGGTGTGGGCAGTCTAGCAAGGCCTCGCCTTGCCTCTATTTATAATTTTAATTTCAGAAAGCTAAACTGCTGCCGATAACTTGGGTGGGATAAGGGTGTTGAGGTAGTTTAGGGACACTATATGAACATAAAGAAGCAAAATCTTTCCTTGTTCGGGGCACTGATAGCAGCCTTTTGCTGCGCCGTAGCTGGGCGGGCTGTCGCGCAATCGACCCCCGAGGAGCCCGAAGCCATGGCTGCGCCTGCGCCCCAACCTGAGCCCGCGGTTGAAGCCGCCCCAGAGCCAAGTGCTGCTGGTGCATCCAAAAAAGACAAAAAGACGAACGATGTAGAGACCGACTTCCCGCCGGTTCCAGATACCCCAGGCATCCGCAAAACATTCTCGAAGAGCGAATTCGCCAAGATCTGCGCTCAGGTCGAAGGCAAATTGATTGCATATTATGACGATATATACCGCGTCGAGCAGTGCCACAGACGTCAGCTTCGCGATAATAAAACAGTCTATAACCTGCAGCGGGAAGGTCACCGCGTGCAAGACGTAGACAGCGATGTGATTGCAGCCCTGCCAGAGGGTGAACCGTTAGACGAGGCTATCACGCTAAAAAATGCGCGTGGCTGCAATAAACTCGACGGAACTTACGTGACCTATTCTAACGTAGACGTCTATTTCGTCGAACATTGTAAGAAGCGCATCTTTCCTGACTGGATGAGCTACATCAAGCACCGCGAGCGCAGACATGACACGAAAGGCGAAATCCTTTCGCTTAGCTGGATTGAATTCGACCGATTGCCACCGGGCCCACCAATCCGCTCGATAGTCGACGATATGTTTGCGAAGATGCTCTCGGGTGAGGCAGGGGTTGAAGTCATCCCCGTCGACGAGGCGTGCGCTGGCTTGGAAGGCAAAATTTCTTCTTATTACTCCTACCTGTACCGCGTAGAAAAATGCCGCAAACGTGAGATCACCTCGCCAGAGCTCTTCCTAAAGAAAGCGGGAGTTAATAAAATTGCTATCTACGAAATGAGTAGCGAGCAGTGGTTATCACTTCCGAATGGGGCGCCGATCTCGACTAAGCCCGACGTGGCCCCACAAGCTCCGATCGAATATAAGCCTAAGTGGCGTAAATAATTACTCGCGTACCTAGCAATCCACAATGCTGGGGTAGCCAAAGCGCATCGCTTCCGCACGGGTGTCAAACCTGTTTACACCCCAAGCCTCCTCCTCAAAATAAAATTATTCAATTTAACCTGAGCGTTAGGCTTTAGGGCCGGCTTGGCCCGTGACTTGCTCCTTAGGTCTACAGGACGGCCAGAAGTGGTCGCCCAGTCCTGCTCCCCGCTGTTGCTGAGTTTCTTTTACGCCTGACTGTCCAGGCCTTTACCCGTGGATGCCGAAAGTTATGTCGAGTCAAAAGCCAACGCACGCCATTAAGCAATTCAAGGTCAAGCCTAAGTCGAAGTCCTTGTTTGGAATAAGTAAATGGTTCCGCCTGCCAGTCAAAAACGCTGCCTCCCCGCTGATTAAAGGAAACAAGATCATGAAGCCCAAGTCTCGTCGTTCATTCAAAGCCCTAATGATTGCCCTAGTGATTACACTAGGCGGGGGCTATGCCGTTTACCGCAATATGTTCATGCCAAAAGTTCAAGTTCAGCATGTCGCGAGACAATGGCTAGATAACTCAGCCGGTAAAAGCACCCAAGTATCCTCCTCCCGTAAGCCTATAAGGACAGCTTACCGGGCAAAACATAGTCGCCCCAGCCGCATCATGGGCTGCCATATTCCAAGACACCATAAAGCAACGAAGCACCATTTAGCCAAGCACTCTAAGAAGCATAAAGGCAAAAAGCATCGCTTAGCCCACAAAAGCTCACGTCGCGCCCACATGCACCAAACGACCTACCGCGCATCTAACTGAACTTCGATGCCAAGTGCTGACCAGTGAGGCTCGCCACCGGGCCTCGCACTTTGAAGTGTCCTTGACAAAGACTTCTCCTACGTACTACTAAGGCCGCCTTATGAATTTAACACGTAAACAAGTTTGCCACTTACGCGGTCTTGCTCACCACCTCAGCCCTGTCGTCCAGATGGGTAAGGCCGGCTACTCGCCGAGCCTGATTAACGAGGTGAATAGAAACCTCACCTCTCACGAACTGATCAAGGTTCGTCTGAGTGCGGATGATGCAAGTGAATTTAACAACTTAGCGGATGAATTGGCCGGTGAGACGCAAGCCTCTCTAGTCCAAACCATAGGCCGCATTGCGGTGCTTTACCGCCGCGGCGAAGGCGACAAGATCAAAATCAAATTCAAACACTGAAGTCTATAGCCGCGCGCGGAGCTTTCTAGCCCGCCTGCGGAGCTCAGCATCAATCAGCTGCAGTTCTCGGCCAGCTTGGCCAGCGACTGCGCTGTTTTCTTCTGCCCGGCGCACTAAGTAGGGTAGAACCGAGGCGACAGGACCATAGGGTACGTATTTAGACGTATGGTAGCCTTGAAACGCTAAGTTGTAGGTCAAATTGTCGCTCATGCCCAGCAACTGAGACATTTCGATGCGGTCGTCATTGGCTTGTAGACCAGCTGCCTTCATCAGCACGGTTAAACGACGCAGCGAGTCTTCGTTATGGGTCCCGACAAAGAGCCCAAAATCATCGATGTGCTTGATACAGAGCTCAACAGCAGCATCAAAAGCCGCATCAGTTGCTGCCTTATTGACGTGAATTGGACTAGGCAAACCCAGCTTGGACGCACGGAGGCGTTCCTTCTCCATATACGCACCGCGCACCAGTTTCACACCAACCCTGAATCCCCGCGCTTGTGCCCGTTCGTGCAGCGACTGCAAATAATCGAGGCGATCAGCACGGTACATCTGAACCGTATTATAGATGACCGGCTTCTGCCGATTGAACTCAAGCATCATCGACTCAACCAGACGGTCGATTGCTACCTGTAGCCAAGTTTCCTCCGCGTCGATAAGCAGACGCCTACCGGCAGCCGCACTAGTCGCACACAGGTCTCTCACTCGCACTTCCACGCGCGCCCATTCCTGCTGCTCGGACTCGCTAAGAGGTTCAGCCGTAGAGGCTTTCGCCAGCAGGTCAAAGCGGGCCACACCGGTCATCTTAAATACATTGAATGGCATCAAAGATGTCGACTTCGACTGGATGATGGCTCTTTTCGTTTCAGCGACTGCTGCCTCATAAGAAGCCTCATTACCGAGACCCTCGACAGAATAATCGAGCACAGAGCGAACCTTGCTTTTGCCCAATTCACTGACTGTCTGGGCACAATCTTTAATCGTGACACCTCCACAAAATTGGTCAAAAACGGCAAGCCTCACAAGTGACGTAACGGGCAGGCGACGCGCCAAAGCCCAGTCAATGAGGTGTGTGCCTGACTTGATCAGAAGTGGGAAATTGAACGAGGTGAAGAGGGCCCTCGCCTTAAGCAAAGTAGCCGTTGAACGAGATTTGAACGCCACTTCGGTATTAGAAAAATCGATTGATAAATCGACAGATGATTCTTTGTGCACAATTTGCCTCTCATAAGGGTACCACCCGTATATTAAAAGTGTATCAGCTTGCCCACTGCTTTCTCGAAGGCTCGAGACACTTGTGGAAAATTCAATGAAATCGGTAGACTAGCGTGCAACAGCAGCTACACTAAGACACCTACAGTGCCAATTAATTTCAGCCACGAGGTAGGATCATGCCTATCTCATCTCAGGCGGATGGACGGTCAGAACGGTAGTCGATGACACAGGTAGCGCTCAAATGATCGTGTAACGCCTGGCAACGCCTGTTGAATAGCATCATTAAAAATCCACCTCCAAGCAACGCTAGCCCAAGCAGCTTACCTATGATCTCGCGCATGAGAACCGCACCGAAAGACAACTGCGGCCCCCAATCTGTTCTGATCACCTTCAAACCAACGATCCGCTTTCCTAGCGTCTGACCATTCACCCAAGTCGGCCATACAAAATATATGATGACGGGAATGATCTTAAGAATAACGCTTAGAATCATTAATCGCGAGGAGTGCCCATAGGCCTCTAGCTGTTCGGTGTAGCGGGCAAAGGGAATACTAACTAGCAAATTCATTGGGCCGAAAAAAGCTAGATCTAGCGTGATCGCATACCACCTCTGTACGATGCTAGCAGGACGATAAACACTGAAGTCCTCCGCAACGATTAATGGCGCCCGTGGCATAGGTCTAAACTTTAGCGGTGTTGTCGCGATTTGATGACTAATTCTTCCCACTATGCGGACCTCAACTCAAGGTTACTTAACCAGGCCCCAAATCTTGCCGCCAACGGCGAATTTAAGTGCAGCTTCAGATAGGAGCTTGCCGATCTCATATTTGCGGTCGTATCTGCGAGCTGACTGATCAAATCTGCGCAGTAACTTTCAACCCGCTCGTAGCTGGACGAGAGCGGATACTTCATCAGGAATAGATCGTATAAACGCAGGGCTACCCATGGGTTCGCATGCGTCACTGAAAAGTTCGCTAACGTCAAAATAGTTTTTTGACCCGCGTTTGCTAAAAACAGTTGATAGGGAATCGTGACAGGAAGTCTTTCGACGAACTGACTAGCAAGAGCCACGTTACCAGCTCGAGTATTCATCGCACAAAACGTGGCTAAGTGATCACGCAGAAATTTACTGATCTGAGCCTTAATACTTGTTCCATAGTGAACTGGATTCTGCGGAATCCACCGCAATGCAGCGGCACACCCTATTTCGCGCACACGCAAATTCTCTGGGTTACGCTCTAACATCCGGTTAGCAAATGCTAATTGCATTCCCAGGCTGCGTATACCCTCTAATCGGCGCAAATCATCTAATTCGCTCTCATAAATAAACGTCTTTGGTAACCTTCGCCAATTTACGATCGCAAGAGCGCCGAGCACCCCAAGCAGAAAGCCAGTCACATGGGCCATGTGCGCCACATTAGCTAGGCGGAGTCCGCTGAATCCGTTGTCTAGGCCACCAGCTATATCTGCAAGCACAAAGAATAGCGGGAA
>Ga0315294_10006472_pt1 | contig 12851 bp, 10 predicted proteins | sample YL17G13_40_MG_FD_203626 | JGI IMG/M metagenome (GOLD analysis project Ga0315294, IMG submission 203626) | Sediment microbial communities from Yellowstone Lake, YNP, Wyoming, USA - YL17G13_40 | ecosystem: Environmental > Aquatic > Freshwater > Lake > Sediment | place: USA: Wyoming | collected... | reverse complement strand
CGAACAACTATGGGAAAGGGCCTATGCAGACAAGGGTGATTGCCGAAAAACAGGAAATTTCTACAAAGTACCTTGAACAAATAATGGCGGCATTAAAATCGGCTGGGCTTGTTAGAAGTCAGCGTGGCGCAAAAGGTGGATATGTTTTGGCTCAGCCGCCGGAAAAGATTAAACTCAGTGATATATTTGATGTCTTCGAAGGGCCGGTTGTGACCGTCGAATGTGTCGCCAACGAAAACTATTGCTTAAGGGCTCCGGATTGTGTAGCCAGGCAAGTGTGGAGCGAAGTTCAACGGGCCGTGAGAAATGTCCTGCAGTCAACAACGCTGCAGGATGTGATTGACAAGGCCAAAGTAACCAAATCGGATTATCAGATATAGGATTGGAATTTGATATGAGCGCGATATTTGATGATATAACCGCTTCGATTGGCTTTACGCCGCTTGTTCGGATTAACAAGTTGAATACCGGCGTAGCGACAATACTTGCCAAGCTCGAATCGCGAAATCCCTGCGGCAGCGTCAAAGACAGGATTGCGCTGTCGATGATAGAGGATGCTGAAAAAAAGGGATTGATAAGACAGGATACAGTAATCATTGAACCGACGAGCGGAAACACGGGCATAGGACTCGCCTTTGTCTGCGCCGCCAAGGGGTATCAATTGATATTGACGATGCCGGAATCGATGAGTATCGAAAGACGGAGAATTCTTGCAATGTTCAGCGCAAAACTTGTTCTCACTCCTGCTGCCGAAGGTATGAAAGGCGCCATAAAAAAAGCCGAACAGCTTGTGGCCGAGACGCCGAGCGCCTTTATGCCGCAACAGTTCAAGAATCCTGCCAATCCACAGGTTCACCGTGATACCACGGCGGAGGAAATATGGGCGGATACCGACGGCAAGGTCGATATTTTTGTCGCCGGCGTCGGCACGGGCGGAACTATTACCGGCTGCGGCGAAGTGTTGAAAAACCGAAACAAGAATCTGAAAGTTGTGGCGGTTGAGCCGAAGGATTCGCCTGTGCTTTCAGGCGGCAAACCCGGCCCGCACAAGATTCAGGGTATCGGCGCGGGTTTTGTGCCGGATGTGCTCAACCGCGAGATAATTGATGAAATAATCCAGGTTACAAATCAGGATGCGATGGAGACCGCTCGTCAACTGGCTTCCAAAGAAGGAATACTGGCCGGTATAAGCGGCGGTGCGGCTGTCTGGGCGGCAGTTCAGGTCTCGCAGCGTCCTGAAAATCAGGGCAAAACGATAGTCGTGATTTTGCCCGACACCGGCGAACGGTATATCTCCACCGAAATGTTTGCTACGGTCACATAGAAGGAGCGGGGCGATACTCATACTTTTTTGAGAGGGCGTTAATATGGCCAAAGCTGATTTGACAGACAAAAAGCTTGAACAATTAGTCGCTGAAATCATCGAGACATATCAGGGCGATTTGGGAATAAATTTTATCGACGCGACCAATCTTCCTGTACGTGACAAGATTCTCGAAATCATTGATATGATTTTTGAGGTCCTTTTCCCCGGTTTTACCGGCAAAAGGGCCGTCACAAAATCGAACGTCAACTTTGTCGTGATAGATATCCTCTGTCACATTTACACGGAGCTTTCCACCCAGATAGAACGGGCGCTCAAATACCGCTGCCGGCTGGAAAATTGCGCTACTGGCGGCTGTCACAAAATGGCTGAAGACGCTACCGTCCATCTCCTGACGCACCTGCCGAATATCCGGGAAATGCTTAAAGGCGACGTAAAAGCCGCGTTTGACGGCGACCCGGCCGCGAAATCTCCGGAAGAGATTGTCATTAGCTACCCCTGCATTACAGCTATTGCAATATATCGTATCGCTCACGAACTCTATCTTAAAGAGGTGCCGCTGATTCCGCGAATTATGTCCGAATGCGCGCACACAAGGACCGGTATCGACATTCACCCCGGCGCCACAATCGGCAAAAACTTCTTTATCGACCACGGCACCGGCGTTGTGATTGGCGAGACGAGCATTATCGGCGACAATGTCAAAATCTATCAGGGCGCGACCCTCGGCGCGCTTAGTTTCCAGAGAGATGCCCAGGGCAGAATTTTGAAGAGCGGCAAACGCCACCCGACAATCGAAGATAACGTAACGATTTACGCAGAGGCGACGATATTAGGCGACGTAACAATTGGCAAAGGGGCAATCGTCGGCGGCAACGTCTGGATTAAGGAATCCGTCCCGCCGGGTGTTACCGTTATGACACCCAACGCCGAGCTTGTTTACAAAAAACACTCCGCCAAAAAGAGCGGGAAAAGAAAAACGAAAAAATGAACGAACAGTTGATAAAAAAAATCAAAGAGTTAAAGGCCGAGCGAAATGCCGTCATCCTTGCGCATAATTATCAGCCCGGCGAAATTCAGGATATTGCGGATTTTACGGGCGACTCACTGGCGTTGAGCATCAAGGCAGCGGCGACGGACGCCGACGTGATAGTTTTCTGCGGCGTAAAATTTATGGCAGAGACCGCCGCGATTCTGTCCCCCGGCAAAACCGTCCTTTTGCCGGATAAAAACGCCGGCTGCCCGATGGCGGATATGATAACCGGCGAGCAGTTAAGAGAATTGAAACGCAAATACCCGGATGCTTTGGTGGTCTGCTACGTGAACAGCTCCGCGGAAGTGAAAGCCGAAAGTGATTATTGCTGCACAAGCGCGAATGCCGTCGAGGTTGTCGAATCACTGCCTAAGGACCGCAAAATCATCTTTGTTCCCGACCAGCATTTGGGGCGGTTTGTGATTGAAAAGACCGGGCGTGAAATGATTTTGTGGCCGGGATATTGCCCGACACATGCTTTTATTACTGAAGACGATATTAAAAAAGCCAGGGAGGCGCATCCCGGCGCTGTTGTGATGGCGCATCCCGAATGCACAGAGCCGGTAAAGGCCATTAGCGATAAGCTCCTCAGCACGGGCCAAATGCTAAAATTCGCCAAACAAAGCGACGCCAAGAAATTTATTGTGGCAACGGAAACAGGAATAATTCATACGCTGAAGAAAGAAAACCCGGGCAAGGAGTTTTTCCCGGCGAGCACTCGAGCTCTTTGCCCGAATATGAAACGTATAACCCTTGATAAGGTGCTCTGGTCTCTTGAAGATATGCACTATAAAGTTACCGTGCCGGAAGATATTGCCGCAAGGGCGAAAAAATCGCTGGAAAAAATGGTCACGATTTTACCTGCTAAATAGAAAGGTCCAAAATAATGAGCGATGAGAAAAAACTTCATCTCGAAACTTTGGCGGTGCACGCTGGCCAGCAGCCGGATTCCGACACCGGCAGCAGGGCGGTCCCGATTTACCAGACGTCGAGTTACGTCTTCAAGGATAGTTCTCACGCGGCCAATCTGTTTGCACTCAAGGAATTCGGCAATATCTACACCCGGCTGATGAATCCTACTACCGACGTTCTGGAAAAGCGTCTGGCCGCACTGGAAGGGGGTGTCGCTGGTCTTGGGCTAAGCTCAGGTCAATCTGCTATTTATGTCAGTATCTTCAATATCTGCGGCGCGGGCGGCCACATTGTTGCCTCGAACTCGCTGTATGGCGGGACGGTAACACTGTTTAGCCAGACCTTCCGCAAACTGGGCATCGAGGTAACTTTCGTTGACCCGAAAAACCCGGAAAATTTCGCCGGGGCGATTAAGAAAAATACCCGCCTTGTGTATATCGAGAGTGTGGGAAATCCCAAAAACGACATTTTGCAATACGATAAAATAGCGGATATCGCTCATAAGAACAGCCTGCCGGTTATATGCGATAACACCGTTACGACGCCGATATTGTTCAGACCTTTTGAATACGGTATCGATATCGTCGTTCATAGCTGCACTAAATTTATCGGCGGCCACGGCACAAGCATTGGCGGCGCAATCGTCGATTCAGGCAACTTCAACTGGGCAAACGGCAAATACCCGGAGCTTACCGAGCCAGACCCCAGCTACCACGGAATCAAATACGTCGAAAGTTTCGGCAATCTGGCCTATATTCTCAAGGCAAGGGTCCAGTTGTTGCGGGATATGGGCTCGTGTATGTCCCCATTTAACGCGTTCCTGTTTCTTCAGGGAATTGAGACGCTGCATTTGCGTATGCCGAGACACAGTGAGAACGCATTGAAAGTTGCGCAATGGCTCGAAGGACATAAATCAGTCATTTGGGTGAACTATCCCGGCCTGCCGTCGCATCCTGACTATAAGCTGGCTAAGAAATATATGCCCGATGGGCAGGGGGCCATACTGGGCTTCGGCATAAAAGGCGGCAGGGAAGCGGGCGTTAAATTCATTAACAGCGTTAAGCTCGCAAGCCATCTCGCCAATATAGGCGACAGCAAAACCCTTGTAATACATCCTGCCAGCACGACACATCAGCAGTTAAATGAGCCCGAACAGCTCGCTGCGGGCGTAACGCCGGATTATATACGCGTCTCGGTTGGCACTGAACACGTAGATGATATAATAGCCGACTTTGAACAGGCACTTAAAGTAAGTCAAAGGTAACGATTATGTGGGAATACACAGATAAAGTTAGAGACCACTTTTTCAATCCGCGAAATGTCGGCGAAATACCGAATCCCGACGGCGTGGGCGAGGTCGGCTCGCTCGCGTGCGGCGATGCGCTGAAACTGACTTTCAAACTCGACGAGAAGGGCAATATTAAAGACGCCAAGTTCAAGACCTTCGGCTGTGCCAGCGCAATCGCCAGTTCTTCCGCCTTGACCGAGATAATCAAAGGGATGCCCCTTGAAGAGGCGGCCAAAGTTACAAACAAGGATATCGCCGATTATCTCGGCGGTCTCCCGGAACAGAAAATGCACTGCTCGGTTATGGGCAGAGAAGCATTGGAAGCAGCTATTGAGAACTACAAAGGCGGCAGCACAAAAAAACACGAGCTTGAAGGAAAGGTTGTTTGCACCTGCTTTGGCGTTACTGAAAAGGAAATCGAAAGAGTCATTCACGAAAACAACCTCGACACTGTCGAGCAGGTTACAAATCACTGCAAAGCAGGGGGCGGCTGCGGCGGATGCAAAGGCGAAATCGAAAAAATAATCGAACGCATCAAGGGCGAAAGAGCAAAACAAAAAACCGTGCCCGCTCCCGTGAAAGGCCAAAAGCTGACCAACATTCAGAAAATTCAGCTCATCCAGCAGACAATCAACGAGCAGATTAGGCCTGCGCTGCGGGCGGATGGCGGAAATATCGACCTGATAGATGTTGACGGCAACAAGGTCATTGTCGCTCTTCGCGGTATGTGCGCACAATGTGCCCTGGCGAATATCACGATGAAAGACCTCGTTGAGGCCAAAATAAGAGAGTTTGTAAGCCCCGAAATCTACGTCGAAGAGGCGAAGGATTTGGCCGACGACCAAAGGAAATAAGAAATGAAAACCATATACTTCGACAACAACGCCACAACAAAAGTCGCTGATGAGGTCCTCGAAGAAATCAAACCTTATTTCTGCGACCTCTACGGCAACCCTTCGAGCATGCACACCTTCGGCGGTCAGGTTGGCATCAAAATCCGCGAAGCACGCGAAAAAACCGCCGCTCTACTCGGCTGCGACCCCAGCGAAATCATTTTCACCGGCTGCGGCACCGAAAGCGACAACACCGCTATAAAAGGCACGCTCGTCGCTCATCCCAATAAACGCAAGGTCATAACCACCCGCGTCGAACACCCGGCCGTGTTGTCGGTCTGCCGCGACCTTGAGAATCAGGGTTATACCGTTGTCGAACTCGCGGTCGATAAGAAAGGCCGCCTCAATTTGTCGGAACTGGAATCTTATCTCGATGATAACACCGCAATCGTAACGATTATGTTCGCCAATAACGAAACGGGCGTGGTATTCCCTGTCGAGAAAATCGCCGAGATGGTGAAAAGTAAAGGTATCGTCTTTCATACCGACGCAGTCCAGGCGGTCGGCAAAATCCCCATCAACCTTTCTAAAAGCAATATCGATTTGCTCAGCTTGTCCGGTCACAAGCTCCACGCCCCCAAAGGCGTCGGTATACTGTATGTCCGCAAGGGCACTCGTCTCGCTCCCTTTATGCTTGGCGGCCATCAGGAAGGCGGCAGACGGGCAGGTACTGAGAACGTCCCCGGCATAATTGGTCTGGGTAAGGCCTGCGAACTGGCGATGCATAATTTCGACCAGGAAAATAAAAAGGTCAAGTCCCTCCGCGATAAGCTCGAAAAGGGCATTCTCGCAAAATGTCCCGACTGTATGGTCAACGGCGATACCGAAAGCCGACTGCCCAATACCAGCAATATCAGCTTTGAATTTATCGAGGGGGAATCAATTCTGCTTATGCTCGACAGATTCGGCATTTGCGCTTCCAGCGGCTCCGCCTGTACGTCCGGCTCGCTCGAACCCTCGCATGTCCTTCGCGCTATGGGTGTCCCTTTCACTGCCGCTCATGGCTCAATCCGTTTCAGCTTGAGCCGATACAACACCGAAGAAGAGGTAAATTTCACCGTCGAAAAAATCCCGCCCATTATCGCCCGTCTCCGCGAACTCTCGCCGTTTGTCGCCAAGTAAACGGGTATTAACAAATACACCGCTGCGCGGCTTATGGCACCCTTAGGAGCACGTGTATAATACCCATTGTTTGCAGCATTTCGAGGAAGTTGAAAAGAATAAAAATCCAGACGAACCACATCCCAATCGCCATATTTTTCAGAAAAATATCGGCGTTCACCACAAAATGGTCGGGGCTTTGATACAGGGATGGTTTCGGCAGAAATCTCGGCGTGCATTTGGCGTAGTCGATATACGCCTGGCCGAATTTTTTAGTCAGGGTCTTTTCTTCTGACAAAATTGTTAACGGGTAATATGACAAATAAAAGATAATCATCGCCGCCAGGACAAGTACGTTTTCAGATACCAAGCCGATACCGATCGCGCCTATAAAGCTGAAAAGATACAGGGGATGTCGCACTATCGAATAAGGGCCGTCCGTGACAACTTCATGTGTTTTTTTCCCGCTGATGTATAACAATGCCCATAATCGACCTATACTGCAAACCGTCAGTAAAAACAGGCCTGATGTTTCGAATAGCATGTCCACAAAACCGCCTTGTTTGAAAGATGGCATAGTAAAAATCACCAGCAGTGCTACCAACACGGCAAAAATACGGGAAACCATCACCCGCAACCGGGCAATTTTAAATAACAGTTTGTCTGATTGTTCGCTCATATTAAAAAGTTGCTTTCCTCGTCCTTTTGTTTCATCAATATAAGTTATGTCCGCCGTTCAAGTTTGTTTTGACTGCCGCCTGGCGACAACGGCGATAATTAACGCGATGGGCGCATAAAACTCCAGCAGTATAATCAGTTTATCGAGGCCCTGTAGCCATATTAATATAAGAATAAGGATGACTCCTATGAAAGAAAGCATCCTTTCTCGTCCCTTGAAAATGTTTTCAATTCCCGGGTATCGGTTTCTTATACTGATTGCCAACCACCCGCATAAAATACCGGTCGCTGCCCCTCCGAGCACGTCTGAAGGATAGTGCGCAAGCACCACGACTCGCAAAATAGCGACCCCACAGCAGCAGACGGCGAAAACCATCGTTGCCGGCCAGGGCATCGCGAACGCCAGAACCGCTCCTGCCGCGAATACGCTCGCGGTGTCACCCGACGGAAACGACCAGCTTTTATAAATATCTTTCTTGTCCCCGGCTTTTGTTTCCGCGGTGATAACGTCCCTCGGCCTGGGTCTCCTGACCGTCTCTTTTATCACAGTTACCGCGGCTAATGTTATCAATAACGACAGCAGGCACACAATTACCGTTTTATGTTTTCCCGTAAACCATACCCATACCAGCAGAAGCCAGATTAAGGGGTAACTCCTCCCCAACTGTTTTAACGCCTGAGCCCAGGTGTCTTTGTGCCACGTCTGCGGATTGTTCCGCAGATATGACAACACTCGCTCATCCACAAAAAAATAGCAAACTGTTGCCGCGGCCAGCAGAAGGCCTGTGAGCAAAAATACTACAACCGTTCCCCGGTTTGTTTTCCCGGTCTCAGCGGTCACTGCCTGGTTTGTGTCTTGACTAATAATGCAATAACCTCGACTTCCCTGCCCTTGGAATAGTTAACTCCTTTTTTTGACGCTATCTCTTCAAAAGTGATATCACCCGCGTTTTGCCTGATACCCTCGAAATCCTTTCTCGGAATTATCAGCGCACGATTTCCTGTCCCCTTAAGCCAGTCAACGACGTCATCTGTTTTGCGCAAATGCGTAATAGTTCTTCCGACATAAAAATTCAGCGTCGGCTCCGCGTACTTATACGTCGCGACAGGCACGTCTTTATCTGTTTTTTCCCTGATTGCCACGGCGATGGAAGGACTGATTTTAATCGCTTCAATTGCGGGCAGCAATACGAATAATAACGGTATAATGAGAACCAGTATCCCTGCGAGAACAACTTTTGCCGTGCCGTTGAATTTTTCTCTTACCTGTAAATAACAGCAGATTATTGTCATCACTAATGCAATTGCTCCGCAAATAAGCCCGGGCATTGTAAGTCCTTCGCTTTTTATAAAATACCCGACACCGATCAAACCTGCTGCGATGCCTAATCCCACCGGCCCCAAAAACCACACGCCGCCTCGAAGCCATTTGCGGTCACGCTCATTTAAGACGTTTTTTCCTGATGCGACAATTGTTGCTCCTGTCATTACTGCCATCGCGGGCCAGGCGAACAGTATGTAATGCGGCAGCTTCGTCGCCGCCAGTGTCATCAGGACGACTGGTACCACTGTCCAGCTTAATAGAATATTGCGGGTATCGGCATTTCCGATTCTCTTTCCCGCAACTCCCGAAAATGCCCCAGGCAGGAAAATCACCCACGGGGAAAATCCCGCAATCATCATCGCCGGATAATATGGCAGGTATAAAAGAAAATTTCCACCGTGGCCTTCCATTGGAGAAAGCGCCCGCCCAAGGATATGCCGTCCGAAAAATACCCGGCATAATTCTCCGTCGGCAGCCCTGTTGGCCGGAACGGCCCATAGTAAAAATATTCCCGCTGCGACAATCACCGCAAATGAAACCAAAAGAAAATTGCGGATAAAGCCGCCGATATTCTCCCGTCCAAACCAGAGCACAACAACCATCACGAACACAGGCAGCAGTCCTAATGGCCCTTTTGCCAGCATCCCCAGGCCCATCAGGACCCCGATTGCCGCAGCGTCAAACGCTCGGATTTTGTCTCCCTGCCTCACGATGAAAATTGCCATTGCCCCGACAATAAAGGGCATTGCTATACCATCCACCAGCGCGGAACTTCCCACAAAAAGCATTAGCAACGTAGTTGCCAAAATCGCCTCGGCCCATAATCCCGACTTCGCGTCAAAAAGTTTCTTCCCGATGAAAAACGTCAAAAGCAGCGTTACCGCCGTTCCGAACACCGCGGGTAATCGACAGGCAAGTTCGCTCGGCCCGAACAGCCGAACAGGAACCGACATTAACCAGTAAAGAAGAATCGGCTTGTCGAACCACACCTCGCCGTTGAAAGTCGGTATAAGATAATTGCCGCTCTCAACCATCTCCGCCGTTACTCTCGCGTATCTCGGCTCATCCCGGTCCCAAAGCGTGCTGCTGCCTGCTATCAGCAGATACAACGCTGTAAATCCGGCGCAAATCAAAAGCGCCTTTACCCACGGACTTGCTATAAATCGTATTTTAGCTGAATCTGTCATTCATTACGGCGGACGAAAGTGAAAATTTACATCGAGATACGATAAACTGGACACTATCTACGGATATTGCCGAAGGAGGGAATTGAACCCTCACCCTGTTGCCAGGACAGGATTTTGAATCCTGCGCGTCTGCCAGTTCCGCCACTTCGGCTAATCAGGCAAAAACAATTACGGCAGGATTATCGATAATTCAAACGGGTTTGTCAATTGCGCGTCCCGGAATGATTGGAAATTGTACTAATAATCCGGTGTTACGTAATTTCGTATTGACACCGTCGGAAAATAACGATATACTGCCACACTCACTCGAAAAGGATTAAGTCGGTTCCTGAACATTCGTTGATTCCTTATTTTGGGGTTTTTGATGTATTCAGATTATATTCGTAACGTAGCGGTAATCGCCCACGTTGACCACGGCAAGACGACGCTGGTTGACCAGCTTCTCTATCAGTCCGGTATGTTCCGCCAGGGGGAGCTTGATAAGCTCGCCGGCGGCGAGAACAAACTGATTATGGACTCCAACCCCCTCGAGCAGGAGCGGGGCATAACAATTCTCAGCAAAAATTGCGCGATTTTTTATACCGATACCGAAGGCGACGAATACAAAATCAACATCATCGATACCCCAGGCCACGCCGATTTCGGCGGCGAGGTCGAACGAGTCCTCAAAATGGCGGATGGCGTCCTGCTTCTGGTCGATGCCTTTGAAGGGCCTATGCCGCAAACAAGATTTGTGCTGACCAAGGCGCTTGAGAATAAGCTGCGACCCATAGTGGTGATAAATAAAGTGGACCGCGAAAACAGCAGGCCGGATGATGTTGTCAATGAGGTATTCGATTTGCTTGTTCAGCTCGGCGCCGAAGATAAATCGCTCGATTTTCCCATTATTTACGCCTCAGCCAGGCAGGGTTGGGCAACAACGGACCTTGCCAAAAAAACCGACAATATGCGGGCGGTGTATGAAGCCATCATAAAACACGTCCCGCCGCCGCAGGCAATACCCGATGCTCCGCTGCAAATGCTTGTGACAAATCAGGAGCATTCGGATTACGTTGGGCGAATCGCAGTAGGCAGGGTTTTTGCCGGACAGTTAAGTGAAGGCCAGAATGTTACCGTGATTGACACCGCGGGTGTGCACACTCAGCAGAAGATTATGCAGATTTATCAGTTTCAGGGGCTTACCCGCAAGGTCGTTTCAAGCGTTCAGGCAGGCGATATCTGCGCCGTCTCGGGGCTTGACCCCATTGGTATCGGCGACACCATTGCCTGCCCCGATAACCCCACGCAACTCCCGGTCGTTCCCGTCGATGAGCCCACGATGACTATGACCTTCCGAGTAAACGACGGACCTTTCGCCGGCAGAGACGGCAAATACGTTACCAGCAGGCATATCGGCGAACGGCTCGAAAAAGAGCTTCAGCATAACGTCGCCCTCAGAGTCGAACCGGGCAAAACGCCTGATGAATTCAACGTCTCCGGCAGGGGGTTGATGCATCTCGGCATTCTCCTCGAGAATATGCGGCGCGAAGGTTATGAGGTTTGTGTCGGAAAGCCCAGCGTCATTGTCAGAAATGTCGACGGCATAAGTCATGAGCCGATAGAATTGCTGGCGATTGATTGTCCGATGGATTGCCAAAGCGCCGTCATGAGCTTACTGGGCGACCGAAGAAGCGAAATGCTCAAAATGGACGCCAAGAGCGGGGCAAGTGGTTTTATTCATATGGAATTTTTGATACCTTCTCGCGGCCTGTTCGGGCTGCACGCTCGGATGTTGAACGCCACACAGGGCAGAGCGGTTATGCACCATACTTTTGAGAGATATGAGCCGATGCGCGGTGCGATACCTCAGCGTAAGGCAGGCGTTATGATTGCCACCGCTACGGGCCAGGTTACCGCGTATGCCCTTGATGCCCTGTATGACCGGGGTCTGTTTTTTGTCGAGCCGGGCGAAACGGTATATGATGGCCAGGTGGTCGGCGAACACTGCAAAGATGATGACATACCGGTAAACGTCGCAAGGCTCAAGCAGCTTTCCAACATGCGTACGTCCAGCAAGGACGAAGCAGCAAAAATCAGACCCGCCAGAAAAATGTCTCTTGAGGTCGCTATGGAGTACATTCAGGAAGACGAGCTTGTTGAGGTTTGTCCCAATTCGATACGGATGCGCAAACGGCTGATGAAAGAATCCGACAGAAGACGATTGTCACGCTAAGCCGGGAGTTAGCTGTTACAACTCTCATCATCACCCAAACTTGGGGGGTAGCCTCCCGGCAGGATTGGTTTTGTCAACACCATAACCAAAAATTTTTGAAATCATTGTAAAAGAGCAGTATATTTCTGGCGGGCGCAAGTTTAGGACCTATAAGTACTTAGGTTATGGGGTTGGTTCCTAAATTAAGCTGCTTACACGGCAAAATCCACACGAATTCTCTTGACTATGGCGATTCTTAGTCTGATAGAATGTTATCTTACGATACTTAGTGGTTGTTTTCGGGAGGTTTGGTGAAGAAAAACTGTCATCACGACAGGTGTGTAAGGGTTCCCCTTGGAACAAGATGCTGGTTGTACGTCGTCAGCATAAATGAGACAGTAAAGAGGCCTATTTGGGTTGACGGTTTTGGCTCACGGTTTCGGTTACCTTTGAATTAAACTCTTTTCTGTTTTCAATGGTTTTTGCTTTTAGCTTTGCCCTGCGTTTTAGTATTTCATCCCGTCTGCCGAAGTAAACATCATCAGGCGTCACATTGCCCAGGGCCTCATGATACCGCCTGGAGTTATACCATGCAACAAAACGTGCTATTTCTTTTTCCAGTTCCTCCGGGCATTCCCACACATGCAGCAGCACCTGTTCTTTGATCGAGCGGTGATAGCGTTCGATTTTGCCGTTGGTCTGCGGATGATAAGGTGAAGCAAGTATATGGCCAAGCCCTCTGGATTCAAGATAATCACCAAACTCCTTTGACACAAGCGCCGGGCCGTTGTCGCTGAGTACGTTTGTATTATTTTCAACCGGCACATCACGAATCCCTGTCGCCTCACATGCCAACTCAATAACATCACTGAATGCACCGGTATCCATAGACGGCTGAAGCTTCCAGGCCAGTATCCTTC
>Ga0315294_10006471_pt1 | contig 12851 bp, 10 predicted proteins | sample YL17G13_40_MG_FD_203626 | JGI IMG/M metagenome (GOLD analysis project Ga0315294, IMG submission 203626) | Sediment microbial communities from Yellowstone Lake, YNP, Wyoming, USA - YL17G13_40 | ecosystem: Environmental > Aquatic > Freshwater > Lake > Sediment | place: USA: Wyoming | collected... | reverse complement strand
CGCGCAGAAATTTTCGGATCGACGCTTCGTCGTCCACGACCAGTACGCGCAACGCCGGCTCACTCATCGGATTTGTTCCTCTGGCAGCGGCAGGTTCAGCGTGATGAGGGTTCCACCGCCGTCACGGTTCACCGCATCAATCGCGCCGCCGTGCGCTTCGACGATGCCCTCGCAAATGGAGAGACCCAGCCCAATGCCGCCGGCTTTGTCGGGACGGTGCACGCGAAAGACTTGGGCGAACTTGGCGCTGCGCCGCGCGACCTGCGAAGTTATCGTGGATCAGGTCCCCATCGCCGCGCAACCGCTGTCGTTGAACCTGCCGGTAGGATCGGCAACCGGCACATAGCGAAGCGCAATCCCGCGCGATGCCCTCCGCGACAAAAGCCATTGACGAAAGAGAATAAAATGGTATAATGATGCCGTAACAGATTCATGTTGAATCGAGTTTTGATTTGCTTCGAAGGAGAAGCGGAAATGAGTGAATGAAAACGCGCCCAAGGTCTGCCGAATCCGGCAATTCTGCGGGCGCGTTTGCTTTTCGCGATCAAGGAGGACGCGATGGCACTTGAGGATGCCGCTCGGAATTCTATTCGCTTCGATGATCAAGTCGCGATTGTGACTGGTGCCGGGGGCGGGCTGGGTCGCGCGTACGCGCGCGCCCTGGCTGACCGCGGCGCACGCGTCGTCGTGAACGATCTCGGTTGCGCGCGCGATGGCACCGGCCACGCGTCCGCGCCCGCCGACGCCGTCGTCGCGGAAATTCGCGCCGCCGGAGGTCAAGCCATCGGCAACTACGACTCAGTCGCCACGCCCGATGGCGGCGAACGGATCGTTCAGACCGCGCTGCAATCGTTTGGGCGCGTGGACATTCTCATCAACAACGCCGGCATCATTCGCGACAAGACCTTTCCCAAGTTGACGCCGGAGATGTGGGAAGCGGTTTTATCGGTTCATCTGAATGGCGCGTACTATGTGACGCATCCAGCATTCCTCGCGATGCGCGAACGGAATTATGGGCGCATCGTCTTCACCACTTCGTCGGCAGGACTCTTTGGCAATTTTGGACAGACGAACTATGGCGCGGCAAAGATGGGACTGGTCGGGTTTATGAATGGCTTGAAACTGGAAGGAGAACGCCACAACATTCAGGTCAACTGCGTCGCGCCGCTTGCGTTCACGCGGATCAACGAAGAAATCATTCCCGAAGGATTGCAAGGATCGCTCAAGCCGGAGTGTGTCGCGCCGCTCGTGCTGTACTTGTGTGCGCGCGAATGTCCGGTCAGCGGCGGCATTTACAACGCGGCAATGGGTTATTTCAGCCGCACCGTGCTCGTGACCAGCCCCGCGATCCAGCTCGGTGTGAATGGACAAATACCAACCGTCGAAGAGATTCAGCAAAAGTGGGATCAGATTGATGTGGTGGGTGATCAGATGTTCAACGACGCGGTGTCCGCACTGTTCGCGATGACACCGCCGGAGCAGGATGAAGGGAAGGGATCATGACCGGATAAAAACCTTTGCGACAGTCGGCGGTCTGCCGTCGGCGGTCGTATTTTGAATGCAGGAGGAGCCAATGGACGCATCTTATCCCAAGCCCTGGGTCAAATTCTACGAACCCGGGGTTCCCGAAACGGTGGAGATTCCGACGCACACGCTCCACCAATCGTTGACGATGGCAACCGAAAAGTATCCGGACTGCCCCGCGATCATCTTTTTCGATATGAAGATGACGTGGCGCGAACTCGACGCGGCGGTCACGCGCTTTGCGGCAGCCCTGCAAGGTCTCGGTATCAAAAAAGGTGATCGAGTGATGCTGTACCTGCCGAACACGCCGCATTTCGTCATCGCTTTCTACGGCATCTTGCGCGCGGGCGGGATCGTCGTTCCGGCGAATCCCCAATACGTGCCGCGCGAACTGGCGTACCAGGCGAGCGACAGCGGCGCGGAGACGATTGTCGCGCTCACGATGTCGTGGAAAACGATCAAAGAAGCGCGGAGCCAGACGCCGTTCAAGCGCGTGATCTTGGGCAACATCAAAGAATATTTTCCGCCGCTGCTCAAATTCCTGTTCACGCTTGCCAAGGAAAAGAAAGACGGACATCGTCCCGATCTGCGCGGCGAGGAAGGCGTGTGCGATTTCCAGACGTTGCTCCAGAACGCCGGGACATTTACGCCGGTACAAAGCGCTCAGGAAGACGTTGCCGTGCTGGGTTACACTGGCGGGACGACCGGCGTACCGAAAAGCGCGATGCTCAGCCATCGCAACCTGGTCGCGCAAGCCGCGATCACGCTCGCGTGGTTTCTCACCAGCACGCCGGGGAAAGACGTCTTTATGGGCGCGCTCCCGCTCTTTCACAGTTTTGGCTTGACCTGCGTGATGAACACCGGCGTGCACAACGGCGCGGCGATGATCCTCATTCCCAACCCACGCGATTTGCCGAGTGTGCTTGCCGCTGCGCACAAACATCGCCCCACGATCTTTTCCGGCGTGCCAACGATGTATGCGGCGATCAACGACTACAAAGATCGAAGCAAGTTCGACTTGACTTCAATTCAGAGTTGCACCAGCGGCGCCGCGCCGCTGCCCCTGGAAGTGCAGACGACTTTTGAACGCGTCACCGGCGGCAAACTGGTCGAGGGGTATGGTCTCACCGAAACCTGTTCGCCCACACACGTCAATCCACTCAGCGGCACGCGCAAGATCGGAACGATTGGCACACCGCTACCTAACACACTTTCCAAAATCGTAGACCCGGAGACCGGCAAGGACTTGCCCATCGGCGCGATCGGCGAAATCGCGATCCAAAGTCCGCAAGTGATGTTGGGTTATTGGAACAAGCCCGAGGAGACCGCGAAGGTGATGCTTGAGGGGCGCTGGTTTCTCACCGGCGATCTGGGGACAATGGACGAGGATGGATTTTTCACCGTCGTGGATCGCAAAAAGGATATGTTCATCGTCGGCGGCTTCAACGTCTATCCACGCGAAATCGAAGAGGTGCTGTACCAGTACCCCAAGGTGCTGGAAGCGGCGGCAGTTGGCATTCCCGATATTCAACGCGGTGATAACATCAAAGCGTACGTCGTGTTGAAACCGGGTGAGACCGCGACGGCGGAGGAGATTATCGCTTATTGCCGCGAAAATCTCACGCGCTACAAGGTACCGCGCGAGATCGAATTCCGCGACGCACTGCCCAAGACGATGGTGGGGAAAATTCTGCGCCGCGCGCTGCGCGACGAGGAGTTGGCAAAGAAAGCAGGTTGACAAGGAAGAAACCCGTTTTCCGCCGAAGGCGAGAAAACGGGTTTCTTCATTTCATCTAGTTTTCTCCGTTTGACGATGTTCCACGGAAACGAATGTCACATAGCAGACCAGCATAAAAGCGGCGAACAGGAACGTGAAGCCGAACGCGCCGGGATTCTGGATCGGGTGCGCAAAGCGCGCGACGACATCCGCGATCACACTGCGCGGGCGAAGAACAACATCCCACGAATTCCAATTCAGGAAACGACCCAGGTAAATGCCCAAGCCACTCGCGCCAATCGCGCCGAACACGAAAAGCCAACTGACAATGCGCCCACAATAATCACGCACTACGCGCTGCATCGCGTTCAACGACGCCACCGCGAGAAACAAGCCCGTCCACGCGAACGTCGCCAGCATCCCAATATCGTACCATACCGGGATCGGTTTGCGATCGTCAAGGTGCCACAGATCGGTGATGATGTACGGTGCGTTGGGCAGAAACAGCAACCACAATGTAGCCGGGGCGAGCCACAGCCACCAATAGCGCGGAAAACGTTGATGCAAAAGGGTGACGCTCAGCGCGAACAGGTACGGTAGCCACGCGAGGAAGAGATTCCACACGAGAAAATGGTACGTGGGTCTCTGGCTGACGTAAACGCGCGCGCAAAAGAGTGCGCTCGCCAACAAACTCGACAGCACGAGCGGGTAGAGCAAATGGTTGACCCAAAAGCGGTGGATGCCGCGGAGGGTGGCGAAGCACCTTGACATTCGAACCTCCTGAAGCAAAGTTAAAAGTGAACAGTCAAAAGTGATTCACGAAAGGCGACACGATTATACCGCGACCCAATCAAATTTCCAAGGGTGCTTTTTGCCTTTTGCCTTTTCACTTCTTGCATGACCATCATGGCTCGCGCCACGCGCGCCCATCGCGCGCAAGCAACTGATTCGCGGCTTCGGGTCCCCAGGTGCCTGCTGCATAATTCGGAAACGGGGGTGGCGGCAACTGCGCCCAGCGCTCGAGGATCGGCATGACGAGCGACCATGCGACTTCCACTTCGTCGTTGCGATTGAACAAAGTCGAATCGCCGCGCATCGCGTCAAGCAAAAGCGTTTCGTACGCTTCGCTCGGTGTTGCACCAAACGATTCTTTGTAGTAGAAATTCATTCGCACGTTGCTCAGTTGAATCGCCTGCCCCGGTTGCTTTGCCGCAAACTTCCAATGAATCCCTTCGTCGGGCTGAATACGAATCGCGATCACGTTCGGCTCGACGCCGCTGACCACATCGCGCGAGAAAAGCGGATGCGGCACCGGCTTGAACTGAATCCGAATTTCGGTCACGCGTTTGGGCATCCGCTTGCCGGTCCGCAGATAGAACGGCACGCCCGCCCAGCGCCAATTGTCAATCGTGAGTTTGAGCGCGACGAACGTTTCGGTGCGCGAATCTTGCGCGACGCGTGGTTCACCGCGATACGCGACCAGCCCCTGCCCTGCATCGTACTGCCCGCGCACGACCACTTCCTCCACCTCGCGATCACACAACGGACAAATTGCGCGCAAGACCTTGGCTTTTTCATCGTGCACCGCCGTCGCATCGAACGACACCGGCGGTTCCATCGCGGTCAGCGCGACGAGTTGCAACAGATGTGACTGCACCATATCACGCAGCGCGCCCGCGCGATCGTAATATTCGCCACGCGCTTCAACGCCAACTGTTTCGGCGGCGGTGATTTGTACGTGATCCACATAATTGCGATTCCACAACGGTTCGAGGATCGTGTTGGCGAAACGAAACGCGAAAATATTCTGCACCGTCTCTTTGCCGAGATAGTGATCAATCCGATAAATCTGCGTTTCGTCAAAGACCGCGAGGAGTTGCCGATTCAGTTCGCACGCGCTTGCCAGATCGCTCCCGAACGGTTTTTCGACGATGAGGCGCTCCCACGCGCCGCCCACCGGCGCCAGGTTCGCCGCGCCTAACCGTTCGGCGATACGCGCGTAATACTCTGGCGCGGTGGCAAGATAATACAAGCGATTGCCTTGCGTGCCGCGCACTGCATCCAGATCGCTCAGACCTTGTGCGAGCCGCGCGTAACCATCGGCAGAATCAAATTCGGCTTGGTGGTAACAAATCATCCGCGCGAATTTTTCCCATTGCCCTGTCGCGGCGTCGGGTTTAACACGCGCGAATTGCTGCACGCTCGCGCGTAGTTCAGCGCGAAACACGTCGTCCGATTTTTCGCGCCGCGCAAAGCCGACGATGCAAAATTGCGCGGGCAATTTGTCTTCACAAAACAAATCGAACAGCGCGGGCACTAGTTTGCGCGCCGTTAGATCGCCTGTCGCACCGAAGATAACGAGAATGTTTGGCGGCGGAACGCGCGACGCGGCTAGACCGACACGGAGGGGAGCAGGAGCCATCATTGGGATTTCCTTCGTCCTTTGTCCTTCGTCTTCATTCCCAAAACGGACTTCACCTCCGCCGCCACCGCGCTCAATTTCGCGCCGCGTTTCAAATGGACGCGCAACGCGCGACGTCCGCGATCTTTCAGTGCTTGCCAATCGCCTGCCGCGTGGGCGCGCAACAACGTGCCGAACGAGTACGCTTCACCTGGGATCGGCACGTCCACCGCACTCTCCGCCGTGATCTGCAAACCGATCACATTGTTCGATCCACCCTTATGTAACTGGCCCGTCGAGTGCAAAAAGCGCGGACCAAAGCCAACCGTCGTCGCGATTTTGAGCGCGTCGCGCGCGGCAACGCGCATCGCTTTCAACGCGGCGCAATTGCCCGGCGTGTTCTGAACGTACGCCATCAGCGCGAGATAATCATTCGGTTGCGCCAGCGCAAACAAAGCGCGCAACGCATCCGCCAAATTCTGCGCGGCAATCTTTTCCGTCGAATACACCGCAAACTGCCTGTTCTCCCAAATCGGTTTTTCGGTGGTCGGCGGTCGGTGGTCGGTGGTAAGCGCATTGCGCGCATTGACCTTCGCCTCCTCCACGTTCGGCTGATCGAACGCGTTGACGCCGAGGAGCGCACACGCGACCGCCGTCGCAAATTCCCAATGGAAAAATTCCGCACCGATGTCGTACGCGTCGCGCAACGGCACGCGCAAAATCGGATGACCGATTTTTTCGAGGGCGGACAGCGCGCGTGAGATTGCCGCGTCTTTCGTCTTGCCTAGTTGCAAATAGACCAAGACACGATCATCGTCATACACCAGTGGCTTGCCCAGCGACTCGCCATCAATTGGTACGATCCCTTTACCCTCTTTGCCTGTTGATTCCGCGATCAACTGCTCCGCCCACGCGCCCAACGACGCGATGCCGCGCGACGTAACGAACGTAATTTTGTCGCGTCCTTTTTGCGTGAGCGTCGCCAATACGACACCAAGCCACGCACCCGGATTGTTTTCGACGGGAATATCCGCGCCGCACGCACGCGCCATTTCCTCCGCGCGGTCGAGTAGTTTTGCAAGGTCAATTCCCATCAACGCGGCAGGCACGAGCCCAAAGTACGAGAGTGCAGAAAATCGCCCGCCGATGTCGGCTGGGTTTTCAAAGACGCGGCGAAATTCCTTTTCGCGCGCCAGTTGGTGCAAGCCCGAACCTGCATCGGTGATCGCGATAAAATTTTGCGCGGGCGCACGCGTCGCAAAATATTTGTAATGCGACAACGTTTCCAGCGTGCCGCCCGATTTGCTCGCGATGATGAACAATGTTTTCTGCGGATTGATTTTGCGCGTCAGCGCGCGAACTGTCGCGGGCTCGGTTGTATCGAGTACGAACAATTGTGGGAAACCACGCGCGACGCCCACCACATCGCGCAAAACCTCGACGCAGAGCGAACTACCGCCCATTCCGCATAGCACAACCGATTTGAACCTCGCGCGCTTGATCTCATCGGCGAACGCGCGCAATTCCGCAACGCGCGGACGCATCGTGGACGCTACCGTGAGCCAGCCCAAGCGATTAGAAATTTCGGCGATGTGCGCGGGTTCGGTCTTCCACAGCGTCGCGTCTTTTTGCCACACGCGCGCGGCGATGCCATTCTGTTCGGCGGCGGCGATGTTCATATTGATCGCATCCGCATAATCGCCAAAACGCGCGCTGTACCGCTCGCTAACCTGCGCGACGATTTTCCTTTCGATACTCACGAGCAGTTGATCGAACGCTTGCTCAAATTTGACGACGCCTTCGTCAAGCACTTGCTGCGTCACCGCGTTCATACTGACGCCGACACTTTCGAGGTCTCGCAGCATCCTGCGCGCACCCTCCAGATCCCCCTCGATAGTCAGACGCGGTTTGCCGTGATCGCGGAACGCGTCAATCGTTTCCGGCGGAAGCGTGTTCACCGTGTCCGGACCGATGAGCGCGTCCACATAGAGCGTGTCGGGATATCTTGGATTTTTGGTGCTCGTGCTTGCCCACAGTGGGCGCTGCACGCGCGCGCCTTTGGCTTTGAGCGCGCTAAATCGCAGGTCGCTGAAAATTCTCTTGAACAATCCGTACGCCATCTTTGCATTTGCAATCGCGGCTTTGCCCTGCAATGCTTCGTGTTTCGCCTTGAGCGCGGCATCCGTTATGGCTTTTGCTTTGTCGGCGAGCAGTTTGTCGGCAAGCGTGTCAATGCGGCTGACGAAGAAACTCGCGACCGACGCGATCCGATCAATCGGCTTGCCTTCCGCCGCGCGGCGTTCGAGCGCGCGGATGTACGCCCAGGCGACCGCTTCGTACGCCTTCGCGGCAAACAGCAATGTAATATTGATATTCAAGCCAGAACAGAGGCACTCTTCGATCGCGGGAACGCCTTCTTCCGTGCCAGGAATTTTGATCATCACGTTCGGGCGATGGACGGCTCTGAAAAGGCGTTTGGCATCCGCAATCGTGCCTGCCGTGTCGTGCGCGAGGTGCGGCGAAACTTCGATGCTGACGAAGCCATCCGCGCCTTGGGTCGCGTCGTACACCGGGCGAAAGACATCACACGCCATTTGCACATCGGCGATGGAGAGCGCATCGTAGATTTCGAGCGCGCTCTTGCCGGCCTCCACCAATTGGCGCATCGCGTCGGCGTAATCAGCCGAGTTGCCCGCGATCGCTTTTTCGAAGATGGACGGATTCGACGTTTCGCCGCTGATACCGTCTCCGTCAATCAGTTCCTTCAATCCGCCGGATAGAATATGCCCGCGCCGGATATTGTCGAGCCAGACGGACTGTCCCAGTTTCTTGAGTTCGAGGAGTGAATTGGACATAGTGTCGCCCCTATCTTTGATCTTTGATTTTTGATTTTCAACTTTCGGCTTACGATTTGCAATGTGTAGTTGAACGCCATAGCACGCCGTAATGCCGAAGTCACACGCGAAATGATGCCACGCTTCAACTGTGCCAACCAACGATGCCAGAAAGCCGCATCCTTGCATTGTCGCCGAGCACGTGTTCTGCGTTCGTGCCATTCACGCGGATGTTTGGATGGCTGGAGCAGACCGCCTTAACAACCACACCATCCCTCCGCCCGCAACTGCCAATGGGACAAGCCAGGATGCTAGAACGACCAGAATGACAGAGGGCACGCTACTCAGAGCAGCAGCCAGAGCCCAGCCCCCAGTGCTAATCGCGATCCACCAGCCCGCTTGATAGACGCGTCCCCGCAGTATCAGCCACTGCATAATCCCCAGAACGGCCCCAAACATGGTCAGCGTGATGGCACCAGCCGGCCAAGATGCAGCGGGCCAAGATGTTTCCACCCGTGCGAGCCAGTGCATCTTATCGTTGATGATCAACGTGAGTGCCCAATCCAGCCAGCCCGGTTGAAAGACGCCCGCGATCAGGGGCAGTAAGCCGATGGAGGCGTACCCGGCGAGCGTGGCTGCCACCCACCAGCCCATGCGCTTTAATTCCCTACGCAGCACGAGCCACTGCGCCAATCCGATGGTAGCGCCGATGGCGGCGCCACATAGGACGGCGGCGAGCACCATCATCCACGCGGTGACTTCGCCGGTACGTTGAGGGTCGTCCAGACGGTCCAAGCCCATGACGATTTGGACGACGCCGACCGGAATGGCGTATAGGATCATGGCCACAAAAGTCGCCGCGAGCCAAAGGAGCAAGAACATCCAGCCAGGATGTTTGCGCTCGACGTTTAGAGTTGTCTTTGGAGTCGTCATAGATCTCTTCTCCTTCGGTGCCCAACACACCGCGACACGATGGCATGACGCAGAACAACCGAAAATCGGCAATCGAAAATCAGCAATTGGCTTTCTCAATCTCCAGCACCTTGTTCAATCGCCGCTGGAATCGCTCGCTCGGGTTGAACTTGGCGGAAAGAAACGCGCGGACGAGTTCGCGCGCGAGTTCATCGCCGATGATCCGCGCGCCGAGACACAGCACATTCATATTGTCGTGCTCGACGCCTTGATGTGCGGAGTACGTGTCGTGGCACAATGCCGCACGAATACCGCGCATTTTCGTCGCGGCGATGCTCGCGCCGACGCCGCTGCCGCACAAGATGATGCCGCGCTCTGCGTCGCCGCGCTGAATCGCCGCGCCGACCGCGCGCACAAAATCGGGGTAATCGTCCTGCGCGTCATACCCCATCGCGCCGCAGTCCACGACGGTGTGCCCCAGTTTTTCCAGTTCGTCCACAATCGCTTGTTTGAGTGAGAATCCACCGTGATCGGCGCCGATAGCGATTTTCATTGCAACTCCTGCGACGGATGACCGCGGACGGATGCCGGAAAATTCCTTTCCGTCGTCCGTCTATCGTCGTCCGTCTATTTTAGTTTTGAAAAACTCGTTGGCGCGAGAATGAGATTGGTGATGTGGGTAGACAGCACGCCGTCCTTTTCGGTTTCGGCTTTTGCCCTTGCCCACTCGGGGTCGCTCATAAACGCGTCCCGTTTTTGCTGACGCTCCGCGAGGTCTTGCCATTCGAGCATGTAATACAAATCATTATTGCTCTCGCTGATAACTGATGTCCAAAATCCGACCTGCCGGATGCCGTGCTTCTCCCACAACTTGGTCGTGATCGTTTCAAACCGCTTGACGAGCGCGGGCAGTTTGCCGGGGACGGCGTGGTAAATGCGAAGTTCGTAAAGCATTAGTTCTCCTCGTATAATAGATTTGCACGAACAGGGTGTCCCAGAGAAAATGACTCTGCGTTTCGACGGGTCACGTGGGCAGTTCTTGTTCTCCATGTTGGCTCGTGACTTCTTCTCAAAGACTGTTACCCACGCCGAGCGGTCCTTCTAACTCGCAAGCTGTTCCCGTGCGGTCAGGGCTCCGCCTGAGTTCTCATAGCCGACGAGGTTGTTGAGCTACTCGGTTCCCTGGGACACCCACTCTCCCGCTGGAACGACATTTCCCATCAGGAGGTTGTTAATGGCTGATTCGACTCTTTGTGTCGGCGGCGACATCCACCAGGATGAACTCCATCTCCGCGCCACCGACAAAACGGACGGGCAGGAAGTGGGACAACCGCTCACCGTCAAGAACAATCGCCCCGGTGCAGACCAAGCCATCGCCCACCTCGTCCAACTGCTGACCCAGCATGGCTACACCCATCTCGAATTCGGGCTGGAAGCCACGGGCTTGTTCTGGCTCCCGTTCTACGTCTACCTGCAACAGAGTCCCGCCCTGATGCCTTTTCACCCCACCTGGGTCTGCTTCAACCCCAAACTGGTCGCCAAGTTCAAAGAGGGTGTGACCCTCAGCGAGATCAAAGATGACGACCACGATGCGCTCGCCGTCGCCGAACGTCTGCGCTTCGGGCACCTGCCCGTGTCCTACGTGCCCTCGAGCGAGTGGTTGGCTTTACGGATGTTGACCCGCTATCGCTATCGGCTCTCGCGCCAGATTACGCAAGAGAAACTGCGTGCCCTCACCCGCGTCTTCCTCAAAGCCAGCGAGTGGCACCGCGGACAACCCTTCAGCGATGTCTGGGGCGCCACCAGCGCGACCCTGCTCACCGAGTTCACCATCGCTGAAATTGCCGCGATGTCCCTGCCCCAACTGACGGACTTGATTCAGGAATACGGGCGGAAACACTTCGACGATCCGCAAGCCACGGCGCGCCAGGTTCAACGTACCTTGCAAAACTCATTCCCGGTGACGCCAGACCTCGACGTCGCTCTCACCGTCGTTTTGCAAGTCGCTTGGACGCACATCCGCGATCTCGAAAAACTCATGCGCCGACTCGACCGCGAGATTGCCCAACGGATGGAACACATCGCCAATCCGTTGCTCTCCGTCCAGGGCTTGGGACCCGTCATCACCGCTGGCATCCTCGCTGAGATTGCCGACATCCACCGTTTTCCGGATGAGCCACAACTCGCCAAGTTTGTGGGCTTGGTCTGGCGCAAGCACGCGTCGGGTCAATTTGTGGCAGAAGAAACGCGCCTGGCGAAAACTGGGAACGTCTATCTGCGCTATTACGTGATCGAAGGGGCGAACCTGATGCGCCAACACAACTTGGAATACCAAGCCTACTATCGGCGCAAGTTTGCCGAGGTGCCGAAGCACCAACACAAGCGCGCTCTCGTTTTGACCGCTCGCAAGCTTGTTCGCTTGGTCTTTGCCCTGCTCACAAAGAATCAGACTTATGTGAGACCCCAAGCGATGCAATCCCAGGAGGCTGCACCAGTCCAGTAACGGGCTTGCATGAAACAATCGCATCTCGGAGTTTCACCGGCGGAAAACTGGATTTCGGTTCGGTCAGTTCAATGCGCCCTTTACCGGAAACGCACTTTCAAAACTCGTTCAAAATTCGTTCAGCAACCCCTTGACTTCTTACCGCAAGTCTTTGTGATTAGATCGCGGATGACTTGCGCCGCTGAAATGGAAAAGACGCGATATCTACTTGACACACGTCACGTGTCATGTCGCCACGGTTGATCGTGCGCGGCGTGCCGCAATGATGACAAATACGAGAACGATGCCGCCTGCCAACAGCAAGAGATCCTCACCGATACCGGTTTGCGGCATTACAGAACTGGGGGGCGTACCGCTACCCGGCGTCACCGTCCCAGTCATGCCTGTTGTGGGGGGCGGTGTCCCACCACCTGCTGGTATTACTGAGGCAGTGGGATTGACCAATGTTGCCGTCAGCGATGGCTCTCCTGTCGGGATAGGTGTTGGCGGAATGAGCGTGGCGCGCGTTGGTGTCGTGGTAACGGGAGTCACGACACTTTTGGATACGGTGGGCGGTGGAGTCGGTGGTGGCCACAAAATGATCGCTATAGCAGCCACGCTGGCAATGACAAGCAGACCGACTAACCCGAGCGCAATCACGATGAACATTCTGTTTGGACCGCCTCCGGCGGGTGCAACTTCTGACATGCTGCTGTCTCCTTTTTCCCAAAATGTTATCCGTTCAATCTACGTCATTGCGAGCGATTTGCACAAACCCGCGTAGCTTTTTGATTTCCCGGACAAGATTCTGTGTGCGGTTCATGGTATCCTCCTTTGATTCTATCTTTCAATTGATTTTCGTCCAAGTCCCACATCTTGTGCTAGAAAATCCAACGTCTCTAGCAGCAATATCAACGATTGCCTGTCCGGAGATGTTGTCATTTGCAATAATGTCATCTACATCTCCACCGAACCCCTTCA
>Ga0315294_10006469_pt1 | contig 12852 bp, 10 predicted proteins | sample YL17G13_40_MG_FD_203626 | JGI IMG/M metagenome (GOLD analysis project Ga0315294, IMG submission 203626) | Sediment microbial communities from Yellowstone Lake, YNP, Wyoming, USA - YL17G13_40 | ecosystem: Environmental > Aquatic > Freshwater > Lake > Sediment | place: USA: Wyoming | collected... | reverse complement strand
CAATCCTGCGTCTGACCGCCGAGCAAAGGCAGATGCTGCCGCCGGAAGTGGGCGAAAAAGAGGCCCTCGCCGTTCAGACGGGCGAGGGCCTGCTGGTGGTCCTGCGACTGCAACTGGCCGGGCGCCACTCCCTCACAGCAGCCGAATTCATGCGAGGCCAGCGAGACCTTTTCGGCCGCCGCCTGGGCTCATAGGGCGCGGCCTGCCTATTCTTTCTCCGCCGCCTCCGCTTCTGCCTTCTCTCCCTCGGCTGCCTCAGCTGGCACCTCGGCCTCTTCCACCACCACCTCCTCGACCAGGCGCGGTGGCGCCACCTTTGCCACCACCAGCTCAGGGTCGACCATGAGGGTGATGTTTGGACTCACCGCCAGGTCCTTCACGTGGACGGCGTCGTCGAACTCCACCAGGCCCGATACATCCACCTCGATGTGGGGAGGCAGGTCGGTGGGCAGGCCTTCCACCGTGATGGTGTTGACGCTGTGCAGAAGGACGGCGCGGTACGTGTTAACCGCCGGGGCCTCGCCCACGATGACCAAGGGCACCTCTATCCTGATCTTCTCCTTGAGCGATACCTGATAGAAATCGACGTGGAGGAACTCGTCGGTGATGGGGTTGCGCTGAACGTGGCGGACGAAGACCGGCCGTAACTTCTTCTCGCCCTCCACGTGGAGCTGAATCATGGTGTTGAGGCCGACTGCGCGAACGGTTCGGGCCAGGTCGGGCGTGGGTACCTGCACGGCCTCGGAGGCGAGGCCGTGGCCGTAGATGTTGGCCGGCGTCATGCCCTGCCGACGCAGCACCTTGACCTTCTTGCCCAGGACGGTTCGGGGCGTTACCGCCAGCTCGATTCGAGTCGCTGCTTGTGTCATCTATGTAACCTCACCTGTGACGACTTCCACCTTATCAGATAGCCGGCCCTCAATCAAGGCGAGATGTCGTGGCAGGGCCGATTGGCCGTTGGTGGCCTGATCCTCGACCCCCGCCTGTCCGCCATGCGGACTCCGCCTCTGCGGATGGCGGAGAAGGCCATGGACAAGATAACTCGACAAGAGGCAGGGCTGAAGGCGTTCAACTATCCAAATTCACCTCTGCGGGATGAATCCCGCAGCTTCCCCAAAGCTGAGGGTTTCAACCCTCAGGGGTGTTCTTGTTTTCTTTATGGCCTTTAGGTCTGCCTGGAAGGGGCAACCTGTACTGTGCCAAGGCAGAACGCCATCCTGCCGTCAGGAGGCGGCTTGGGCGATGACCACGATGGCCAGGCCGACGGCGGCCACAGCAGCGAACTCGGCGGCCGTGGCCTGGTCGAGCTGGCGGAGGAGATAGCTCTGCACGACGCCCGTCGCTACGTAGAGGCAGAGGAGGAGGAAAGCGGCGGCCAGGAAGCTCTCCAGGGGCAGGAAATGGAGCGACCAGGTCACCTGGGCCAGGAGCAGGGCGATGGCCGTCGCGTAGAGGAGGGCCGAGCGCGGCGCCAGTTCCACCTCGCGCAGCATCTCGAGCGAGAGGAGGAGGCTCACCAGGCCCACGCAGAAGGCGGCCGCCAGCAGGCCCACCCCGAACTCGTAGACGACGGCGAAGAAGGCGAAGGCGGTGAGGTAGGCGGCGATGTTGGCCACCAGGCGGGCGGCGGCGTAGGCGGGCGAGCGGGCGTCCACCGAGAGGTACTGGCCGTAGAGCACGGCGGCGAACAGGGGGATGGTGGCGACGGCCGCCCCTACCGACCAGTAGCCGCTCACCACGTCCTCCAGGAAGAGGCCGCCGCCGAGGGTCAGGAGGGCGGGAAGGAAGAGGAAGGCGACGGTGTCGTCGGGGCGGGCGAAGGGGCTGGCCGGATGGGAGCGCAGGACGCCGTCGGTGCCGAGGGCGGCCAAGCCGGCCAGCAGGAGGAGCAGCCATCCCTGGGTGGGCTCGATGGCCACATAGGCGACCATGCCCACGCCCAGCACGATGGCCAGCAGGTTGGCGCGGTCGGAGCGGGGTACGGTCTGGATGAACGTGTCCATGGGGGCAATGCTAGCGCGGCGGCACCGTGAGCGTCAAATCATCGCCGCCACTGCGCTCCCGCAAGGTAGCCTCGAGGCTCTCTAGCCTCTGAAGAACCTCGTCCAGCTTGTCGCCCTCCAGCCGTTGTTCCTGCTCGACGAAGAAGGACGCGAGGTTCGCCGTCACCAGGGAAAAGATGGCCACGCCAAGGAGGATGAGCACGTAGGCGATGCCGCGGCCGGCCATCGTTCTCGGGACGGCGTCGCCGTAGCCGACCGTGCTCACAGTGCTGACTGCCCACCAAAGGGCATCGCCGAAGCCGTGGATGGTGGAGCCATCGGCCCCGCGCTCCACCAGCGTCATCACACCAGCGCAGGACAGGATCAGGGCGAGGGCCACACCCAGCACTGGACGCATCCCGAGGGCATTTCGCAGCGACGTGAGGCTTCGGGCAGCCGCTGCTGCCGCTCTCACGAGCGAGATGAGGCGAAAGGCGCGCGCGCCTCTCAGCAGTCTGGTGGCCCGCAACACGCGCAAAGGTCGCAACATTGGTAGCACAACGATGACCACATCAAGCCAATTTCGCCGCAGATACCGGAGGCGTGCATCTGACAAATACGTCCTGACCCCCAGGTCCGCTGCAAAGGTCGCCCAGATGAACCAATCCAGCGCTAGAAAGGTCTCTTCTATCTCGGGGGACAGATCGGCAACGAATGGCAAGACAACCAGAGGTATCATCGCCAGGGCCAACACCAAGAGCGGCAGCTCTGTGAGCTTCTCCACTCTCTCCAGCAATTCTTGTCGCCTATTCCTGTCCATAGCACTCCTCCTGAGCCGCCATATATCCGCTCATACCCTGGTAGATCACGCCCCCGCCAGCTCCTCCATGACCCGCTGGAGGGCCTGGGGCCAGGCCGGGCCCAGACGGGCTTGCTCCAGCCACAGCGTGGTCCGGCCGAGGCGCACGCCATCCGGCAGGCGGCCGCGCAGGGCGTCGGCCGGAAGCTCGCGGCCCTCCTTCAGGCGCACGACGATCTGGCCGTCCTCGCTGGCGATGGACTGCACCCCCGCCTGGAGGGCCAGCACCCGCAGGCGCACGACGTACAGGAGGTTCCTGGCCAGTGGCGGCGGCTCCTGGAAGCGATCCGTCAGCTCCTGGGCCAGCTCGTCCACCTGGCTCAGGTTGTCCATCTGGGCCATGCGCTGGTAGACGGCCAGGCGTAGGTTGGGGTCGGGCACGTAGTCCTCGGGCAGGCGGGCCGACAGCGGCAGGTCGATGGTCACCTCCGGTCCTTCCTTGGCCGGCGGAGGCGTCTGCCCCTGCATGACCGCCCGCAGCCGCTCCACCGCCTCCGCCAGCAGCCGACAGTACAGCTCGAAGCCGACGGCGGCCAGCGGGCCGCTCTGCTCCGGCCCTAAGAGGTTGCCGGCGCCACGGATCTCCAGGTCGCGCAGGGCGATCTGAAAGCCCGCCCCCAGCTCGGTGGCCTCGAAGATGGTCTGGAGGCGCTTCTGGGCGGCCTCCGTCAGGCGGGCCTTGCGGTCGTAGATCAGGTAGGCGTAGGCCACGCTTGCCCCGCGGCCCACGCGCCCGCGAAGCTGGTAGAGCTGGGCCAGCCCCAGCTTGTCGGCCTGGTGGATGATGATGGTGTTGACGTTGGGGATGTCCAGGCCCGATTCGATGATGGTGGTGCAGACCAGCACATCGATGCGCCCGCTCACGAACTCGAGCATCACCTGCTCCAGCGCGTGCTCCGGCATCTGGCCGTGGGCGACGGCCATCTCCGCCTCGGGCACGATCTCCCGCAGGCGGCGGGCCAGGTAGTCGATGGTCTGCACGCGGTTGTGGACGAAGTAGACCTGGCCGCCGCGGTCGAGCTCGCGCAGGATGGTCTCGCGGATCAGCCGCTCGTCGAACTCGGAGACGTAGGTCTTGATGGGCAGGCGCTCCTCGGGCGGCGTCTCCATGGTGGACATGTCGCGGATGCCGCCCAGGGCCATGTACAGGGTGCGGGGGATGGGCGTGGCCGAGAGGGTGACGACATCCACCTCGCGCCGCATCTGCTTCAGGCGCTCCTTGTGGGTCACCCCGAATCGCTGCTCCTCGTCGATGACCACCAGCCCCAGGTTCTTGAACTGCACGTCCTTCTGGATGAGACGGTGGGTGCCGATGACGATGTCCACCGCCCCGGCAGCGAGGTCGGCCACGACCTGGCGCTGCTCGGCCTCGGAGCGGAAGCGCGATAGCATCTCGACGCGCACGGGGAAGCCGGCCAGCCGCTGGCTGAAGGTCTGGAGGTGCTGCTGGGCCAGGACGGTGGTGGGCACCAGCACCGCCACCTGCATGCCCTCCAGCACCGCCTTAAACGCGGCGCGGATGGCCACCTCCGTCTTGCCGTAGCCCACATCGCCGCACACCAGGCGATCCATGGGCCGCGCCATCTCCATGTCCTGCTTCACCTGGCGGATGGCCAGGACCTGGTCTGGTGTCTCCACGTAGGGGAAGGAGGCCTCGAGCTCCATCTGCCAGGGGGTGTCGGGCGAGAAGGCGTGGCCGGGGACGACCTCGCGGGCGGCGTAGAGGGTAAGCAGTTCCTTGGCCAGCTCGCCGACGGCGCGGCGCACACGTGCCTTGGTGCGGGCCCATTCCTGGCTGCCCAGGCGGGTGAGGCTGGGAGTATGGTCGCCTGGCCCCACGTAGCGGCTCACCCGGTCTAGCTGGTCGGTGGGCACGAACAGCTTGTCGCCCTCGGCGTAGTGCAGCTCCAGGTACTCGCGTTCATTGCCGTCGAAGGTCAGGCGCACCAGCCCGACGAAGCGGGCGATGCCGTGCTCCACGTGCACCACGTGGTCGCCCGCTGCCAGCTCGGCCAGGAAGGCCTGGCGGTCGATCCCCCGCCGCGGCAGGGCCCGCCGCTGCTTGGTGAAGCCGAAAATCTCCGTATCGGTGAGGAGGGTGAGCTCATAGGAGTCGGCGGCCAGGCGCCAGCCGGCGGGCAGCGAGCCCTGGACGATGGCCAGCCCGCCCGGCGCGATGGGTGCCACGACCTCGCTGGCAGGCGTCGCCAGCACGTCCTCCTCGCCCAGCAGGTCGGCCAAGCGAGAGGCCTGCTGGGAGACGATGACGAAGCTCTTGCCCTGGCGCAGGCCCGCCAGGGCCTCGCTGACGACCGTGCGCAGGCGGCCGCCGTAGGCGGGGGCGGGCAGAAAGGGCGGACGCAGGGAGCCGTCGCCTTCGCCGCTGGCCCAGCGGGTCAGGTCGATGCGCCGCGTGTCGCTCTCAAGGTGGGGCGCCAGCTCCCGCCAGGTGAGATGGGGCAGGGGCAGGCCGCCGGGCAGCTCGCCTTTCGCCTCCAGCTCGGCGCGCACCTCCTGGGCCTGGGCCTCCAGCTCGTCCAGGGCGGCTGCCAGGTCGGAGGGCTCGTCACAGACGACGACGGCCTCGGCCGGCAGGAAGTCCAAGAGCGTCCCCTGGGCCAGGAAGGGAACGTAAAAGGCGTCGCCACTGAAGGAGGCAGCCGCCGCCAGGACCGACAGCTCCTCCTGGAAGCGGTCGGCCACCGGCGGCAAGCAGCGGGCGAAGTCCAGACGCTCCTGCAACTCCTCCAGGCCTGACGGCGGCAGGAGCACCTCCCGCGCCGGGCCGATGGCCAGCGCGCCCAGGGGCGAGACGGACCGCTGGCTGGCGGGGTCGAACAGGCGCAGGCTCTCCACTCGATTGCCCAGCAGCTCGATGCGCAGGGGCATGTCGCTGGTGGGGGGAAAGACGTCGATGATGCCGCCGCGACGGCTGGCCTGACCGGCCTCGTCCACCAGGGGCAGGAAGCGATAGCCCAGGAGGGCCAGATGGCGCAGGAAGGCTTCGGGCTCCAGAGGCGAGCCCACGCCGACCGTGACCACGGCCTCGGCCTGAGCCTGGGGCGATAGCGTGCGCTGGGCCGCCGCCTGGCCGGAGGCGACGATGAGGGGGGCTGAGCCGTCCGTGGGCGCTGAAAGCAGCGGCAGGACCCTCAGGCGGTCGCGCACCGCCTCCGGGTCGGGCGCCAGGCGCTCGTAGGGCAGGGGGTCGCGCTCCGGGAAGAGGAGTACGCGGCCCTCGTCGCCCAGCCAGACGGCCAGCTCCTCGACCAGGGCGCGCGCCCGGTCGGGACGGGCGGCCAGCACCAGGATGGGGCACGACAGGCCCTGGGCCAGGGCAGCGATTGTCGCCGCCTTGGCCCCGTCGCCCAGCCCCAGCACCAGGCGTCGCGGCGAGCCCTGCTCGAGGGCCGCCAGGGCGTCGCCGAGGGCGCCGGTGGAGCGTATCAGCGGCAGGAGGCCGGAGAGCTTCATTGCCAAACGCCTCTAGGGGCTGGCCACTTCGACCAGCCCCTCGGCAATATTGTATCGGCAATAACATACTTGATTCAAGGTTGAGCCGTGGTAGAGTAGGGACATGCGGCGGCGGGTTCTCCAGATATTGCGACTGGGAGCGGAACTTTTGTTTGCGCTCCTAACGGCGATGTTTCTCGTCGCGGATGGCTTTGGCTTGCGCCGGGTGGAGGAGCCCAACTCCGGTCAAGGTGTTCGTTGGGCGCTATTTGCCGCCGTGGCGTTCGTGATATTCTTTGGGCTGGCCTATTGGCGCATTGTTCAACAGCATGGCGAGATACAGGCGCTACGCAGCACGCAAGCAGACCTTAGAATCTCCACACGGAAGGAAACCATAACGGGCTTCGACTGGCATAGAATCTGCGTCCACAACGCCAGCAAGACAGTCCAAGCTCAGGATGTAGTGGTCAAGCTTCTTCGAATTGATCCTGATCCGTTGTCCTTGAATCCCTATCCGGGCCCGCTCGGCATCAAGGGCGGATTGCCGAGCTGGATTAACCCCGGCGATGATCTTCTCTTTGATTTCGTACAAGACACAAAGACGGGGCTGTATCGACTTTGGACAGTCGAGTTTCAAGGCCAAGAATTTACGTTAAACGATCAAGAGTATGCGGTTGTAGTGAGCATATCGGCGAGCAATGCTAATTTGGAAGAGAAAACGTTTAGGTTAAGGCAGCCCTTTAGACGGGATGAAAAGAACTTCTTGCAGACCGATGGAGACCTGGAGTTTTCAGTGCTCCCCGACACTTAGGATTGTGCAACCAGTTTCTTGCGCGATTGTATCAATCCGCCGTTTAGGTGGGCAACCCGACTAGTTATAGCGGTTCATGGCCACCGCCAGCCCTTCGCGGAGGATGCAGGCCACCGCCTCTGCCGCCTGCTCCACCGCTGCCGCCAGCGCCTCCTGCTCCTCGGGCTCGGGCTCGCCCAGGACGTACTTGGCGACGACAAGCGGGTGGGTGACGGGCTCCCCCGCGACCGTGCGCGGTCGGCCGATGCCGATGCGCAGGCGGGGGAAGTCTTCGCTCTCGATGGCGTAGATGATGTCGCGCAGGCCGTTGTGGCCGCCGTCGCTGCCGCGCGGCCGCAGGCGGATCCTTCCCGCCAGCAGCTCAAGGTCGTCGCAGATAACCAGCATCTGCTGCGGCGATAGGTTGTAGCGCTGGAGGAGGCTGGCCGCCGCATCGCCGCTGCGGTTCATGAAGGTGCGAGGCTTGGCCAGCACCACGGGCTGACCATCCACCTGCCCCTCGCCCACCCTGGCCCAGCGGCTGCTCTTGAAGCGAATGCCCCAGTTGCCGGCCAGTCGCTTAACGCACCAGAAGCCCACGTTGTGGCGCTGGGCGGCGTAGGCCTGGCCGGGGTTGCCCAGGCCCACCACCAGGCGAACATCGAGGTGTGTTCTCTCCGTCACGTTGAGGCGCCCCCACCCAGCATAGGCGGCTAGTCCAGCCCGGCGCGGAAGCGGTGATGGCTTATCACCTTGCTCAAGGCGTTGGCCGCCTGCTGGAAGCCGGAGAAGGTGCCGATGCCTCGCTTCAGGAACTGGCTGCGTATCTTCACCATCTCCCCTTCCAGGTGCCCGGGCTGGAGGATCATGAGGAATGGCTTCTGGCAGCGCTCCTTGTAGTCCGACAAGATGTTCAGCACGCTGTTCAGCAGGGTGGCGCTCATAAGCTTGTGGCCCCGCAGAAAGACAGCCGCCGACTCCAAGACGATGGCGTCGATGTTGGCGTCCTTCTCCAGGATGTCCAGCATGCGCTCCAGGTTGTCCAGGCGGAAGCCCATGGAGAGGGTGCCGCCGGCGTCCAGGGGGTTGCGGTAGCTTCCGCCGATGATGTTGAAGAAGGAGGCCAGCTCCTCGTAGGAAGCGGGCGTGAGGAGGGGCACCTCCAGGTTGGCCCGGCCGAAGGCATCGGCGATGACCACCGACTGGCCGCCGGTCATGGCCACCAGCCCCACTCGCCGGCCGGTGCCAGGCTTGATGTACAGGAGACCCTTCACCACGTCGACCATCTCCTCCAGGCTGTCGGCGGTGATGGCCCCAGCCTGGCGCATGGCAGCGTTCCAGAGGGCCTCCCCTGTAGCCAAGGCAGCGGTATGAGAGTAGATGGCGCGGGCGCCGGCCTCCGTCTGGCCACCCTTCCACACCACCACCGGCTTCAGGCGGGCGGCCCTTCGCAGAGCATCGAAGAAGCGGCGGCCGTCGCGGGGGCCCTCCACGTACATGCCAATGATGTCGGTCTCAGGGTCTTGGGTCAGGTAGTCCAGATAGTCGTCTGCGTCCAGCACCTCGGCGTTGCCGTAGCTTACCGCCTTGCTGCACTTGATGCCGTGCACATAGGCCAGGTGGCTAAAGTTGATGCAGTGGGTGCCGCTCTGGGAGATGAAGCCCACGTTGCCCGCCTCGCCCCAGTGCTGTTCCTCGCTCTGGCGGAGGCCCAACCTGGGATTGTAGACGCCCATGCAGTTGGGCCCGATGAGGAGAAGGCCGGCCTCGCGAGCCATGTCGCCCAGCTCCTGCTGGAGACGAACGCCCTCCTCCTCCTCCGTCTCAGCGAAGCCGGAGGTGAACAGGGTGACAGCGGTCACCTTCTTGCGGATGCAGTCGGCCACGACGCGAGGGCTGATCGCTCGGCGGACGGCGCAGACCACGTAGTCGAGCTCGTCGGGGATGTCCAGAAGGCTCATGTAGTTGGGGATACCCAGGGCCTCGATGCCGGGGATCTCGTCGTTGTTGATCTGGACGGAGTAGACCTTGCCCACGAATGGTTTCAGGGCGTTCAGCCAGAGGTAGCCCGTGGCCCGCTTGTCGCCGACCACGGCCACCGTGCGGGGATTGAACGCTCGCTCCAGCTTCTGGTGCAGGTCTTTCAAGCGGATGCCTCCCTGGGGGCGGCCCGGTAGCCGCCGATGAGGCCAGCCTGGGAGGGGCGAGCAGCGTGGGGGGACATTCCCTGCCTCAGGTCAGCACGATGCGGGCGTCCACGGCCAGGGCGCCGTCCTTGTAGGCGAAGATGGGGTTCAGGTCCAGCTCTTGGATATCGGGGTGCCCCTCGACGAAGGCTGAGAGACTCATCAGCATGTTCTCCAGAGCGGCGAGGTCGGCGGGATCCTGCCCCCGGAACCCCTCGAGCACGGGGAAGCCGCGGATGTCGCGGATCATCTGGCGGGCGTCTCGCGGCTCCAGGGGGACGATGCGGAAGGAGACATCCTTCAGAACCTCCACGAAGACACCCCCCAGGCCAAACATGAGCACCGGCCCGAACTGGGGGTCCGTGGTCATGCCCATGATCACCTCCACGCCGGGCCGGGCCATCTTCTGCACCGATACGCCCAGGACAGCGGCGCCCGGCTGGGCGCGGCGGGCGGCCGCAACGATTTCGTCGAAGGCCGCTGCCACTTCCTCCTCCGAGCCCAGGTTGAGCTTCACGCCGCCGACATCGCTCTTGTGGCTGATGTCGGGCGAGACGATCTTCAGTACGACGGGCAGGCCTATCTTGCGGGCAGCGGCGACCGCCTCCTCGCGGGTGGCCGCTAGCTGGGCGTGCGCGATGGGGATGCCTGCTTCGCCCAGGATCTGCTTCGATTCCACCTCGGTGAGGATGCTGCGCCCCTCGCTCTTGGCCTTATCGATGATTCCGACGGTGCCCATGGGCGTTCACACCTTCCTTCGTTTCTGCGATGCGCGGGCGATGTCTATGATAGGGAAGGTTGAAGATAGGATCAACCAAACGCTAGGGGAAGGTCAGCCCTCGCCGAGGGAGCGCTGGATGGCCTCGCCGTAGTGCCCCCAGTGGGCGGGCGGCAGGAGGCGGCCCACGGCAACCATCGCCTGCTCGCGCGCCCGGCGATCCCGTTCCTGACGCGAGCCCTCTTTGGCCACGGATAGGGCAAAGGGCTCGCCGAACCTGACGATCAGCGTGTCATCTTCCTCCCACAAGCCGGTCGGCAGCAGCGGCAGGCCGCGTTCGCTCAGGGCCTGCAGGAACAGCCCGCTGCCCTCCAGAGCCTCTCGCAGGATGCCGGAGCCGCCCGCCTCGGGCATCAGGCCGATGGGCTCTCTCTGGGCGATCCTGGCGACGCGTCGCAGAACAGCGGCCCGCCCCACGGCCAGAGAAGCGCGGCGCGGCATGATCACCAGTCCGTACACCCTGCCGACCCGTCTGAATACCCAGCGGGTGAGCCAGGCCGGGATAGGAATGGGACCGATGTGGTGTCCATACCACTCGCTGGTAATTATCCAGCGGATGCCGGGGGAGAGGGGTCGCCGCTCGGCGATGAGGGTGGTGATGAACATGCCACAGTGGTAGACCTGCAGGCCGGGGCGGGCATAGTGATTGGCCACCAGAACGAAGGGGCCCTCAGAGGGCACGTTCTCCAGCCCCCACACCTGCCGGCGGTAGGGGTTGGCCACCATCACCGTCCGGCTGTCCTTCAGGATGGAGCGTCGCCGCGTCAGGAGGAGGTCTAGGCCAAAGCGGGCAAGAGGCAGGCGGGGGGACGCATAGTTGGGTGGACTCAGACTTGTTGCACCGGTGTCTCGACTCATGGGGACAGCGTGCGAAAGCTTGTTGTGCCAGCTCCTGCTTCGGCCTGAACAGAAGCGTGCAGGCTCAGATCACCGGCCCCTCTTGGTACTCCCCGAAAACCTGACGCATGACATCGCAGATCTCACCCAGGGTGCAGTAGGCGTTGACAGCGTCGAGGATGTAGGGCATCAGATTCTGGGAGCCCTGGCAGGCCTCTCGCAGTGCGTTCAGGCACTGGTTGGCCAGGCCGCTATCCCGCTCCCGCCGGAGGCGGGCCAGGCGCTGGCGCTCGCGTCGCTCGCCCTCGGGGTCCATCTCCAGGATGGGGATCTCGATGGGCTCATCCATAACACACTCGTTGACGCCCACGCTGATCCGCTCCCTGGTCTCGATCTCCCGCTGATAGCGGTAGGAGGCTTCGGCGATCTCGCGTTGGAAGAAGCCTGCTTCGATGGCGGGGATGACGCCGCCCAGGTCCTCGATCTGGCGGAAGTAGTGGTAGCACTCCTCCTCCATCTGGTTGGTGAGAGTCTCCACGAAGAAGCTGCCCCCAAGGGGGTCGATCGTGTTGGCCACCCCCGACTCGTGGGCAATGATCTGTTGAGTACGCAGGGCCAGGCGGGCTGCCTTCTCACTGGGCAGGGCCAAGGCCTCGTCCCAGGAGTTGGTGTGCAGGGACTGGGTACCCCCCATGACGGCCGCCAGGGCCTGAATGGCGGTGCGCACCAGGTTCAGTTCCGGCTGCTGGGCGGTCAGGGAACAGCCGGCCGTCTGGGTGTGGAAGCGCATCCACCAGGAGCGGGGGTTGCGGGCGCCGAAACGCTCCTTCATCTCGCGGGCCCAGATACGGCGGGCGGCGCGGAACTTGGCCACCTCCTCGAAGAAATCGTTGTGGCAGTTGAAGAAGAAGGAGAGCCTGGGGGCGAACTCGTCGATGTCCAGGCCGCGCTCCAGTCCCCAGCGCGCGTACTCCAGGCCGTCGGCCAGGGTGAACGCCAGCTCCTGGACGGCGGTGGAGCCAGCCTCGCGGATGTGATAGCCGGAGATGCTGATGGTGTTCCAGAGTGGCAGCTCACGCGTACCGAACTCGATGGTGTCCGTTACCAGGCGCATGGAGGGCGCGGGCGGGAAGATGAACTCCTTCTGGGCGATGAACTCCTTGAGGATATCGTTCTGGATGGTTCCCCCCAGTCGCTGCCGCGGCACACCCCGCTTTTCGGCGGCGGCGATGTACATGGCCCAGATGACGGCGGCGGGGGAATTGATGGTCATCGAGGTAGTCATCTCGTCCAGGGGCAGGCCAGCCAGGAGGATCTCCATGTCGGCCAGGGAGGATACACAGACGCCGCACTTGCCGAACTCGCCGGCGGCCTGGGGGGCGTCGGCGTCGTATCCGTACAGGGTGGGCAGGTCGAAGGCTATGGAAAGACCGGTCTGGCCGTGCTCCAGGAGGTACTTGAAGCGAGCGTTGGTCTCCTCGACGCTGCCGAAGCCGGCGAACATGCGCATCGTCCACGGGCGGCCGCGGTAGCCGGTCGGGTGGACGCCGCGGGTGAAAGGGTACTCGCCGGGCCAGCCGATGTCTCGTTCGTAGTCGATTGCGGCGATGTCGTTGGGGTCATACAGTCGCTCGATAGGCCGGCCGGAGGTGGTGACGAACCGCTCCCGTCTTTCCCGGTCGCCGTCATCGATTCGCTTCTTCCAGGCCGCCCGCCGCTGCGACAGTGCTTTCAGCTTGGTAGGGTCGTACATCTTGCGCGCCCTCCCTTCGCCTGTCTCCACCGGACAGGGATGCTACGGCCAGGATAACATACCAGCTATCGGATTGGTAACGACAGGTGCCCGCTATTGCCAACAGCGGCGACAGTGAGATGATGATTCACATAGGCGACCAGGCTTGACAGATGTGGTAAAATCATTCATGCGTGTTAGCGTGTTAATAGACTAGGGGAGGGCAATGGCCAAC
>Ga0315294_10006468_pt1 | contig 12856 bp, 6 predicted proteins | sample YL17G13_40_MG_FD_203626 | JGI IMG/M metagenome (GOLD analysis project Ga0315294, IMG submission 203626) | Sediment microbial communities from Yellowstone Lake, YNP, Wyoming, USA - YL17G13_40 | ecosystem: Environmental > Aquatic > Freshwater > Lake > Sediment | place: USA: Wyoming | collected... | reverse complement strand
CGGCGATTTCCGGCCCACCGTCATCAACGGGAAGCAATATAATAATTACGACCGTCTCTTCCCCAATTATATCGGCTACCTGAAGTTTTCGGCCCAGCTGACCAAGAACCTCCGTGCTTCCGCCATGGGACATTATTCCATGGCGGACGTCCCTTACAACTACAGCGGCTGGGGTATCACCGACGAGGCCAACTTGCACAACAAGCCCATCCGTGGTTATTACACCGGCACGGTCTCGTGGACTGTCAACAGCAGCACGATCCTCGACCTCAGGGCCGGCGGGAAGTCTTTCGAGTGGACAGGGGTTACCACAGCAGTTGGCAACCCCAACGGGCCTGTTTTCACCGACGCCTACACTGGCTATAGCTGGGGCAACGCGTATGCGAGCGGGGGTGGCGAGCAATACACGCGCAAGCCCACGATCAATATCTCGCTGACGGCCACCAAATTCATGGACGATTTTCTCGGCGGAAACCACGAGTTCAAAGCCGGCGTGGAATGGGCAAGGGGCCTCGGCGAGTGGGGCTTCTATATGACGCAGCCCCTGTTCTGGACCTACTACAACGGCAGCCCCTATTATTACAGGGCCCTAAACAATGGCGTGACCGACCCGGTCTACGGCGACGGGCGGCTAACGTACTACGCGATTGGGACTACCTCGGGGTCCAGCTCCCAGCTCGGGCTCACCTCCCGGATTGGAGGCTTCATCCAGGACTCATTCACTATCAAGCGCCTGACCATCAACTTGGGCCTGCGGGCCGACTACCTGACGGCCTGGAGCCCGGGCCGGACGAAGGGCGCGGCGACGGATCCTGTGGCTCTGGCCCTCGGGGCTACCTACTTCCAGCCCATATACGGCATCAACCCTTATGACGCGATTTCGTACGCCACCTGGGACAACGCCTTTCCTTACAACACGTTCTTCTCCCCACGCGTCGGCCTGACTTACGACCTCTTCGGCAACGGGAGGACAGCTCTAAAGGCCTCGTTCTCCCGCCAGCAGGAGGGCTTTGTTACGGGCAATTTCTCCAGCATGTATCCCCTGTCAAACCGGAATTTCACCTGGAACTGGTGGGATGACAACGGAAACGGAATTCCCGATCCTCCCCCTATCGACCACTACAAGGAGGCCCTTGGGGCCACTCCCTTGCCCATGATCTCCAAGGCTTATCTGGATGCTATCGATCCCAATACCAGAATCCCCTACATCGATGAGATCACGGCCGCCATCGAACATGAGCTCGTCAAAGACGTCAACGTGGCCGTCCGCTATATTCATAAGGACCGCAAGAACATCCTGGCCAGTGTCCTCTGGGATAAGCCGACCGGCAGGTACTGGTACACGCATGACCTGGCCCCCGAGTGGTGGATTCCCTTCAAGACGACCGTCCCGGCCTACGGCAGTTTTCCCGCCCAGGACGTGACCATGTACTTCCTGTCCCCGAACGCACCCGCCCAGAACTCGCGCCTGACCAACGTCCCCGAAGGCGCCTATAGATACCACTGCGTGGAGTTCAGCTTCGATAAGAGAATGGCCAATGGCTGGCAACTCGGCGGCTCCGTCAACTTCACAAAGCTCACCGGGAACTATTCCGTAAGCCAAGCCTCCTTCTCTTCGTACTCCGCCTTCTCCACTGCGAACTCTTTCGTTAACGCCTATGGCGAATTGCCCTACAGTCGGCCTATCCTGATCAAGCTTTACGGCTCGTTCCGCCTTCCCTATCAGCTCATGCTCTCGTTCTTCTACATGCACACCGACGGCTCGCCCTGGGCACGGACGGTCACGGTCGTCCCGCCGGCGGCGTGGGTGGCCGCCAATAAAGTCAAGTCGACGTCTTATAGCATCAACGTCGAAACGCCGGGCACTAGGTGGAACGAGGCCTCGGACAGCCTCGACCTGAGAATCGAGAAAGACTTCAAGCTTGGCCCCGGTACACTCGGGGTTTACGCGGACATCTTCAACCTTCTCGGCGCTTACACGCTGACCGTCAACAAGAACCCGGCCGGCACCTGGCGTCCGGCGGACGAGAACACGAAAAGCGGCACCTATACGGTCGGATCTCTCGGATTGGTCGGCTTTACCGGCTCCCGGCAGGTCAGGTTATCCTTGCTCTACAGGTTCTGAAGCGACATGATGTTAGGCCCCGGGGCCTAACGCGGCCCCGGGGCTACGAACCCGTCCGTTATCGTGGTGATTGGTGACAAAGGAGGCATTGAGATGAAAACCAGGATGGACAGAAGAGAATTCTTAAGTACGATAGCCGCCACATCAGCGACTTTAACACCGCTGGGGCAAATATTATCGGCCGGACAGAAAACGGCGGCAACAGCGAACTCGCGTTCCAAACCAAACATCATCCTCATATTGGCGGATGATCTGGGCTATGCGGGATTGGGTTGTTACGGTCAGAGATTAATCCTGACTCCCCAAATCGACAAAATGGCCGCTTCCGGAATGCGTTTCACTGACTTCTATGGGGGCAATACCGTATGCGTGCCCTCGCGAGTCAGCCTGTTGATGGGGATGCATCCCGGCCATGCTCCTATCCGCGATAACGTGTTGCCTCATCTTTCGAATTTTTCGGGTTACATGGAGGAATATCCCAGTGATTTGTGGCCCCCGAAACTTCCGACCCTTGGCCAGGTCATGAAAAAAGCCGGATACAAGACCGCTCAATTTGGAAAACTGGAAGCCGGAATCCCGCTTCCAAAAGGAAAGATGACCGAGCATGGATGGGATTACTGGTTCGGATTCAAAGAAACGGACGAGGCCGCGCAGTATTATCCCCTTGAATTATGGAAGAATGATGAAAAAATTGAATTCGCGGAGAATCGGCCCGAAGACGTCCGCCGGCCGGGGATTGTCGGGAATCGAGGGGTTTATTCGGAGGATCTGTTCGTCGAGGAGATTCTGAATTTCATCAGGAACAACAAAGACACTCCCTTTTTTGTCTATTTCCCGACTCAGATCCCACACGGTCGATCCCCCAGGGATGGGGATCAAATCCAGGTACCCGATAGCGGACCTTACGCGGACCGGGAATGGACTCATCTTGAGAAGCTCTATGCGACCATGATCACGCGTCTCGATTCCGACGTCAGCCGCATCATTCAAGAACTGAAAGATCTTGGGATTGAGAAAAAGACGGTCGTGCTTTTTACCAGCGATAACGGAGATGAAAACAGCTACTACAAATATACGGATAGGTTCAGGGCGAACGGCCCTTTGAGAGGGAAAAAGCGGTTCCTCTATGAAGGGGGGATCCGTGTCCCTATGATTGCTTTCTGGCCTGGCACCATAATGCCATCCGGCGTCAGCGACCTCCCGGCCGCAGGCTGGGACTTTATGGCAACTCTGGCTGACCTGGCGGGGGTTCAGGCTCCCCGGAATACCGATGGTATCTCTCTCGTTCCCACTTTAATCGGCAAAAATGACCGTCAAGCCCAAAGAGAATATCTGTACTGGGAATACCACTTCGGCAAACAACAGGCTGTCAGGATCGGCCGATATAAAGGAGTTCGATTCGGCGGGACGAAAGAACCCATCGAGCTGTATGACCTCATGACCGATATTGGCGAAACGACGAATATCGCTTCGAGCCATCCTGAGCTTGTCAAAAGAATCGATTCCATCATGGAGGCGGCGCGCAAAGATTCGGAATTTTCCCGGTACTGGCCTTTGCCGGAGCATCGACTCTACAACGTGAAATGGGACAAGTGGATATTCGATCAATTGGAAAAAGGGATCGACTGGGACAAACATTGATACTTTTAAGCCGAGGGCAAAACCCAGACCGCCATGTGTTGGGCGGATACCTCGTGGGTCTTTGCATCGCCAACGCCGGGGTTACCTTCCCCATGGATCGGCATGGCCATGGGTGGCCTGTATCCCCGCGTTGCTCATGGCGAAGCCCTTGCCGCTTTGTGCGTGGAACGGGCGGCTCTCGGAATCGCGAGGGAAGGCATCGGAAAGCCGGTGAATCCGGCCGGGCTGGACGTCCGCGCCGGGCGGCTTCGTTCCCGCCCCGGAGGTCGATCTTCTCATCGGGGATTTTCTGAAGACCATGGGGCTCGCTTCAATCTCCGCCGCCTACGCCAGGGCGCGGAGAGGACAAAACAAAGGAAAAAGATGACAAACAAACATACGCAAGACCGAAGGACATTTCTGAAAACCATCGGATCTGCGGCGGCCGCCGCCGGACCCGTGTCGCTCCTGGCCGGGCTGGGGCTTTCCGGCTGCCGCGGCGCCGATAGCCGAAAACCCAATCTGGGGCTTTCCGGCTACCGCGGCGCAGGAAGCCGAAAACCCAATATCGTCTTTATTATGGCCGATGACCTCGGCTATAAGGACTTGGGTTATTGCGGAGGATGGATCCGGACGCCCAATATCGACAAACTCGCGGTGGCGGGGACTCAGCTCGATCAGTTCTACGTACAACCGGTTTGTTCGCCGACCCGATCGAGCCTGATGACGGGGCGGTATCCCATGCGTTATGGCCTACAGGCCGGGGTCGTGCGCCCCTGGTCTCAGCACGGATTGCCGCTCGAGGAGCGCACTCTGGCTGAGGCGGTCAAAGAGGCAGGCTACACGACCGCCATCTGCGGCAAGTGGCACTTGGGACATCTGGACCACAGGTATCTGCCCATCGCTCGCGGATTCGACCATCAGTATGGGCATTACAACGGTGCCATCGATTACTTTACGCATATTCGTGACGGCGCCCTGGACTGGAACCGCGACGATGAACCGCTGCGAGAAGAGGGCTATTCGACCGATCTGATTGCCGCAGAATCGGTCCGGTTGGTCGAACAGCACGATTTCTCGCACCCGCTTTTTCTTTACGTTCCTTTCAACGCACCGCATAGTCCGTTCCAGGCTCCTCAGTTGTATCTCGATATGTACAAGAGCATCGGAGAGCCTCGCAAGCGCGCATTTGCGGCGATGGTGGCCTGCATGGACGATGCCATCGCGCGGATCGTCTCGGCGATCGACAAACGCGGTGTCGGGCGCAACACGCTGATCTTTTTCTGCAGTGATAACGGCGGGATGGACATCGTATCTGACAACGGACCTTTACGAGGCGAGAAGGGACTGCTTTACGAAGGCGGGGTTCGCGCACGGGCGTTTGCCGTCTGGCCCGGCGTACTCGAAGCCGGTGCCGTCGTCCGAGGGCCGCTCCACATGGTCGATATGTACCCGACATTGCTCAAACTCGCCGGCGGCAATCTGGAATCCACCCACGGCGGACCGCTCGACGGTAAGAACGCCTGGGCGACGATATCGAAGGGACAGCCTTCGCCGCGCGAGGAAATCCTGCATAACGTAACGCCTTACAACGGGTCTATTCGATGCGGCGACTGGAAGTTGATTCACAATGGTCATCTTACCGCCAACTACACCGGCCCGATACCCGCCGAGCACACCTTTGAGCTTTTCAACCTTGCGGACGACCCCTATGAAAAGAACGACCTGAGCGGGGAGAATCCGCAGAAACTCGAAGAGCTCAAAACCCGGCTGAAATCCTACGCCGACAATGCCGCTCAAGCAAATATCTCGCCGAGCCAAATGCCTAAAGACTTCAAAATCCCCAAGGCCTGGGGGCACCGGGACTGACCGTGTGGAGTCGATCAACGTTCGCGAGACGGTACTGGCGAGGGGGTTCTCATTCTTGGTGAAAAGTTGCCAATTGATCCCTCTCATGTGCGAAAAGCGCGTTCATCCAAGCCTTTCAGCACGTGTCCCGCCGCAGCGCCCGATACCAATTGGAAAAAGGGATCGACTGGGACAAACATTAAGACCAAGAAGTCGGTCCGAGCCGGGACCGATGCCGGCTGGAAGTCCGTATCGGCAGGCGGGGAGTACATCGTTGGAACTGCGGCCATGGCCGCGATGCAGTTGGGTAAACACGCCTACTGCGAGAAGCTGCTTGCATACACGATCTTCGAGGCGAGGCTCCGATCCAGGCCGCGAGGAAAAGCAAAGACTCTGAGCAAATGAATCCGCCAAGGCGACCCGCTTAAAGAGGTTTGCGGAGAAGAACAATAAACTGTAGACACTCTCAGAATTTGTGCAAAGAATTTTATCCAAACACTTGGGCATGAGAGACATCGCAGGTTCTCTAGGCAACGCTAGGCTTATCAATAGGCTCAATAAAATCAAGGTCGTCAACCTCATTAGAAACAACGATTCCGTCTCTCGCGCAGATGTGGCCAGGGAGAGCGGCTTGAGCATTCCGACGGTTTCGCGAATTGTCGAAGATCTGATGGCCGAGGGCCTGGTCCGGGAGATCGGAGAAGGCCCCTCTCAGAAAAGGCCGCCGGCCGTTGATGCTCCGATTCTCCGTCCAAGACCATTTTATCATCGGCATCGACCTGCGGATGACCCAGATTTATGGAGTCCTTTCCGATTTTGATGCCAGGATTATCCGAGAGATTCGGCGACTCACCCCGGTCAGAGAGGAATTTTTAAGCGTCATCGCTGAGACCTCGCAAATCATCGAGGAGTTGAGGAGTTATGCTGGCGTTCTCGGAAAAAGGATTCACGGCATCGGCGTGGCCGTCGCGGGGCTGATCAATCGGGATAAAAACATCGTTGAATTATCTCCCGATGTTCATTGGCGGAATGTCGACATTGGTTCGGTCCTGTCACAGAAAAACGATACCCCCGTTATTTTCGATAACTTCACCCGCGTGATGGTCCTGGGGGAAATGCTCTACGGCATAGGAAAAGAACACGAGGATTTTATCTGCGTGAACGTGGGTTGCGGAATCGGCGCGGCCTTTGTTCTCATGGATTATGTTCCCGGGAACATAATCCATGAGAACCGAACGACGTGTCTGGCCCCTACGTGCCCCCGGATCCGCCCCAGGCGTGGAAAGAGGAATGGCTCATCCGGACCCGGGATCTCGTGGATAACTACGATCCCGACCTAATCTATTTCGATGGGGGAGCGCCCTGGGACGGGATCGGCCGAATAGCGATGGCCCATTTCTACAACCACAACCTCAAGATCCATAATGGCCGGCTGGAAGGCGTCATAAATCTGAAAAACGTCAAGTCCGGCGCCTACTGCCACCTGTAGAGTGAGGAATCGAGGCTCAAAAGCTTCCGGAGCCGGCGGCCGAGATCCATCGAGCCGAGCGATCTTTCAAGGCCCAAGAGAAAGAATATCCCGCCGGAACCTACGTCATCTCGATGTCCCAAGCCTATCGTCCATTTTTATTGGATATCTTGGGGCCGCAGTTTTATCCGGACCGCAGAGAATATCCGGGCGGTCCTCCCGAACGCGCCTTCGACGTCACGGGCTGGACGCTTCCTTACCAAATGGGGGTCCGAGCCGTCCCGGTGACGGCTCCCTTCGAGGCTGCGCTCAAGCGGGTGGATAAAGCCGAGCTTCCCGAGGGAACGGTCAGAGGAGAAGGGAACGGCTTCATTTTGGATCATGCCGTCCTCGATAGCTTCAAGGCCGTCAATCGGCTTTTGGCGGAGGGATACCGTGTTCGTTGGGCGACCCAATCGTTTTCCGCTCATGGGAAGAACTATCCGGCGGGCGCCATCTTGGTATCAGGGTCGGGCATCGCCGGGAAGGTTCGATCGTTGGCCGAGGAATTTTCCCTTCAGATCGAAGCCGGGAGCTCTCCCCGGGATTCGATGGAGCTCAAACCTCTCAAGCTCGGCCTTTATCAGCCCTGGACGGCGGACATAGATGAGGGCTGGACCCGCTGGATCTTCGACACCTGGGAATTTCCCTATACCGTGCTTCACAATGAGGACATCCGGAACGGCCGTTTGAGGAAAGCCTATGATGTCATCACCCTGACCAGCATTCCGCTTCGTCGGATCTTGGAAGGGCATAAAGAAGGGACGGTCCCTCCCCGCTATGCGGGGGGGATCGGCAACCAGGGACTTGCCGCTCTTCTCGAGTTCGTCAAGGACGGAGGAACCCTCATCACTTTGAATGCTTCGGCCGAATTGGCCCTGACGCATTTCAAAGTCCCCCTGAAAAATGTGGCCGACGATTTGAACCCTATAGAATTCTACTGCCCCAGCACGCTCTTGAAAGTGGACGTGGACAACACCCATCCTATCGCCTATGGGATGGAGGATGCGGCGGCCGTCATGTTCAACGGAAGTCCGGTCTTCACGATCAATTCGGAGATAGAAAAATCCGCGGCCTCGGAGTCTTCTGCGCTGGAGCTCAAAGTGGTGGCGCGCTATCCCGGAAGCAACCCGTTTATGAGCGGCTTTTTGCTCGGAGAAAAGGTTCTCTATGATAAGCCGGCCCTTCTCGACGTCAGCTTCGGCAAGGGAAAAATCATTATTTTCGGCTTCCGCCCTCAGAACCGAGCCCAAACCCAAGGAACTTTCAAGCTCTTTTTCAATTCCCTTTATTACGGCCCTTCCGTGAGCGCCTTAAAGTCGAAGGATAGAGAATCCGCCAGGACTTTCCCCAATAATCAAGGGTAGAAATCTCTAACTTTTTCAGAATCTTGCAGATCCCTGGAAACTCATCTGGAATCGCTAATAATGGGGGAACTTTGAAATAAAATGGGGTCTCTTAATCCCTTAATACGAGGAACTCGTTAGCCCGAGTTTTCCTCTGGAGACCCCATATGGATTCTGCCAGAATCGCCTCGAATTTGCGAGAAAAAATTTTACATTTTTCGGGGGAACTGTCGCACGGTCTTCCGAAGGTCGTGGCCCGATTCATCGGCGAGATGATTTACGGCGTTCAAGCGCGACAATCGGTTCGGTTAACCGAAATCAGCCGGGCCCTGGCCGAGCCGATCGCGATCAAAAAGACGGTGGAGCGATTAAGCCGACAGTTGCGCATTGCCTGGCTGGGCGGCTGGCTGACGGGGCGGTTGCTCCAGATGGCGGCGGAGAGGGTCCGGGAGACGACGCTGTTGATCATGGACCTTTCGGATGTTCATAAGAAATACGCCAGGAAAATGGAACATCTCGTCACGGTCTGGGACGGCAGCGAAAAACGAAAAGATCGGGGCTACTGGACCCTGAACGTCATTGCGGCTGAAACCGGCTCGGCTCAGATCGTGCCTCTCTACAGTCGGTTGTATTCGCATCGAGCGCCGGAGTTTCAGAGCGAAAATGGCGAGCTGCGGGAGGCCATCCGCCAAGTCTCGGAGAAGACGCAAAAGCGGGGAATCTGGGTCATGGATCGGGGAGGAGATCGGGGCTATCTCTATGATTATCTGAGAGCTGTGGGCTTGAGGTTTATCATTCGTTTGCGGGGAGATCGGGGGCTTGAGACGGACCGGGAAGAATCCGCCTTGGAGGCGGCCGAAAGGTGTCCGATGATGTTCAACGAATATATCGTCCGCGATAAGATGGGCGAGGAAAAACCTCAGTGTTTGGAAGTGGGCAGCCGAAATGTCCGGCTCCCCGGACACCGAGACGCCTTGACCCTGATCGTGGTGAAGGGACTTGGACACGAGCCGATGATGCTGTTGACGAACCTGGCGCTACGGAAGACCCGCAAGTCGATCTGGCATGTGGTGGCGGCCTATCTGACGAGATGGCGGATCGAGGAAACGCTTCGCTACGTCAAGCAAAGCTATCAGCTGGAGGACGTTCGGGTTCTTCGTTATGTCCGTCTCCAGAATATGATGGTGATCATCTTAGCGGTGATGTATTTCACGGCGGTGTATCTCGGGATCAAACTCAAACTCCGGGTCTTGGCCGGACATATCGTGAAAGCGGCACGCCGAGTGTTCGGCATCCCGGACTTTCGCCTCTATGCGATCGCCGACGGCATCAAACACCTTCTCTTCAATCGATCCCGAGGACTGGGATTAGCCCCGAGGGCGCTTTCTCCGCCCCTCCTTCAGCGATCTCTCTTCTAATCAGGAAAAAATTATGGGGTAACTCCAGAGAGAATCCGCTGCTTGACTGAGACAGCCTCCGAGAATACGATATATCAATGCGGGTTTTATCGATTTCGAATCCTACGCAGGGGAAGGGGGGGACATCAATCTCGCCATGTCCGCAATGCCGACGCAAGCCGATGAACCAAAATCGGACAAGCTGCGGGAAATAATAACTGCCGGTGAACAGGTGCTCGGGGCGATCCCGAGGCCGAAGGAGGGCACAATGAAGAAAAATCCCGGATTCCTGATCAAGACGATCGTCTTGGCGGCGGCGGTCCTGACGTCCGCCTCCTTTCTTTCGGCGGGCCTCGTTTTCGACAAATCGGAATTCGCCGCCCGCCGCCAGAAACTCATGGCCCAAATTCCGGACGGAGCAGCCATCATCTTCGGCGCCCTGATGCCCACGGGCTATGTCCCATTTTTTCAAAACAGCGATTTTCATTATCTTTGCGGCGTCGAGATCCCGAACGCGGTCCTCATCGTCGACGGGATTCGGAAGACGAGCGCCCTCTTCTTCACCATCTCCGAGACCGCCGCGTTCAACGAGGGGATCAGTCAGGATCTCGTCAGGAACGCCAAGGATGTGACCGGAGTCGAGCAGATCATGCCCATCGAGCGGTTGGACGCGGCCTTGGCCGGCCTGGCCGACCGGACGAAGGTTTTCTATACGCCGTTCTGCCCGGAGGAACTGCCCCGGGAATGCAGCCTGGAAAAGCTCCGCACGCAACGGGCGAACATGGTCTTCAACCTCTGGGACGGCCGCCGAACGCGCGAACTGCAGGCCGTGGCTTTATTGAAGGACCGTTTTCCCCAGGTTGAAGTCCGCGATGCCTCCGCGTTGATCTGGAACCTGAGGACGATCAAATCGCCCGCCGAGATTGCGCTTCTCCGCCGGGCCGGCCGCATTGCCGTCCAGGCCCATATCGGCCTGATGAAGGCGGCGCGGCTGGGACTTCACGAGTATGAGCTTGCGGCGCTCTTCGATTACCTTTGTCGCAAGGAGGGTTGCCAGGAGCTGGCCTATTATGTCATCGTCGCTTCGGGCGAAAACCATCCCAACGGGCACGCCCACAAGTACGACCGGGTGCTCCAGGACGATGACATCCTCGTTATCGACGCCGGTCCCCGGCTCGATTACTATAATATCGACATCACGGTTTCCTTCCCGGCCGATGGGACATTCTCCCCACGGCAGAAAGAGATTTATGAGGCGGTCAACGCCGTCCACGAAGCCAATATGAAGGTCTACCGGCCCGGCCTCACCCTCGACCAATGCCAGCGGGAAGTGGCTGATATCTTAAAGAAACAAGGCTTTGACCTGTCCAAGGATTACTTCCAGAGGCTGCGGGGCGGGTTCGGCCACTATGTCGGAATGGCCGTCCATGACGTCGGGGGTCGGGTCGATATCCTCAGGCCCGGGATGGTCATCGCCAACGAGCCGGCCTTCGTCTCCGCCGGCGAGAAGATCGGAGTCCGCATCGAGGATACGATCCTGATCACAGAGACCGGGTGCGAGAACCTGACGCCGGGCCTTCCCCGCACGGTCAAGGACATCGAGGCTTTGATGTCGAAGAGGGAACAGCGTTAATCGCCCGCCCCGGAGACTCTCCCGATCCTGTAAGCTCTTTATTAATTCCCTTTACGACGGCCCTTTTTCAGCAGAGCCTATTTACGCGAATACACCAAATCTATTGGCGAAAGTCGGGTCAGTGTCTTCATATTGCTTTTGTAATTCGAATAATTGCTCTGTTAATTTGCGCCTGGTTTCGGCGTAGGCAGGATCGTCAAAGACATTATTCATTTCCGCCGGGTCTTTTCCCAGATCAAAGAGTTCCCACTCGGGCGGGGTGGGTTCAGGCTGGGCACCTTTAGCTTCGAGCGGAAGTCCATAATAATAAATCAGCTTATGTTTTGGGGTCCGGATCCCGAAATGGGCGGCGACATTGAAGTGCGCCCCATGCATCCAGTAGCGATAATACATGCACTGGCGCCAGTCTATCGGGGTTTCACCGCGGAACAAGGACTTCAGACTTCTTCCTTGCATATCTTTCGGAATCGAGATCCCGGCATAATCCAGCATAGTCTCAGCAAAATCGATGTTAAGAACGATGTCATTATTGACACTTCCCGCCTTGATTTCTTTTGGATACCGGACCAGAAAGGGCATTCTGATCGACTCTTCATACATGAAGCGTTTATCGAATAGCCCGTGTTCTCCCAGGAAAACGCCCTGGTCGGAAGTATAAATCACGATCGTATTGCCGGCCAAGCCGGATTCATCAAGATAATTCAGAACCCGGCCCACGTTCTCATCTAAGGATGCCACGCAACGCAGATAGGCTTTAATAAAATATTGGTAGGCCTTTCTTTTCCGCTCAACGGGATCCCATTTCCCGATTTCGGCCCGGACATCAGAAAACTGGTTGCCTTGGGTTTTATGCAGGAATAAGGTTTCTTCCATTCCGATTTTCTGCGTGGCCCGTTTTATGGCTTCTCCGCGATTCCGGTAATCATCAAAAAGATTAGCCGGCTCGGGTATATCAACTTCCTCATAAAGATGCTCGTGTTTTTGATCATACTCCCACATATCATGCGGCGCCTTGTGGTGGTACAGCAAACAAAAGGGATTCCCTCCGGGTCGGTTAGCCAAAAATTCCAGGGCGAGGTCGGTGATAACATCCGTCACATATCCCGGATGAACTCTCCCGCCTTCCGCACTAGCGGGCCACGGGTTTCCTTTCTCATTCAGGATTGGATTAAAATACTTACCCTGACCGGGCAGCACCTTAAAATAATCAAATCCGGCCGGCTCGGTTTTCAAATGCCATTTCCCGACCACCCTGGTATAATACCCGGCCTTTTGCAGGTGTCTGGGAAAGGTCTGCTGTGACCGGTCAAAATTGTCATCCAGCGTTAGAACGCCATTCTTATGGCTATACTTTCCGGTAAGAATGGATGCCCGGCTGGG
>Ga0315294_10006467_pt1 | contig 12856 bp, 18 predicted proteins | sample YL17G13_40_MG_FD_203626 | JGI IMG/M metagenome (GOLD analysis project Ga0315294, IMG submission 203626) | Sediment microbial communities from Yellowstone Lake, YNP, Wyoming, USA - YL17G13_40 | ecosystem: Environmental > Aquatic > Freshwater > Lake > Sediment | place: USA: Wyoming | collected... | reverse complement strand
TTACGTGTTCTAGAATGGTGGGGGCAGCCTCCTCCCGAGAAGTTAGACCCCCTACCTACCTATCCAGAGAGCCCCCGACCAACACCTCCATAAAAAATAATCGTAAGAGAAGGTATAATGTTTGATTGGTTAGCTGACCTTCTTTTTGATGAGAAGAATCGCATGAGCCGCATCAAGAAGGAGAATCTTGAAACAGCAAAAAGAGTTCTACGAGAGAATGGAATTTCTGTTCCCACCAACTCTACGAAGAGTGTCCCCGATTTCTTTGCGGATAAACGCCATGCGATGGCATATTTCCATGTGGTACGAGAGGATATTACCGATCAGAACACGATGAAGAAACTGTTTAGCGACAAGTTCTCCATTGGTACACGCGACCCTTACAACTATGCGGAGCGTAAGCGAATGCCGATCATTAGTCCCGATAATCCGTTCACTACGGACGAAGGCGAAGGAGAACGACTGGTTATTGATTGGGTGATGGGTAACAAGGATAAACTCATTGCTGGTGCAGCAGGGGCTCTCCGCAGAGGCGGGGCAGTGGAAGCAAAAGGACGCGGTGGCACGACCCGTGGTGGTATGATGTCCAGTGGATATGCCCATGGTGGTATGACGGGGCAGTGTCGCAGAGGAGGTGCGATTGGTAAGTTTTAATTTTATCTAACCAAAGAATAGACATGGGCAAATCAAGTATTCAGCCTCCGGTCGGCGAAGTCGTATTGGTCGCAAAGAAGGCTGAGCCAGTAGATAAGCCAAAGATTCGTGAGATTAGCCAAAAGGAATATGAGAAGTTGCGTCCAAAGAAGGAACTGAGTGAAAAGCAAAAAGAGAACCTAGCCAAGTTGGTGGAGAAGAACAAACAGCGTGCCCTGGAGCGTCGTGCAGTCGTCAAGGAAGTTCCAGAAACCGTCCCAGAGGACAAGGAGCTTGTAGTTGTTAAACCAAAGCGCAAGTACGTACGCAAGGCAACGGATAAGCCAAAGAACGAGGTCGTTATGCCATCGGAGTCAGAAACCGCAACCGAGTCAGAGTCCGAAGTAGAGGTGCGCAAGCCTCTTCCGTTGAAGCGTGTAAACACCCCCAAGCCAAAGAAGGCAACCCCTAAGAAGCCTGCCAAGTACAAGTACGAAACGGAAACGACTAGTGCGGAGGAGTGGTCCGACGATGACCGTTCTAGCGATGATGACTATGAGGAGAAGGTGCAGAAGTACAAGGCGAAGGCACATGCCCGTCTACAGGCGGTTCAAGAGATTGACAAACGCATGTCACATATCCAGAGCAATTCCTACGCGAGTCGCAATCTTACTATTTTTTAGACGCACATAGTATATGGGTGGACAAGTCAGTAGTTTTTTTAGCGACTTAGGAAACGGACTTACTACATTGTGGGAGGAAACACAACGTGAGTTCATTCGTCCGGTTCTGGGTGATAGCATATCGGAAGCACTGGGTGTATTGAAACCACGAACCCCTGGTATGGCTGATGGTGGTATGGTACTAGACGGCCAAAAGGGAGTCAAGGTCATTGATACTCCGGCCCAACTCATCGCGTTAATCAAGAAGTATCCAGAGGAGGCCATGGCGAACGGCCTTTCCGTAGAGATGGTAAAGCAGGAGGCCAAGAAGATGGCCCATGGTGGAATGGTAAAGGACCGCCCCATGCCGTCCTTGCTGGAGAATCCTGCACAACACATCAAGGCACATTACATGAAGAAGTATGGTGGCGCAGTGTATCGTCCCGGCCAACCCCCGAGCGTGTTTTAAACCAAAAAGAATTAAACTCATTCTATTATAGAATGGCATTCAATCCTAACTTCTCAAAGGGTGCTACCCTACAGCAGATTCGTGAGGCAATGAACTATACGACGAATCTGATTACTTCTGAGATGGAACAGAAACTCCGAGAAGAAAAAGCAATACAGCCTGTAGTAGAAACAGGCTGGAAGCAAATCGTAGATAAAGTAGATGAAGTTCCTAACGTATCTAACCAGGTGGTATACCCGGCAGAAGGCCCAGTCGGAGTACCCTATGAACAGCCCCCTAAAGGACTCAATGGAACAAACCTTTACCACAATAATTAACGAAACCATAAGTAATAATGACGGAGGTAGCCCGTTATACGTTTCATGTCAGCAGTTCACAACGCCTGAGCGGGACACTCACCGACTTCAACATTCAACCCTCACAAGTTATTACACGCTTGGCGAAAAACAGCCGTTTCAGCGTCACCGTCCATGGGATAACCATACCCTTCAGTTTCTACCAGTTATCCAGCGATATAGCGACACTAGGCGTTAGCTGGTCGGGTGCATCAACGGGTAGTGGAAACATCACGATGACGACGGGTAATTATACCTGTAATTCGGTTCTAGTAGAGTTGTCCACCCAATTAACAACACTATTAGCTGCTTCAGGTATTACTCTTACGTCTTATTTTACCTATAATACGACAACGGGTCGTATGCTGTTACAGCAGACGACTGTTCCTGTAGTTCAACTAACACTCAACTTCACCGCCAATACAACCCTTGGTCGCTTCTTTGGCTATAGTGTTTCTGCAGTGATTCCCTCATCGTATCCGTCGTATGTTGCGGGACAGATTAGCGACAAAATTGCCGTTGCGAACCCCATTACCTACTTGCTTCTACGGTCGCCCACGTTCAACCAGCAACTCAACCGTGAATGGATCGTGCAACCAAACACCTTCTCCGACATATTGTATCGTGTACCCATTACAACGAACGTAGGGACGTATATCCAGTACTATGGCGACCAAGAACCATTCACCATTACGAATGATACCATCTCTACTATTAACTTTTACCTTACGGGTAATTTGTCCTTTACTGCGATTGATTTACAGGGATTGCCCTTTGCGTTTCACATGTCCATCGTGGAGAACCTTATTCCAGACTACGAGCCGATTATGAATACCTCTCTTCCGAAGATGATTACGGACGTTCCTGCGGATACAACGGAACTAGAACGACTGCAGACCGAGCGCGATGACGCGCTCCGACGGCTGGAGGTCTATAAAAAGAAACTAACGCCAAAAGAGAAAGATGTTCTACTACAACGACAAAGGACGAGCAATACAGATATTGAACAGCCGTCCGCGTAATTATAGTGCAGGTGGATTCATCAAGGGTCACCCGAACATACAGACCCCCCACGAGGATACGATTTCAAGCCTGTTGGAATATGGATCACTCGTGATTCCCGTTCCGGTTATGGAATCTGGTATCATGGACGGGTACAAGGGTAAACTCTTTGATGAGAAAACGGACGATAAACACCGTCTTTCTCCCACGATTGTCATGCCCGGTGAAATGGTGGTGCACAAGAAATACGCACCGGCTGTGGAGAAGTACTTAAAGAAGAACGGAATCACGCTCCCGTTCCCAAAATAAAATTACCTATTAGATATGCCGTTAGTTCAGCTTCTTGTATCCAGCTCTGCAGCGAATAATAACACGAACTTTGTCGTTCCGGTATCAGGTAAGTGCTCTATTCGTATTCTGAGCGTGGTATTTCATCATACGGAGGCGAATACGAACTCACGAGCCATTCAGGTTCGCTCCGACATACTTCAGTTTCCTTACTCTCCCCTGAAGTGGCTTACGTTCATTTCCAATCCCCAGGCTACGCTGGCCTTTGATACTGGTTTCCAGGAGTATAACATCAACAACGCCGTTCTACAAGGACAACTTGGAATCAACGTTGTCCAGAGCGATGGAACGGATTTGCCCGCTGGAACATGGAGACTGCTTCTATCCATGCAGATTGAGAAGATTGGCGAGGATTTTAATCAGATGACGAATACCTCTCACCCAAGTAGATGATGAAACATAGAGGTTCTTCCGGTCATTTTCAGACGGTACGGACTGACTACGCCAAACTCCAAACTCCGTTTCTTCCAAATGCTCCGATGGTGGAAGAACTACCCACCCCAAAGATTGAACCCGTCCGAATTGTTCTCCCGAAGCCCAAACATTCTAAGTTCCAGAAACACTAAAGTGTGAGCATTAGCTATTTTTTTATTCTTGACTACAAGCATAGAGAAATGTCGTTGGCCTCCATTGGTGCAGATACGCGCTACGTCCTCCCCGCTTCGTACGATGCCGTCCCTCAGGCGTTTCAGTCCAACAAGTCGGCAAAGAGCATTCCATCGGTCCTCCAGACCGTGAACGTCCCCGCCCTTACCACATCGGCCAATGCCTCCGGTACATCAATTGTGCAGTTGCCGTGCGGTGCAAGTGCGGGAATTATGTTATCGCCGTATTTGCGTTTTGATATTGCGATGGTGGGTGGTGACAACACGACCACAATCGCGTTTAAGGGTCAGTCCAAGGCGGCAACGGGCTGTATCAACAACTACACTACGTACGTGAACAGCATGCAAATTGACAACATTCAGAACGCCGACCGCGTCTATGACCAGGTATTCTGCCACGCAACGAGCAACGACTGGACGACACGCGATGCTTCGGTCCTTATGAGTGCTGGTATCAGCCGTACGGCTGCAGGCGCAACCCAGTCGCTGGGCACACAATGCGTACCTCTGTTGGGCCTCCTTGGCTCTCAGCAGGGTATTCCATTGTACCTGTTGAACGGCACACTCCAGATTAACATCACGTGGAACTCTCTGGCCCGCGCCTTGGCCCTTGCTGGTACGTTACCCACCGACTACACGATTAGCAACGTTCAGCTAGTATACGACCGCATTGCCGTGGAACAAGCCTTTGTGGATAAGGTCAAGAGTGACATGATGTCCGGTGCGAAGTATGTTCTTGGCTATACCAACTTCCAGAACACCACCCTATCCATTTCGGGCGCAAGTGCTCAACCGAACTTCCAGTACGGCCTCAACGTATCGTCACTTCGTGCCGTTGTTGCGGACCAGTGCCTGGCCCTTGCGACACAGGCCAACGCGGGTATCTCCGTTATTAACGACTTGAGCCAGTTTCAAGTCTCACTTGATGGCCGCCTTATCAACAACAACGTGTTGTCGCTTGCTACGTACCCAGTGGTGTTTGCGGAGCTGAACAAGTGCTACGGCCGTTTGTTTGATGCCTCCATCTCCGACGTGTCGCAGGTATCGTACGCTCTTGCGGTAGAAACCAACTCCTTCAAGTCAGGCGCGTTTGCGGTAGGTGTTAGCTGCACGCGGTGTAACGAGGCCTTGGCGTTTGCGGGTTCGCCCGTTTCGGTCTGCGGTATCCAGGCGGGTGTCGGCGGTTCGGGTGCAGCGTCCACGTTCTTCATTACCTTTATTTCGGACTTCCAGCTTCTAGTGGACCAGTCTGGTCAATGCGAAATAGTCCGCTAGGCGATGAAAAACGGTAAATATTACATGACCTATTGGGAGATTCATAATAATCTCCCCTACGTTGTTAGAATGCCCTATACCATTCGGAAATGTCCGAATCAAGACGCGTACAAAGTATATTCGCAATCCGGCCGACCGCTTAGTAAAAAGTGTCTTCCTCTTGAACGGGCTAAAAAACAACGTACGGCTGCACACTTATCAGAGATTGGCCTGTCCCGACCAAGGACATTTCCTCTGGGTGTCCAAAAGGCTAAACGATTAATATAATCTATGCCGATATTACAGTATCGCAATAGAATGTATACTATCCAACCCTATACAAAACAGCAGGCTAGGAGGATTGGTGTTATGGTGAAGCCCTCTACGAATCCAAAAAAGAAGATTGATGTATTCAAGGACGACAAGAAAGTAGCTTCCGTTGGTGCAGTGGGCTTTTCTGATTATCCCCATTACCTACAAGATAAGGGAAAAGCATTTGCAGATGAAAGAAAAAGACTGTATCATATTCGCCATAGAAAAACAGAGAATAAGATAGGAAGTCCATCATTTTTTAGCAGTCGTCTTCTATGGTGAAGGTTGTGGGCTGTAGGTTGTAGGGTTGTTTTTATCAGGGTTAGTAAAAAAACAGAAAATAAATAATAATTATTAGTTTTTAATGAAACATTAGGAGTTCTGATAAAAACGGCCCCACAACCCACAGCCCACAACCTCTCATTCCAGAGCCTTCACCACTCACTCCTTCGGCACTTTCTTGACGTACTTCAGAGCTGTAGAGAGTTCATGCCCCATATTCTCTGCAGTCTTCTCCATCTCTGCCAACGCCGGAACGTCCTTGTACTTATCTGTAAGGAAGATGTGTCGTAACATGCTAGTGCTAATGGGCTTCTCAAAGAATCCGTAAAGAAGATGGGTCAACTGCGTCTGAGAAATCTTGTTGGACTGTTGGGTATTCATTAGGAGCCATTCGTGGGGATTCAGCACAGCCCAGCGTTTGATAATCTTATGGAGCTTGGCTGGAATCTCTAAGGACTGCTTACCGTACTTCTTAGCCGTCTTGTACTGGTTGAACACGAAGAACGGTTTACGCTTTTCGGTCTTCATGTAGTTGTCCTTGGTTTCGTCTGCACCCTTCAACTTGAACTGGGTGTAATCCAATGAACGACGGGGCTCAATCAACAGCAGGCACGAAAGAAGAACATAGAGCTGTACGCGCGCAAACTCCTTCTTATCCAATGTATCTTTCTTCATAATAGGAGCAACCTCTTTCTCAAGGGCATGGAACTTCCCCATCACTTCGGAGAGTGGAATATATCCCTCTTTCTGTCGTTCTGTCATTTCCTGCTTGTTGATTTGCTGATCGTAATCTTTACAGTCGTCCAGCATCTGTTTACGGAAGGCCTCCACTACCTTCTCCGACTGTTTGGCTTTCTCAATGAATACGATAAGAGCGGACAAACGAGTCTTACGGACATTACCTGCAACATTCGCAAGATGCTCAATAATCTTCTTGTGGTTATCAATGATATCATCGGGTGTTTCAAGGGCGATTCCGAGTTGCTTAGCCAGATTCTTAAGAATGCTGGTGTAGGTGCGTAGCGAGCCTGCAGACAGATTGGGGCGATTGGCAAGTAGAACTTTATCCATTCTACTACCTACCGGAGAGAATAATCGCGGGTTTAATCGCAGTTTATAAAACTGTACCTAAAACAGAGCCAACACATCATTCCAATGTCGTATTACGAACGAAACAGGGAGGCGTGTATCGCACGGCAGATGGAGTACCACAACAGAAACAGAGAACGTTACCTAGAATACATGAGGTCGTACAATCGGCTGTACTGGCTCATGAAGCGTCCAGAGAAACCGAAGAAAGAGAAGAAGGTGAAAGCACCTAAAGAACCAAAACCTCCGAAACCCCCGAAAGTTCCAAAGGAGAAGAAGCCGTACAAGGAGCGCCCCCCTAAGGAGAACGAGTGGTACGTGGTCCCCGAGTATGTTCCACCTACGAGGATAGAGTATGGAAACTTCGTGTTGGAGTTTTAAAGGGCGTTCAACCGTTCTACGGCCTTTTCAAAGAACGCATCGTCCATCTCTATACCGATGGCGTTGCGTCCCATGGTATACGCGGTGAAGACCGAATTGCCTGAGCCAAAGGTGGGGTCAAGGACTGTTCCACCTGCAGGGCAATAGCGTTCAATGAGCCATTTGTAAAGGTCCTCGGATTTTTCTGTTGGGTGGATATTATATTTTTTTCTATTCTTCTTCATATTAATAACAGATAACGCACATCGTGTCCCATCACCTATTTCATCAATACGATTGTAAAACGCCCCCGCCTTACTGAATACATAAATCATTTCATGGGAACGCATCGGCATTTTATTAGCAGATAAGAAGGATACTCCTCTTTGCTTATTCCACACCAGGTCGTAACGAAACTCGGTAGGATTACTGTTGATAAGTTCATTGCCAAACTTCGTGGTACAGAAGTGAATACAGGGCGTATGCTCATTCTTACGAATGCGTTTGACTTCCTTCCAGAACTCTTCTAGATTTATTTTAACGTCCCACTGACAACCTTGCGTTGTAATTTTTGATGATTGTTGTTCTCCATTTATAAACCTAGAAATAGGTTCTTTTCCTCTGAATCCAGTTGAAAGACACCCATACGGCAAGTCACATATAATTAAATCCACGCTTTGTGCCGGAAGTTCTTTCATAATCTGCAGGCAATCACCATGATACAAAGTTAGTTCAACCATCTACTCTGTTGTTAGGTTTATTAATGGCATATAACACGCATGACATATCTTCTTCTCAATCATAAGGAGGCATGCGTAATAATAGCATGGGTGTGTACTGTGACACCATTTGACATATTGTTTGCAGAAGTTAGGGCGGTGTGAAAAGGTAGTAATGAAGTGTTCTTGTTCCATCTATTTTATCTAATGATTATAGAATGACTCAACGCGAGAAAGATGTTGCCCTAGCTGATTATAGAAAGGAAGTCAACAATTATCAATACCAACTTCCACGATATGGCACTCCGGAATATGACGCAATGAAGATATGGATAGCGAACCGTATAGAAGACCGAAGGAAACCAGAGTTTGAAAAACTGAAGAGAATGAAGAAGTATGCAGAGGACGTTGTGGATAGAACGATGTACGGAATAAGAATAAAAACAGTACCATCGCGTGTAGGACAATTCAATAAAAAGATATTTGCGGACATTGATTACTTCAAGAAGCTCATCGCGGATAGACAGCGTCCGATTATGATAGAGGATATTGGCTTGTTTGATGAGCCCGAACCCCAAGTACGGTCTGCACCAAAAGGAGAGCCATGGGTGTTCAAGGGTGTAGAGTATTTTAAATATAAGAATCATGTTTGGTTAAATGAAGATGGTGTGCAAGGAGAGTATATGGGTCGGTATGACGGCAATAAGCTTGACGCTTCGGAGGCTGAGCCCGACTGGTAAAAGTTCTATTTAACATGCGATGCGAATGTGCCGTAAATTACGGCAGAACCAAAAAACCCAATGTAATAGAAAATGGGTGATTTATTCTGACAAAGGGGGGTATATTGGGCGTTTGACGCAAACCAAAAGTTTGATAGTTTACGTTATAAACTGCGAAATAGATGTAAAAGTACCCAATTTATACAGTAAACAATACTTAAAACCGGTTTTATAATTACTTTAGGCTATAAATCAGTAACTTTTACATATAAGTTCGTGGTTTATAAATAAAAGAAACAAAGTTAGGGTTTACGCGCCAGCAATCGTGGCCGTTTTTTTCTTTGCGTTAATTATAACCCATGGATATCGGTCGCCCCTACGCACCGCTACCTGCAGTCATTGCAGCTGTCCAAGCCCCACAAGAAGTGAAGGAGGAGAAAGACGAAGTTCCGAAGAGCAAGATTCTAGTTGTACACTCTAAAGATGTGTCCTCCGAGGAGCTTGCCCTATTTAAGTTTCACGGTCGCTACCTGAAGTGGGACGACCGCTTCATGAACATTGAGTTTGACAAGTTACCACCGCACGATTATCTCTTCCTTGATATGAGAGAGAAGAATGCACGTCATGCCCTTGGTGCAGTCAATCATCTGGAATACAGCGTGGTATGTTATGTCCCGTGGTATCACAAGTCGGAGAAGTTCATTGAGCAGTTATCTGCTATCGCAACAAGTAAGTTCCCTTTGCGTGCGGTTAGCAAAGAAGATTTTGACAGGCAACTCCTGAACGAGCGTCTGCAGTCGCCATCACTTGCCCGTACTTTTTTCGGGTGGCTTGTTCCATGCTTACGGGCCTAGGGAGGTGGATATGGAACTCTCTGTGGGAATACATCAAGGGCGTGATGCTCACGGAAATACTTACGGCCCTACAAATCACTCTGCCCCCCCTTGTCTTTACTGCTCTACTGTGGCTTTAATCAAATGCCAAAACAAAGTTACCCATTTCAATTGTCATTACTTTTGAGCCCGGGGCTTTACCTGATTTAGGCTTCCGTGTACGTTTCGGTTTCTCCTTTGGTTTCTCCTTTGGTTTCTCCTCAGGTTTCTCTTCCGTGTGCTCTACGTTCATTATTTATAGGGGCAGAGAATATATACCATATACTCTCCGCACATTATGGACTTCGGCGAAATCGTTGGGGCAATCATTTTATATTTTCATCTTATCTACATTATACTTCATATTTAAAATACACCTCCGCGGACCATCTTACGTGCCGACAATGGAATCGTTTGTTGTACACCCGATGGACCATAGGTTAACATCTCCTTCTCTGGTCTACGTCCTGGGCCTGCACCACTCACACGTCGGCCGATGGGTTCATCGTCCTTCTCATCAAACATCTCTTCTGCAGAGGCGGAAGGACGAACTTGGAATATATCGGAAGAACCAGGCATTAGAATACTACGCAACGATGGAACAGCTTTTTGAACATTGGGGACTGCCCGCGCGGACTGCTGAAACACAGGGACTTGATGACCTGCAGGGTTCTCTCCTTTGAACGGCGTTTCCTGTACAAACGAATAATTCACACGACGATTCGCAAACATATCCTTACCTGGTATCATACGCTTGCTTGGGGTCATCTTGGGGGCAATGCCCTCTGGATTCGTTGGAATCATGAGGTCGTCTTTCTTGTTCGCATTGTATTCTGATCCACCGCCCACCTTGACCACGCTATTATACATCGGAGCAACCGATGCAGGGTAGATACCATAGGAGCTTTGTTTGAGAACCAGGGGTTCTGAAGCATAGGTAGCACCCACGCCCTTTAGCAAACGGAAATCGCCCACCTGTTGCTGTGGAGCACGACCTTTCATGAGCTGAACCGTATCACCAACGTGTACTTTGACGTTGACAGATTGTGTTGGCTTCGCGGGCATTCTCTTTACGACCTTCTTCGCCAGTTTCTTCACTGGCTTCTTAGCAGGCTTACCTCCACGCTTCATCATCTCAGGACAACAGGAGCAACTCATTATATTAGTATACAAGATTATTCTTTACAGCGATATTCAATGGGGTCAAACCGTCGGAAGTACCGGATAGGCTGCGAATACATATTAATGTGCAGGAATGAATAGGGTTCAGCCGTAGCGAAGTCATAGAGCCTCATGAGCTTCTGTTCGTCTGTCCCTATCTCCTTCACGAACGAATCTAGTTCGGCCTTGTTTTCGGTGTGAAAGAAAGAGATACAGTCCAAGTTGGAACGGATTAAGGTAGGCAAGTAGGTGTTCCATTTCTGCAAGAGATAGATATTCGTAAGTAACATGTGGCGGTTTTGTGTCGCAAGTTTTGTAATGAGATTCGCCTGTTTGGACTTTATCATGTGAATGCAGTCATCGTAGATAATGCAGTAATGTGGTTTACCTTTCTTGCCCTTCTTCTTGCGACGCTCCGTATACGCTTCCGTCTTGGCGATAATATCCTCTAAGACTTCATTATTGAGGGTATCGTAGTACTGGTCGCCGATGTCTTCAATGAGGGGACGCATCTTATCGTCATTGGGTGCAGTCGGACTAATGACAAAGATAAGGTCAAAATGTTTGTACCAGGGACTCTCCTTCTTCATAATAAGATTTAGTAGCAGGGTCGTTTTACCACCGCCCTTACGTGCAATCAACGCATAGTTACACGGCTTCATCGGTAAGGGTGAACCTGTATCCGTACACTTTTGGTTATCAAACGGAGCCAGGGCTCTTGTTAATTCACTGGAATGAACTTCCATCTTTATAATATAGGCGATTAAAATCCGCCACGTCCTCGTATACGGCGTTGCTGACCAATCATGCCTCCTCTCTTCGCAACGGCTTCTTCCACTAGATTCGTTGTATCACGGGCAATGTCCGTTAGCTTCACGCCCAGCCATTTACTTACATTAGGCATTTCCTCAACGAGCGTCTTCAAGTCCTGTTTAATCCAGGTGCGACCCTCTGCGTCAAGAAACCCACTAGCCTGTGCTAATTCCATAACAAACGTTTGGCAGTTGCTATTGAGGAAATCGTAAGTATAGAAAGCCTTACCCATCTTCTTACGACCCTTCTCTAGCAACTCTGCAATGTTAATCTTACCCTTCTGGTCGCCCATATCTAGGTCATAGGTTTCGGCCTTACCGCCCTGCGTCGCGTACCCTGGCTCTTCGCGTGCTTCCAGCTTTTCCAGCTTCTCAATGACGTACTTGTTATTGATAAGTAAACCCGTATGGAACACCTCATCAAACCCAGCCTTCTGCTTGAGTTCGTTCCACTTGCCTGCAGTAATGAGTTGTACGGCAACGACACCAGGCGTACCGACAGGAGCACGGACCATCTTGATATCCGTAATGGGTTCGCGACCGTGCTTCTTGACAAAACGTCGGAAGCGTTTGGGGAGGTGCTCATCGGAGGTTAGGGCCGACCAGAGTTGCTGGAACCACGCGGACCAGCTATCGTCCTCTACTTCTTCCAGAATCGTACCACCCTTCTTCTTTATCGGCATACCACCTCTGCCTTTCGCCCAATGTGGGGGGTTATGCCGATTCTCATAGTCGCGTCGGGCCGCATCGTCCATCATTTGCCCGAATGTTCTTGTATCGTAATTACGATAACCCGCGGGAATCATTATACCCTGTGCTTAGAAATAAAGATTCTTGTATCCGTAGTAGATAGAATGTCGCTGGACGGAACAGGTAACACCTTTCTTCCATTCACCATCTCCGGTTTAACGGATATTACAACATCAACTAGCAATCTTGGTAATGCTACTGCTACTACACTTAACCTTACTTCCGCGACTGCAAACAAGATTGCGCGCTTTGACGCGTCCAAGAATCTGGTCAGTGCGTCGGTGGACACAACCGATATCGTTCCATACACTGGGGCGACAACCACCGTTAATCTTGGTAGTCAAAATATTACAACTACCCGTGTTCCTCTAGCGAATCCAGATTTGACCAATAAACTGTACGTGGATACGGCCGTTTCTGCAGCCAGTATTTTGGCTACCAACAATACATTCACGGGTACGAATACGTTCAA
>Ga0315294_10006465_pt1 | contig 12858 bp, 8 predicted proteins | sample YL17G13_40_MG_FD_203626 | JGI IMG/M metagenome (GOLD analysis project Ga0315294, IMG submission 203626) | Sediment microbial communities from Yellowstone Lake, YNP, Wyoming, USA - YL17G13_40 | ecosystem: Environmental > Aquatic > Freshwater > Lake > Sediment | place: USA: Wyoming | collected... | reverse complement strand
CCATCGTGCTTACCTTATAGCCTGCGTAGCCATAGACTCCGTCAAAGAATATGGCATCGACTCCTGCGTCTATCTGTTTCTTACACCACCCAATCAGATAGTTCCTGTAGACCGGGCTGGCCAAGTCCGGCATGTATCCATACGCAATGGGAATCCGGTTCCCCGAACTGTCACGAGCTAACATCTTGTCGAAGTCAGATGCCGATATCTGCAAGCCACTTGCCCATGTGTCATGTGGATCCACAAATTGCGCTGAGATTCCTCCTTGATATATTACGCCCGGCATTATATTCTTGAGCTGGCTAACAGACGACTTCAGCTGAAAGTAGTTCCGATTCAAGCCAGTTCCCCACTTCATCCAGCCGCGCATAATGAAGTCGGTGTGCATAGGCGGCAGGAGTTGGGTGGCCCGACGCCCATCCGTGGTAGCTGCAGTAGTTGGCTCATACAGGGCAGGCACCTTAACATTCTGAATATCATAGCCCTGCACTTGTGGAACCAGAGCGACAGGTACTAGGAAAATCAGTAGCAGAACTGATACACAGAGCCTACGCAGATTTCGTCCAGCATAGGACCCGAGTTTGAAATGGGGAGTCATAGCGATACCTCTTGCTATTCCTGTGTTTAGGCCTTGTGGTATAAGGAAACTGATACTCACATGTGCATAGACCAGTGACAATGGTGGTCAAATGGACAGACAGTTGAGTTGACCTTGAGTATGTCCATGCAATAGCGATGCGGAGTCGCAGCTAGGAAAACCATCCCATTGAGGGTGCAGGAGCGTCTCCGTCATAAGCCCAAGTGGCATTAGTCGTGAGCAACCAACGGATCCATTCGCAGACTACACAACCTAGCAGTCACCAAGTCATACACGCGCAGCAACATTGTAGCAAGCGTTGCCAAACTGGGTAAGTCTTATCACCCGTCACTTCACTCATGTCATTAAGGAGTTGCGCGGGTGGAACGAAGGGGAGTAGTGATAATAGGTGCCGGTCCTGCTGGTTCCTCAGCGGCAAAAGCGATAGCCGAAGCTGGGCACGACACTCTACTACTTGAGAAGGACAGGTTTCCCGGAGAGACAGCAGTATGCGGCGGCGTAATCGCAGGAGAGTTCGCCGAGAGTGCGCTGAGAAAGCTCCCCGTGGGCATTGTTGATAAGCATCTGACAAGTTGGCTAATCCATCTTCCCGGCAAGACTTACTATGTATCCAACTTATCGACGATATCGTTTCGGCGATCCGTGTTTGATAGATTTCTGGCAGAAGATGCGGCTCGCAGCGGAGCCGATCTCCGCGTCAGAACACTAGCCACCGACATCAGGAGAGACAGCAAAGGATTGACTATTCGTGTCAAGGATCTCGATACTTTCCAAGAGTACTCTGTGGAGACCCCGTTGGTAATCTTCGCGGACGGTCCAAACACATTGGCTAAGACATTCGGACTGGGTTTCCCCAGGGCCAGGCCGGATATTACCGCTTCAGCGGCTATCTATGATTTGGAGTGGAAAGAAAACCCGCTAAATTGCTTCGAGTGCTTCTTTGACGAACGAATTTCCCCTTGGGGATACGGGTGGATCTTTCCGAAGAAGGATATTGTGAACGTGGGGGTGGGATGCCTCATTTCCCGGATGAAGGGTAACATTACGCGATACCTCGACTATTTTGTGCAACATCATATAGGTGTATCACCTGGCCTCCAAACGCTCAGGAGGTTAAGATTTGCGGCAGATTTGATTCCGCTTGCTCCTGCTCGCAGGATCATTGAAGACAACATGATTGTTATTGGAGATGCCGCAGGAATGGTCGATCCGCTCTGGGGAGGAGGAATAGCTTGGGCAATGATGGCGGGATCAATGGCAGGAGAAGTTGCTGTTCTCGCGATGAAGGAGAACGCATTCAGCTCCCGTGTCCTTTATCGATTCGGGGAGATGTGGAAGGCAACTCCCCAACACAGGTATATGCAACGAGCGTCGATAGCGCATGCACTATTCCTCAAATACTCCAGACTCGATAAGCAGGCCTTCTTCAAGCTCATGAGGCTGGCGCTATGGCGAGGAAAAACTCCTGAACTCAAGCTTGCTTCAGAGGACCTGCTTGCACGGGTGATTTCACTGTCGAATCTGAGCTAGCCAAGTACCTCGGGAATCAAGTCATGTTGTTGTGTGTGCGAGGTTCTAGTCCACCTCACCACCATAGTAAGTAGGTGCTCGACATACGTGCGTTTGGGCGAGGGCCTAGCATCCGGGGCCTCTAACCTTGGCACATTTTCGATCCCTATTCTGTTCTCGACTTTCTCCGATCGAATCTCCTTTTCCGATCTGTGGAGTCAATCCAGACTTTGACCTCTTGTTCGCTGTTTCGAAGATCCTAGGTAGAACAAGCGTATAGTCACACCAACACGTTGCAGACCGGGTTCCAAGACGCTCTTCGAGTGTTGAGCAGCTCTTCCAGCCCTTTTCGCAACTCTACCTTCGGACAATAGCCGAGCTCTCTTCTCGCCAAGTCTGTCCTGTAGGCACGGCAGTTCAAGAACCATGACATAGGGTATGCTAGTCGTCCTGGAATGTGCCTAGACAACGTAGATAGGAGATGTCGCGGAACGGGAATGTGGATCAGCGTCGCGTCACGATTCAGAATGCTTGCGATGCATAGGAGCAGACTGTCCACGGTGACAGGAGTCTCATCGGCCACTATGTACGCTTTGCCTGATGGGCCGTGATCGATTGCAAGAGATATACATTCCAGCAGATCGTTTATGTGAACGAAGTGTTTCAAGGCAAGTCCGTCTCCCAGCACGGGGACAAAGCGTGCCCCGACATATCTGAACAGCCACTTGAAGACCGGTGAGAGACGGTATCCGTAGACCAGCGTCGGTCTCAAGACGGTCGTGCACAGGCCCTTCTTGGCAAAATCGAGAACGAGTCTGTCTGCGATGGCTTTGCTGGTTTCATAGTCTGTTGTAGGAGCATACGGGCAGCTCTCATCAATCAGTTCACCAGCATCGGCAGGTCCATGAACTGCAACAGTACTCAAGTGGATGAGTCGCTTCACACCCGACGCAAGACAAGCTTTGCATACGTTGAGTGTTCCGTCTACATTAGTTTTGAAGTAAGTGCGGCGAGAAGCCCGTGTTTCGGGACCTTCCACTGTTGCTGCTAGGTGGATGACGATACTAATTTCTCCCTGCTTGAAGGCATTGACCATCTCGGAATAGTCAGTTATGTCACCATACAAGATTCCTGAAGTGCTAGGAAATGAGGCCTGGATCTCTGATCTTTGCATTCTGCGCCTGACAAGGGCGTACACTTCTGTTCCTTCACTGTGAAGCTTCTCAACTAGGTGCCGTCCGATGAAGCCGGTTGCGCCTGTGACTAGAATCCTTTCCTCTCTCAAAGATCGCACATGACAGCTGAGCGTTTATCTGCATTCTTGCATGGTGGCTCACCATGATTGGCTGTACGTGCAACTTACCGCAAGTATTATTGTTTGCCTTGACTGGTGTTTTCCTAAGAGGGCTAAAGGCACGCCAAGCGGCTTCATGAAAACAATCGCGAAAGGTCAGATGTCTATTTGCGAACTGCGCTAGTTCATTCTGAGTTCGTGATCACGGGAGGAATTGAACGTGTTCCACTCCTGCAGACCCTTTACCTTCGCCGACAGGGAATTGAGGCTGACTGCTATGCTACATCAATCGATGAGGAGACATGTTTCCCCGATCTAGTGCGCCGGGTCGCTCCTAGACCCATCTTACCTTGGACAAAAAAGGCAATTCTAGGCATCCGGGCGCTCAATCACCTTGGCGGTGTTGCTCTATGCCGGCTGTGGCCGAGAGTTCTCAGCAAGTATGATATCCTTCAAGCACATTACCAACCCGCGCCTTGGTTGTGTTACTTCGCCCACCGAAGATACGGAACCCCGTACACAATCTATGCACACGGAATCTGCAAGGAGCTCTACCCGAGAAGTATTGATCTCGAAGCTGTTCCCGAGAAGAAGATGACGAGAAGCATCTTGCGCAAATTCCGACTCTGGTCCGAACTGGACCACGAGTCATTTTCAAACGCTGCCGTGTGCTTCGCCAACAGTCGATATATTGAGAAGCAACTTAGCAACCTCTACGGGATTGCCAACCTCGTAGTGCTCTACCCGGGTGTGGATACTGATCGCTTTAGGCCCATGTCATCGGAAGAGACTGAGTTCGTGCTTCCCAAGCACGGAATCCGAACACCATTCATCTTCACTTCCAACCAGCACATCGGATACAAGAAGATCGAGTGGCTCATTGAGATGATGCCTTTGATCCTCAAAGAGGCTCCTGAGCTTAGCCTCGTTGTCGCAGGAAACCCTAATCCCGATTACACTCCAAAGCTCCTAAGAGCAGCTAAGAAACTGTCTCTCAGAAACAAGGTCTTGTTCTTGGGTCGCGTTGACGAGTATGATCTAGCAGCATTGTATAACCGTGCAACAGTATACGCGTTTAGTCCGCCTGACGAGGACTTCGGAATGGGACCGGTTGAGGCCATGTGTTGTGGAACGCCTCCTGTAGCGTGGGACGCGGGAGGCCCGCGTGAGACAATAGTCGACGGAGAAAGTGGCCTGCTCGCAAAGCCTTATGAATTCCACGATTTCGCATCAAAGTGCTTGAGAATAGCTACGGACGTGGGGCTGAGAGAGAAATTGGCCATGAACGCTCTTGCCGCACGCGCCAGATTCTCTTGGGAAACACACACTTCCCAATTGCTACAAGTTCTCTTTCGACTCATAGGTGCGGCAAATCCTTGATGGTACGAATACTCGATACAGGTCACCGCAGTACAGAATTCGATGCGTATCTGCCGGAGGGTGTCTGGCTATGCTTGCTGGAATCCGATGTATGTTTGCCGTCTTTAGACTAGGGTACAAGCTCCTGCTTACATGGCCGATAAGGTACCTCTTGATGTGGAAACAGAAAGAAACACGAGGCAATATCAAGGGCAACAATCGACTGTACTACGGATGAGTTGTAGTTCAGCAGGAGTTCAGAAACCAGACCATATGGGCTCTTCTTGCTTTGATCGCGTTAGGATACCATCGTTCGAGCGACGCCAACATCATCAGAACTGGGCGGGCAAGGAAAGATAGTTTGAGTAGCCTGTCGGACTTGAGAGGTCGGTATCCGGATCCCCACGGCGGGATATCTACAAGACCTGAGCTGACCAGGTTTGGGTTGGCTGAGATGGTTCGGAGGACCTGTGGGGTGGCCTCTCTCTTGGAAGCGAAAGCTATTACGTAGTGTCCGGGGAATTTTCGTCTGAGCTGTTCCATAAGTAGCCGGCAGCTCATAGTCTCATAGATCTCCCCCAGTCCGGTGATTCGGATTCGGTATTCGTCATGTAATGTGAGTGTCTTCAGTGTGGGAACCTCACACGAGTCAAACAATACTGATCGTGTTGCACAGACATCATCCCCTCATGAGTGTTACCTGAAAGATGCGAAGCAGTCTCTTCTTCCCGACCATATCACTCTTGTTACGAAGGACAGACGGCCAGATGAAACAGGTTGTTGGTGCAGACACTGCTGACACATTTGGGCGAGTCCTGATAGGCACAAGCATGACGACACCTAGTGTGCTCTAGCCTGATACGTCAGAGTGGACGTCGTTGATGGGTAGGCTGATCGGGTTAGTGGTCCGCAAGCAAGGATCAACCCCTAAAAGTCTGCGGATCCCGTAGCTCGGGAGCCGGCCTTGGTTGAGTTTCTTCTACACTTCGTAATCCCATTCTCGGCGCTAAGTCTTGGGTGGGGCGTCCTTGAGGAAGACACTTTTTGCCTGCTCGATCGCACTTCTGCCAGACCTGGATTTCCTAGTGAATGTTCATCGCTCGATGACACATTCGGCAGCGGTCTTGGCTGTGGCAATATTGCCAGCTCTCATACTCTTCTGGAGAAAGAAATACAGGGTCTATGTGGTTCTCGCTGCAGCCGGTCTGCTCTCCCACTTGGCCTTAGATATCTTTGGTGACTATGTCCCGATACTATGGCCGCTGTACAACCAGTCCGTACACTTAGTAGTCCGTTCAACAGCGCACACTGGAAGCGGCCTAAAGATCTCATTCAGCGCCGAAATGCTTACCCAACCGATATCCTTCGAAACTCTTGCGGCTCTGGATGCGCCAATCTTCACAAGCGAGGGTTTGATCGCCTCCACGCTACTTCTTTGTCCAGTTCTCCTGAAGAAACTCGCTCCGAAATCACAACGCTAGGAGACGGATGCCGCGGAGTGGGCGAAAGAGTTCAGGAGTTCCGGTAGAGAACGTGTCGTGCGGTGCAGCAAGAACCGCATGAGAATTGGGAAGAACATTCGAGGGCTCAGAAGCATGTTTGTGTACGATGCGTTAGCGAGAGTGCACCAGCACTCTTTGTTTCGTATCCTCTTTCTTGCCTCCTCGGCCTTGTCAGAGTACCAGATCTTGGGAAAATCGTATCCCACACTCCTGAGATTTCCGAGAGGTTCCGCTTTGATGCAACAGGGCCATACATCTCCGTCGGGGGAGATCTGCGCGGAAGCCCACCCAGCATAGCACGGTATGACCTGAGTCTTTCTTTTCAACAACTCCTTAGCCAGCACATAGTACTGCCTTCTGAAAGGACGACTGAGTCTGCCCAGTCTCTCCATCCTCCAGTCTTCTGAGTCGCTGACAAGATCGTCGATGACGCGGGCGTACTCAGCCAAAGAGGGCGTAATACTCTCCTCGAGAGTGCCGAGCTCAGCGCGCTGCTCCGCTATCTCAGTGACGTACGAATCGGGTCCCATCCTGGAAATGAATGCGAAGAGCTCGCTTGTGTCACTTGCGTTGAAAGTCGACAATACGCTATGGATGCCAACCGTGAGGTTCGGACGGTTCAACGACCGAAGGCCCTCGTACGTCTCCATGGACCTATTGAAACTCCCTTTCAGTCCTCGTATCAAATCGTGTTTCTCTCCGACGCCATCGATTGATAGGTTGACGACTATCTGGGTACGAGGACAACTCCGTGCGATCTCATCTACGGTTTCGGGCACTATATTGCTGAGGCTGCCGTTCGTGGGTATTGTGATGACACCAGGTCTGCAATTGGAGTAGATGATATCGCATATCTCAACTATATCGTTTCGGAGAAAGGGCTCGCCGCCGCTGAGGGTGAACCAGTAAGGAACTTTGCCGATTGAACTCAATGTCTTATCATATTCATCGAGCGTGAAGTTCGTGGCTGTCTTTCTCCAGATGTTGCATGTCTTGCATCGCGAATTGCAGGCGTAGAGAAGGCTCAGCGTCACGCTGATTGGAAGTCGCTTCGGAAACCCAAGGGACCTGAATAGAACGAAGGCCGGAATCTGAAGCGGAACTTTCCAATAACTGTTCACGAGAGGCGGCCCCGGCAGCACTTGTCAGGAATACCATGAAGATTTGCAATTGTCTCGCAGGGCGTGGATCTCTCTCATCGATGTGCTCGGCGGCGAACTGCGATAATAGCCAAGCCCACAACCAGACCGGCGACAATAGCCCCAACTCCAGACGCTGGAATGCGCCGCCCGGGAGTGGGCGCGGCACTAGTCGAAGTTGCTGTCGAAGGAGCGCCAGTGACTAGGGAAACCATAGTAGCATATGTTCCATACTGGACACTATCATAATTTCCAGCCCCAGACCCTAACGCGCCACCATGTACGGGATAAAGGAACTTGAGTCCGACGGCCGCACTTTCGTCGTGAAGTACACTCAGATACTTTATCTGGTCCGCCGTGCTGTACGAAGCGAACACCGGAAGGCCCATCTTTGACGTGAAGCCGTAATCAAACATCGGTATCACCTGCATCTGCCTCGCCTCACCCCAACTCTTCACCTGTGCCCACTCTGAAGAACTTCCGAACGTGAAGCCTTTCACATCGTCGGTGTTCACTGTCACATACGCGAAGTCACCCATAGGGTGAAGATCCCCAACTTGCATGACGACGTACCGTTCTCCATTGTGGATCGCAACGTACTTTGCACCCATCTGTTTCGTCTGATCGTACATGACTGTCCAAGCGGAATCATAGGCAGACATTATTGTGGTTCGGTCATAGCCCCATTTCGTTATCAGCGTGTACGCGGCGAAATACGGTAGGTCGTAGTCAATCACATCCGCCCCCGCGTCCAAGAGCGCCCGTGCCCAAGTGAGAAGATACTGCTGAAACCCTCCGATTCTAATGTCAGCAATATACCCGATGTATCCTGAAGGAACAGTCTCCCCGTTCGGCCCCCTCAAGAGCCACGAATCCATCTCAGCTTGGCTAATCTGATGTCCATCCGGCCAAGTGAAATCAGATGCAACAAAACCGCCACTCTGACAATAGCCGACCACAGCCGAGGGTACGCGGTTCTTCAATGCTGCCACGTAGCTTCTCAGAAGGCTGGGGTTGAAGCTGTTGGAGCCCGTCCCGTCCCAGCGGAGGTATGCTCGTGCAACGTAATCTGGGTTGAACGGAACAACTTCCCCCAGAAAAGTATCCAGAGACTTATCCAGCATGTTTTGATAGAATATGGGACGCTGAAAATCAGTCTTCGTTCCCGGCATTCCGTGTGACATGGACACACATGCAGCCAGCCCCAGAACCGCCACAAACACGAGGAGGGACGCCTCTATGGAGGGACGAATTCTCAAGTATTCGATCGACTCCTCTGCCAGTCAATGGCATTATTGGTTGGCCCTTAAGCTTTGCCATAACAAGAGACTGATGTGTTATCCCAAGACATTTGGCACATCTCTGAAGTAGATTTCTGCGGGTGTTCAACTTGTGAGAGATCGTGGATCACCTCAGAGGTAGGAGCGGATCCGGCTCACGACTAGATTGGCGTGAGAAACACTTCGAGTGTCTCACTAGCATTTGCAGGAATTGTCTTGTTGAGGCCGCTGGTCACTGCTATTGAACTTCCACCGGTCTTCGTGTTCGGGTTGCGCCTTTTCCCTGAATTCCTGCGGGAGGCTGTCTTTTCTGAACACTCTGCTCTAGCGCGATCAAAGTAAGTCTATCGACCCCAACTACCGTCCTCTCCTGACTATTCTTGTTGAGGACTCTCCAGTTCCAGAGCCGGCCTCTATGAAGACGCGTCCAGAACTGAGAGTATCCAACTCAGGTCGCACAAGGAGAAACTCCACTTGCCTGACCCTCACACTCCAGCGACTGAACAGATTGAAACACGAGCCAGTCTCTCTCTGGCAACCAGTCATACCCCATCGTAGCTCTGGGCTGAAAAACCAATTTGTATTGTTCGCCTAGCCAGATCTTGTCATCGAGAGTAAGATACATGTTGTACTGAGGTCTGTTCATTACGATGAACTTCGGTTTGAACGTGTCAACTAATCCGCGGTCGAAGCGTCGGTCGTAGGGATTAACGGCGCCGTATCCTGTAAACGATATCTCTGTGACCGGCATATCCCACAAGCCTACGTAGTAGGATACCCACTTGCCATTTGACGTTGCGATCAAATCACCAGCTTCCACCCGATCTCTAACGAGTTGCACAGCCGATTGGAGGCCTTCCATCTCTCCTCTATCCGCAATCGGAGTCGCAATGCCCATTACGAGTTGCGACGAAACAAAGATCGCAATAAGGAACAGCACCGCTAGTTTGAAGAAGCCTGCTTTCCTATGCCCACCCAGCCCATTCGCAGGAGCACGGGCCGAAGGCAAGAGGGGAGTTCGCAAGACGATTCGATGAACTAAGTTGGCGAGCATGACAAAAAAGAAGGGCAGACTGTACACCAGCCAGTACATCCTAGCGGAAGGCCCCGCTACGACGTTCGGAATAAGCATGCATACGAAGAGTACGCATAGGAAGCTCTCCTGCGACCTTCTCCTGAGAGAAGGTACCGCATGGGAGAGAAGTACTATTGGAAGTAGTACTAAGATAGACAGATTGAGAAGACCCAACCATGGCAACCATGGTGTGCCTCCTCTCCCGAGCACGTATATGAAGATCTGATATGCGGAGTACAAGATGGAATTCCCCGTAACGTTACCGGCAGTCACCATCGCTAGGCTCTTGCCCACGACAAAGATCTCATAGTAGTTGTAGAACTGGTTCACTCCGTTGATAGCGAGGTCTATTTGAACGGGGCTTATCGTTAGAGCAAGCGAGGCCAGCCACACCCAGTTCTCCTTCCTAGAAATCGCTCCCGAAAGACCATCGACCCAAAAGAGAAACACGACAAGCCCCAACACCGCGGGACCTGCAATGTACTTCGTATCGAATGCTATACCGAGAAAGAAGCCAGAGGCCAGCATGTACTTCCAACTTCGTGTCCTGTGACCTTTCCAGAATAGATAGACCGCGCTCAAAATAAGGAAGAGAACTGCAGCTTCCGCCCTTGCGACGCGTGCGTTCAAGATATCATAACTACCGAACGCCTGCAGTAGGCCTGACAGTACGCCGATTCTTGTCCCAAAAAGATCTTTGGCAAACAGGTACACCACGACGACGGAGCAGCAGCTGAAAAGAACTTCCGCCGTTCTCAACATCTCAAGATTGTTTCCGAACAGGTAGATCAGCAAAGCCTGCATGTACAGGAAAAGTGGAGGAAAGCATGTCCATGAGTTCATGATGTCCTTCGTCCACACCCAATTGCTGTACAATATCCTGCTAGCATCATATGCAAGAACCTGTTCATCCGCATACCACCCCGGAAGTGACAGATTGGGCAAGCGCAACATGAGGGCCGAAGCAAAGAGAAGAGATACCATCAACATGTCAAACCTAGCGGATCGATTCCGGAGATACCTGCGTGCCACAATGAGTCCAGCCATGATTGAAACAACAGCTACCATCCCAAGGAGATCGATTCTTTCTCCCTCTGACAGCGCGAGCCTGATCTCCCGTACTGTCGCGCTTACCTTGTCGACAAGAACGTATGACGCCTGTTCGCCCTGGGTACGAGCCTTCGCGTACAGAAGTGCACTAATCTCTAAAGCGCCTACGTTCTCGTTCATTGGAACTATCTGGGACTCGACACGGGCAGATGCGCCGGGTTCCAATTTGATGGATCCCGGTGCGGGAGTGACCACGTCACCCCTCATAAACGAGAAGAACTTCATTGTCCCCCCATACGGAAAAACGAACTTGATGAAGAAGACCAAGTCGAGATTTCCCGTATTGGTTACTACGAGAACAATCGTGTATGTCTGGCCTACCGTCATCCTGTCGGGAACGCTCTTGAGAAAGATCTCCCTATTTATCTGAGCACTGACCGCGGGCACTTCCTCGCCGGGAGAGGATGCCGCAGAATATGGATCGCTTTGGCTTATGACCGGATTCAAGCACGAAAGAAACAGGACCAAAGTAAGGATGGCAAGCGTGCAACACTGAAGGGGACGAATCTCGCTAGACCATCTCATTGACTCACCTTCGAATGGAAAGAAGCGAAATCCCAGCCTTGGCGTTGTGAAAGTCGCTGCCGAACTAGGGAGGAGCCCTCAGATGTCTAAAAAGCCTTGCGCGGTGACGCTCATTTCGCGTACTGTTTCGTGGCCATTGCTGATGTCCTCGCGAAGGTTCAGCCGACATTTGTCTGCTACGTCTTCAGGCTTTTCGTGGTTCTTAGGGTTTTCCAAAGCACGTGCTCGCTCTGTCCAAAGATGCCGAAGGCAAGAAGTTGAGCCACGAGCTCACAGATCAGAAGCACCAGCCCCCAAAGCCACGTCCCGATTCGAAACTCGCGAAAAACACCGAAAATAGTGAGAGCTGCTTCGGATGGATAGATCCGCCATGACGACGCAAGGACGGTGGGGATTCGTCCGGTCCTTTTCATGATCTGCCTGTGCCCAGCCGCGATTCTGCGTCTCTGATCAACCAGCTCTGGAATGTTCGTAGGGGCCTTCATGTACACTATGGAGTCGCGGTCGAGGATTATCCTAAACCCCTTCTTTGCCAAGATCGTGGCTATGTATCCATCCTCATTAATGATGTCCTGAGGAATCGGCCTGAGAACCTTGCTAGAGAGACCGCACATCTCTCCTGAGACATGGGCCAGCTTCTTCGACAACATCAAGTTCCAAAGAAACCGCCAATGGGCTGACCACATGATGTGTGCGACGTGGCCAAATCCTTTCTTTGGATTCACAGGGACTGGTCGTGCGCTGACAGCCCCAACAGTTGGATCCTCAAACCACCGCACAATGCGAGAAACCGATTCATTTGCAGGAAGCGTATCAGCTGATACGAAGATTAGCACGGGGGACCGACAAGAATCGATAAGGACATTGACGGCATCTGCCTTTCCCGTTCGTACAGGTTGCTGCAGGAGCCTGATCCGCGAGTCGGTGCGAGCCTTTTCCCTGACAATAGAGTCCGTTCGGTCTGTGCTTCCGCTACTCACAACCACTATCTCCGTAACAACGGAGACAGATCCTATCGCATCTAGAAGCCGGCCGATGTTCCTCTCCTCGTTGTAGGCACAGATCCCCATCATTACGCCGAGGGGTGGAGCGGGATGCAACCGTAGATCTTCACGCACTCTCCCGTTGTCCCTCCAACTTGAACAGGAACATTATCGCCCGCTCCGTTAAGTCGCTTGGGAGGAGTTGCGTTAGAGTTAACATAAAAACCGACCTATCCCTCGGTCTCACTGCGGGAGTCAATGACATGCCGGACAGTTAGGTGAGGTATATTTGGGCTGGGGTTTTGTAGTTAAGGCTTCTGTGAGGTTTGTTGTTGTAGTATTCTCTGAATTGGTTCAGGTCGTTGAATCGTGGATAGTAGAGTTCGAATGTTTGCCAGAAACGTTCGATCTTGCCTTGCGTGGTGGGTTTTCCAATGGAACCCGTGATGTGCATTATGCCATGTGCTTCTAGGTATAGGGTGAA
>Ga0315294_10006464_pt1 | contig 12859 bp, 10 predicted proteins | sample YL17G13_40_MG_FD_203626 | JGI IMG/M metagenome (GOLD analysis project Ga0315294, IMG submission 203626) | Sediment microbial communities from Yellowstone Lake, YNP, Wyoming, USA - YL17G13_40 | ecosystem: Environmental > Aquatic > Freshwater > Lake > Sediment | place: USA: Wyoming | collected... | reverse complement strand
CTCTGCTGATGTTGACGCTCAGCTTGCCGCGGGCTTTTCAAAATTTAACAGCATAACTGATAAATTAAAAGACAATGTTGAAAACCAATCCGACAGCATAATTCAGTTAAGCAAAACTTTTTCAGCATCCGACAGATACCTTAAATACGTCTTAAATACTCAGCATAAGCGTTTTATGCTGGTTTTTGTTGTTGCTCTTTCTGTTTGCACCTTTGCGATAGCAATGATGCTGATTGTAATTTTTATGCTGAAATAAATTTTTTGCTTGCATATTTTTTTGTCTGTATTAAATTGAGTTTGTTCTTTTAAAAAGAAATATCTGATTGCAGAAAAGGGAACACGGTGAAAATCCGTGGCGGTCGCGCCGCTGTAAGCGTTTGTCCCGGTTGTATCGGGAGATCGAAAGAAGTTGTCCCACTGTTCGTAGCTGAATGGGAAGGGTTCTTTTGGTAAAGCGCAAGTCAGAAAACCTGCCTGTGATTGGTGATTTGTTGAGGGTTCTCGCGTAAGGAACGCCAGCAGATGCGCCCCGTGGGGGTGTTATTTGTTTGATTATTTAAGCCGCCGTTCCTTTTGCGGGAACGGCGGCTTTTTTTATTGGTTTATTCCACGAAGGCTTAAGGATACGAAGTTTTTTATTTTTGGGTCAGGAGAAGAAATATGAAAAGCGATATAGCAGTTTTGTTAGTGATTTTAATTTTGTGTTCGATGTCGAATGCTTCGCCTTATGCGAGTTCTTTGATTTCATTCAGTCAAGGTGTTGGTGCTGATGCCGATTATAATAATCCCTATGTTGTTTTGGGGTCGCCGCCTACAGCAGACAGCTCCGGCTGGCCTGTTTCAATTACCTCTGCGCCTTGGGAAAAAACTGATGTAGTAAGTCTGGGCAACGGAGGTTCGATAACTATCGCATTTGACCATCCAGTTCTGAATAATCCTGCCGGTGTTGAATACGGAATAGATTTACTTGTTTTCGGCAACAGTTTTTTCGCAACCGATTGGGAGACTGATGGCAGAATAGTCGGCACGTATTTCGAGCCGGCAAAAATTGAAGTCAGTCAAGATGGTATTACTTTTTATGAAATTACTGGTGTCTATGCGGATGCACTTTATCCATACACGGCTTCGGCTGGTAATTTTGTTCATGCGACACCTTTAGGTATTGAGTATATGAATTGCCAGCCCGCAGATGTTGAAGCTGATTTTCTGGGCGGCTGCGGCGGCGCTCAGGTTGATATAAGCAACGCGATTGGCGTATCGCTGGATTGGGTACTGTATGTTCGGGTTACGGATATTGTTGGCGACGGCACTATTGCAGATATTGTTGGTTTTGCCGATGTAGTGCCTGAACCAGCGACGGTTTTTATACTGCTTGCAGGAGTTGGTTTTTTAAGAAGAAGATAATAATTTCATGAAGAAGATTATTTTTCTTTTTGTTTTAATTGTATTTGCCGCTGCCGCCGCAGATGCGACGGCAGCGCAGATACCGCTGACTGCCGGTAACGTCAGCGGCAAGGGATTTACGCGAATAGATTTCTGTGCTGCAGATGGTTTGCTTTATGCATTCAACGGGCTTGACCTCTATAGTTATTCGGTTTTGTCGGATAGTTTCACTGTTGCTTTTGCAGGTGCCGGTTCGGTAATAAACGACACCTGGGACCCTGCTGATTTTGCGTTTGAAAGCGATTGTAATAATGCTGTTTTGCCGACAGGACGGTCCGCAAAGGTTGTTTATATCGATAGACAATCAGAACAAGCGGCGGAGAAAAGCGGATTAAGAAGAAATTATTTTTCAACAGCATCTCGCTATCGAGACAATCAGCTTTTCGCAAACGGTGTTGATACGGTATTCAACAATACTATTTATCTGCTTGATACAGATTCTAACGGAGCTGAAACAAAGGTTGTGGAAATTTCGAAGAAAAATTCCGGTGCTATTACTTTTGATTTTGCCGACAATCTTTACCTTGCAGATTTCAAGCCCATATTTGATGGAAACGGTCTGGGACAGGTTGATATTTACAGGATACCGAGGGGCCAAATCGATGATTTTATTGAAGACAGTAATTTTACTGTTGTGCCTGAGCTTATTGTAAATAACGCTGTTCTGGCCGGTTCTGATTCGATAGTTGTTGATGCAAATTATGATATTTATGTCGGCAGTTATTCCGGTATTGCAAAAATTTCTCCGACCAATGAACCGAATATTTTTAGCATTTCTGCGGTTGACGGCAATATATACGCTAATCCGCTTATTGTTCCTGGGCCGCATTTTCGATTCTGCGGTATTACGGCAGATATAAAAACCGGGAAAATTTATTATGGTAAAAGTGAACTGAATGAACAGACTTATCAATATGGTCTTTACATTTTACAAAGTATTCTGGTTTCTGCTGCCGCTAACTGGTCGGCTGATTTGGACGGCGACGGCATTGTGGATTTTTATGATTTGTATCTGCTTACAGAAGATTATCTTTATTCAGGACAATATTTGAAAGGTGACCTTGACGACGATGATTCTGTTAATTTTCAGGATTTTGTGATTTTTGCAAGACAATGGCAGGACAAATCACCTTGGTATAAAGGGGATTAAATGACGGGTAAGCAAAAATATAACAAGGCTTTTACACTGGTTGAATTGCTGACAGTGATATCGATAATTGCTATGTTGCTGGGGATTATTCTGCCGGCATTAGGAATGGCACGGGGTCAGGCGAAAAAAGTGGTCTGTTCATCGAATCTCAGCCAGCTCGGTCTTGCATTTTCAATGTATCTTAACGATTATGGCAGAAAGGTTTTTCCGCTTGCTCAATATGGCAGGGATGATAGTGGGCAAATTGGGACATTTTACTATTTTGGTTTTGAGCCGGGCAGTGCCTCTACGCTTCCTGAAGGAAGCCGACCGCTATTTAGAAAATATGCAAAACTTTATCCATACATCAGACAGTATGATTCCGTTGAAATATGTCCTGCCTTTCCTTATGGCAGTAGCAAGTATAAGCCCAAGTATAATACGAAATGGATGACTTACGGCATAAACAGCAAATTAAGTGCTGATTTGCGAGAACCCGGCAAAGAAATTGTCAACTTAGATAAATATCCCGGCGGGGTCAGTGATGTTCTTATTTTTGCCGACAGTGCACAAGTTAATAATTTTCAGTTTCCTGCAAGTCCTACTAATCCTATGTTCGAGGAGTGGCACTATGTTGAACCGCTCGGAGCATTGTTTGTGCATTTCAGACACAATCTTAAGGCAAATATTCTTTTCGGTGATGGTCATACCTCAAGTGCAAAAGCTGAGGATGATAGTTTTGACAGGAGTTTGCCCCAGCTTAACATCGGCAGATTTGGAAAGGAAATACGGTTCTAAATCTTCTTTATTTTTCTGCGGCGATTTTTATAATAGCCGGTGTGAAAAGGATTATAAATTCAGCCGGTGATTTTTTAAAAAATCTTAGACAGACAGTCTGGCAGAATTACTGTCGCCTTTGCAATGCCGCTATTATTGAGGATGACGAGTATTTCTGCTCCAGCTGCTGGCAAAATCTCCAGTTTTGCATAGTTGATTCATACTGCCTGCGATGCGGAAAAGAATTAAGCGCCTTTGCACGACTGCCTGACGGCTGCGCTGACTGCCGGCAGGAAAAATTTCATTTTGATTCGATTGCCTGTGCAGGCGTTTATCGGGAACCTCTAAGGAGCCTGATTATTAAGTTTAAACTTGCCGACCGCACATATCTTCTTGAGCCTCTCTTAAATCTTGCACAGAATGCGGTCAGTCGGCCTGTTTTTCCCGAGCCGGTGGATTTTGTAGTGCCGGTGCCGCTGCACTGGCGAAAAAGATTTCAGCGGGGTTTCAATCAGTCCGCGTTAATCGCTAAAAAGTTAAATTTAGGCAAAGCAGGGTTCAATACAGACCTTGTCCGTATTAGATATACACAGGAGCAGGCTTTACTTACAGCTTTTGCAAGAGGAAAAAACGTTGAGGGGGCTTTTGCCGTCAGAAAAGGTCATAATTTCAAAGGCAGGAATATTTGTCTTATCGATGACGTAAAGACAACCGGTGCAACCTTGAATGAATGCGCAAAGGTTTTGAAAGAGGCCGGCGCAAAGAAGGTTTTTGCATTTGTCCTGGCCGTTGCTGGCCAAAAGGATTCTATTTAGCGGCCGTCCCTAAGGGACGGCCTGACCACGCCACGAGTGGCGTGGGCTAAATGATTTTTGGAAACCCTGCCACGAGTGGCAGGGGCTAAATGGAAAACCTTTGACTTTTAACCTTTAACATTTTACCTTTCCATTATGTTCAAAGGATTCAGACAGACAGTTTTGCTTACGATTGTCAGCCGCATAACAGGATTGCTGCGCGAAATGGCATTTGCATTCTTTTTCGGTGCAACAGAACTTATGGACAGCTGGGTAATCGCATTTACAATACCTAATCTGGCTCGCAGCCTCTTCGGCGAAGGGGCTGCTTCAAGTTCTCTTATTCCTGTTTACGGTCAGGAGCTTGTCAGGGACAGCAAATCGGCACAGCAGCTTGCTTCAACTGTGATGACGGTTATTTTTGTGATACTTTCCTGCATTGTTCTTGTCGGCGAGATAGCGGTCTGGGTATGGTATGTTTTCTTTACGCCGATGTCCGCAACTGCACTTAAGCTGTCGCTTACCGGAATAATGCTGCCTTATATGACTCTGGTATGTCTTGAGGCGATTGCGGGAGGGGTGCTGAATTCGCATCGGCATTTTATGGCTCCTGCCATTGCACCAATAATCCTTAATGTTGTTATGGTAGCCTCGTTGTTTTTTGGCGGCTGGGTTCTAACGTTCAATCCCGATGGCCAGGCCTATTTTCTTGCCTGCTGCGTTATCGTTTCCGGATTTCTGCAGCTTTTCACGCAGTTTGTGCCTCTTAAAATCATAGGCGTTCAGATTAAACCTGCCTGGCACGTCAAATCCGAGGCCTTTAAAAAGGTTTTATTTCTTATGACCCCGATGATTCTCGGCCTTACCGCCACGCAGATAAATATATTGATGGATAAATTCATTGCACTGTGGTTTTCAAGCTCTGCTGAGAAGGGCATGAGCTTTTTGTTTTTGGGCAGCCAGATTGCATATCCTATGCAGGCAGGGGCAGTTTCGCAGTTGTTTTATGCTCAAAGGCTATATCAGTTGCCGTTTGGCGTGTTCGGAATAAGTCTTGCAACGGTTGTGTTTCCGGTTATGAGCGCCGATGCGGCCAGAAAAGATACGGCGGCTCTATGTGTAACAATATCAAAAAGCATCAAGAGCGCGATCTTTGTGGCCTTTCCGTCAACGGTCGGTCTGATTATGATTCGCCAGCCGCTGATAAAACTTTTTTTCGAACACGGAAGGTTTACTTCTCGGGACACAATCCTTACGGCTTCTGTGCTGGTATGTTATACTTTGGGACTGACCGGCTTTTTTCTGCAGCAGATTTGTTCGAAGGCTTATTATTCGACGCAGGACTCCCGCAAGCCGATGCGGACAACTCTGACAGCGGTAGTATTGAATTTAATGCTTAACCTTGTATTGATTTGGACGCCGCTGAGAGTTGCCGGACTTGCACTTTCAACGAGCCTGTGCTCGTATCTTCAGGTTGGGATTCTTTTAAAAGGTCTTGTAAAAAAATTCGGCAAAGAGATATTTAATGGTTTTGCCGTTGAGTTTGTAAAAACGGTGATAAATACGGTTATTATGAGTTTTGCTGCTGCTTTTTCGATGAAACTTGCCGCGCATCTGCCGCAGCTTGTTCAAGTGCTGATTGTGGTAATAACGGCAGCGGCGGTATATCTTATTGGGGCGGCTGTGTTGAAAATCCAGATGCTTTCGCTTATAACAGGTCGTAAGTTGCTGAAGTAAAATAGGTTAAAACCAAAATGGGGCAGATATGCCTGCAAAAATTGTCCCGGCAACATAAATACTTCATTTATAAACAGTTATAGCCGATATAAGGATTAAGCCTGATTTCAAATAGATTTAGAGAATGACCAAAAAAAAAGCAAAAATTCTGGTTTTGTTTCTTCTTGTAATTTTTTCTGTTGTTGGTGCCGCTGCAGCCGTTGAAACTGGCGCAGTTACCGATATCAATCTGGTAACAGGAACCGATACGGTTGCCGAAGCTGATACAGTTGCCGAGGTTAATACGGCCGGCGAGGTTGATACAAATGCCGAGATTGATACGACTGTCAGTGCTGCTGCTCGCGGCAGGGGGGAAGAATTACTTTCTCCGCTGACCGCGAAAACTTTTTACGATATCGGTTATGAGCTTTACACAGCCAAAGACGCCAATTTTCTTTCAGCAAAGCAGGCGATTATATTTTTCAATGCTGCGATTAATCTCGACAGCAGGGCAGGTTATGTTTTACCCGATATCATTAATATTGCCTGGCAGTATCCTGAAGAGAATTTTTCGGATGCCGTTAAACTGGCGCTTAATGAATATATCGGTCGTTCAGCAGACCTTGAAGTGTCGTCAAAGGCGGTCGGCTATCTGCTTGAGAGGCTTGACAGCAGAGAGCAGCGTCAGCAGCTGTTGACGAACCTGCTTAACCGGTTCCGGCAGAAAAATATAATGTTTGCGTCAGACATACAGACGCAGCTTGGGCTTCTGACTGCTGAAACCGGCGATGCCGTCGAGGCTCAGATATATCTTGCTCGGGCTTTTTCAGACAATAAATACAACCGCCTTGCCTTTGCCAAGCTTGCCGAGCTTACCGATGCGGGAGGCCAGTCGCTGCCAGATATTGCTTATCTTCAGAATCTTCGTTTCGCGGCAAGGGCCAATCCGCTTGACTTTGATTCTGCCTTTAGATTTGCGCAATATGCCCAGATACTTAGCCTTTATGAGCCTGCCGCGGCTGCTTACAATTACTGTGCTGATTTGCTCAAGTATCTCAGCGGCCGCCAGTCTGTAGGGCCGGATATTTACAGGCCGTGGATTATTAATTGTTTTAACGCTCGTCAATACAGTCAGTGCCGTCAGATTCTGCAGGAGCTTCGTGACAAAGATATATTTGACATACAAGTAGAAGCGGTCGCCTCGTCAGCGGCGAAGCTTGGCGGCGACGAAAAAAATTATAAAGCAATACTTGATGCGATACAGGCGCGTGCCGATAAGATTCTTGCCGGCCGGTCGAAGGCTTCTTCAGCGGAGCTTGAGGACTTGACATGGTTTTACAGTTTCGTTGCCGATGTCAATGCCGACCAGGCTCTGGCCTGGGCGACAAAGGCGTATGATGCCGATCCCAATTCGCTCAACGCCGCTTCGCTTTTTGCTTATGCGCTTGTGATAAACGATCAAAACGAACTTGCCGGTTCGGTGCTGGAAAAAATCGATACTTCAACGCAGGCGGCGGCGCTTGCAAAAGCGACGATTCTTCTGCAAAAACAGGATGCAAGTTCGGCGACGGACCTGTTTAAAAAAGTGGTTAATACCGCCCCGGGAAGTTTTGAAGCACAAAAGGCAAAGGCAAAGCTTAAAGAAATCGACCCCAATTATGCATCCGGCATTGATGCCGCGGCGTTTATTACAGAGCTGCAAAGTGATTTCGGACAGACAATTTTCGGTCAATTTGTTGAGCCTGCAAAAATGGCATCGTTTCAGTTCAATATAAAAGGCTCTGAGTTTTCTTACGGCAGCGAAATCACAGGCAATCTTGTAATAATAAATAATCATTCAGAGTCGATGGTTGTATCTCCTGACGCGATGATAAAGGGCAATATAAGGGTCGATGCGAAAATTACAGGCGATTTGACCGAGCGGATACCGGCTCTTATTGTCAAAACTGTCAGGCCTTCTTATGAAATCAGGCCGGGCGACGCTCTGTTTATTCCTCTGCGGCTTGATACCGGCAGAGTAAAATGTATCCTCGACTGTCACCCGCAGGCTGAATTGAATATTGAATATACCGCATATATTGACTCGCAGACGGATGCCAACGGCCAGATAAGAAATGCGCTTCCAATAAAACCTGCGATTGTATCCTTGACCCGCCGCAAACTCGACCTCAATACCCGTTATCTGCAGCAAAGGCTCGATGCGCTCAAAAAAGGCCATCAGGGCCAGAAGACAAAATCCGCCGAGCTTTTTGCAGGCCTGCTTGCCGAACAGCAGCAGTTCCGCCAGACAAGCCCCGCTTACAGATTTATTTATGCCGAGCCCCAGTTATTAAGCTCGGCTCTTGCAAGGTGCCTGTCTGAAGATGACTGGATTTTAAAGGCGCAGACAATCGCTGCGATGTTAAGGTTTAAACTCGATTATCGGCTGACAGACGCCGTATCAGCGGAATTGGAAAATCCTAAATGGCCTGTAAGGTTAATGGCCGTTTTTATTCTCGATAAGGATCAAAGCCAAGAGTTTAAGCCTGTTTTGGATTGGACAGCCAAAAATGATGCGCATCCTATGGTTCGCCAGTTGGCCGCAATCCTTTCAGGCAATTTTGAACCTGTTTTGAGTACCGCCGAAAAAGCCGACAGCAATGATAGCAATCTGCAAATCAAACCAAAGGCACAGCAAGGACCTCCAGCGGAAGAAGAAAACTAAACCTGCCTTATATCTTTTTTGCATGTCGTATATATATTTTTAAATCTTAAGCGTTTTGATAATAAAGGGTTATGAATGCGAGTAGGCTCTTGTTTTTGTTTGGATTATTGGCATTTTTTTATTGCCAAAATAGCTTGACTGTTGTATTCTTTCGGCCTCAAATTGTGTACTTTATAAAGTGTTGTGTTTAAGTTGTTTTTGTGAAAGGGTTAATTTATGCCGGCAAAAGTAAAGGAAGAGAAGTGCACCGGTTGTGAGGCGTGTATTGATGCCTGCCCGGCTGAAGCTATAAAAATGGTTGACGGCAAGGCGGTGGTGGATCCTGAAACTTGCGTTGACTGCGGCGTTTGTGTTGACGAGTGTCCTGTTGAAGCGATAGAGATGGAATAATTCAATAAATTGAAGATTGAAAAATGAATATTGAAGATTTGTGGAACTGCCCCGCCTGCGGCGGGCAAGCTTTGGCGGGGTTTTTTATAGATATTCAATCTTAAATCTTCAATTACTTTGAATATGGCCCCATCGTCTAGGCCGGTCTAGGACACCGGGTTTTCAACCCGGCAACAGGGGTTCGAATCCCCTTGGGGCTATTTCAGAATCGGCCAATAATGCGATTTTATGCGTGTTATAGCCGCTTTTGTGTCCACAGGTATCTACTGGAATAGCGTCATTTTCCGCTGGTTTACACAAACTGACACACAAACTATTTTCGCTGAAAATATTTCCAAAGTCCGGCAGAAAACTAATCGCTTTCTGTTCCGTTTCAGGCAAGACCCTTGCATAGACATCATAAGTCATACGAAAATCTGAATGCCTTGCAAGTTTCTGAACAACCTTAGCCGGTGTCTGGCTGTTCGCAAGGTATGAGATGTAGGAATTTCGCAAAGAATGAAAACAAATTTCGTTTCCGTCCCTGTCTATCAGCGGTATTTTAGCCGCTGTTAAATCGTCTCTGATAAGCTCAGCGGTGTTAATTGACAGCCTGAAGCCTGCAAATACCCTGTCTGTGTCTTTGGGCTTTGTATGGGCTTTCAGTGCCGTTAAAAGGCTAATCGCTATTAAGGGTATCGGCTGTAAGGCTTCTTTGCCATTTTTAGCTATACAAGCTCTTACACGGACAAAAGGGCTATCGCCTGACAGGTTTATATCATCCCAGGTCAAGTTAAGCAGCTCGTTTCGTCTAAGGCCGGTAGTTCCGGCAAGCATATACAAAACCGCCCGCTCTCGGCCTATGGTTTTCTCTATCAGGACATTTTTTTCAAAGGTAGTCTTGACTAAGCATATAAACTGTTCAGGCGTTAAAATGCCTTTTCGTTTTGAGTTCCTTGCCTCTTTTTCAAACTTTGCCAGCGGATTGTTTAATATCCTGCTGTCGGTCTGCGCCCAATTAAGAAAAGTCCGCAAAGCGTCAAGATAATGATTTCGGCTTGTAGTGCTGAATTCGTCCTTTTTCAGCCTGCCCAAGTAAAGGTCAACCGCTGATTTTGTAATATCACGGAAATAATAAAACCGGCAATCGTCAATAATCTTTTTCAGCCTGTTTTGTGTTCGTCTGACATAATCTTTTGAAAAGCCTTTTGCTTTAAGGATTTTTACATAATCGCTTATATGCTCTGATAGCGGCTTTGTTATCTCTGCCCGCTGTCCGTCAATCAAGCCCCAAGATGTGAATTTTTTCAATAGACTTGACGGCAGGGTTTCAAGCCACTGATTCAGCTTAATATCGTGTTCAAGCCCTGACGTTCGGCAATTGATAAGGCTTTCGATGTTCCGGCCAAAGGCTTCTGATGCCCGCTTATCGGCGAAAGCAGGGAGTTTGTGCCTTAGTTTGTTATGGTCTAAAAACTCAATATAATGCTTTGTCGTTTTGCCGGTCTTGCCGTCTTTGGCCTTGTAATTTTGCCGATAGATGTTCATTTTTTAACCCTTTTTGATTTTGCCTTTTCAGCGGTTTTTTTGGCTATCGTATAACCGAAATATTTTAACAGTTTATCAGCAGTTTTGCAGTGAAGGTCTTTGCCCTGTATAATTTTATAAAGCTGACTTTGTATCTTGCCTAAAGATTTGCCTGATTTTGTCAGGTCTTTTGCTATTTGATACCGGCTTTTGCCGCTTTTCCTTATCGCTTTTTTTATGGTATCTAAAATCATAGCCTTATTTTATCAGCCTACTTTATTATTGTAAAGCAAATAATATTTATTTTTAAACATTTTTTGTTCTGTGGCCAAGCAGCGATATTTTTATTGCCTCAACCTTGTGTCTCAAGTGTCCTATGTGTCCTATCAGTTTCTTATTTATTACTTTTATATATATTTCCATAGGTAAATGATTAAATGAGAGTTACATAGGACAGATGGGACAGCCTGCATTTTTAGCTTAAAAACAGGGGTCAGTGTCCTAAGTGTTTTCCCATATCGGCATTGTGTTTTAAGGTTCATTTGTTCAATTCTCTTTCTCTTGGGATAGCAAACCGGCATAAGCCCAGTCTCTTTTCATCTCTCCGCTGATTCGTTTTCGCTCGATGTCAGGAAATATCCGCATTACCTGTTTACCAAAACCCCTGTTGCCTAAAGCGTGGTATCCGTTCTCCTCGCAATACTTCTTATAATGAGTATAAAGTTCGCTGCAAACTACATAATCCCCGTTATCTGATGGCGCGTAGTTATCCAAAAGGAAAGCTCTGGCAGGGTCAGCTTCTTGTCTGTAATCTTCGATTAGCTCTTTATTTTCGGTTGGCACAATAAAACCACCGGCATCGTTTAAGTCTTGCAATCCCGCAAAAGCCCAGTTCAAAATCCCTGATAATTCTTTTTTGAGTATGTCGGCAAGGTCTTTGTTTTGCTCCGTTTCCTTGAAAACTCTTTTAAAAGGCACTAATAAAATCCGTCGCCAGATACCTTCAGTCTTATCGTTAAATCTCGGAAGTGCGTTAGTGCTAATCATAATCTTTGCTGTTGGTGTCGCACTAACCGGCTCTTTGAATTTCCGTTCAAAAGTAAAGCTATCACCAGCAACAAACGATTTTAATATTGTCTCGGCCTCGTCCTCTATGATATGACTGCTTTCGTTTGTGGCATTAAGCACCTTGCCAAACGTGCTATATAGAGAAAACGGACTACTAAAACGAGTCAATGGGACTTGACTGCAATTTTCTCTGCCGACTAACGACTGAATGACTTCAAATAACACGCCTTTTCCGTTAGCCCCGTCTCCGCAGCAAAGCAAAAACTTCTGCTCTTTCAAATCCGGTCTGAAAAGGTATCCTGTCCATAGTTGTAAAAGCAAAATATAACCTTCTTGTCCATCTAAAACCTCATTCAGAAATTTTAACCATTGGGGACATTCCGCTGACGGGTCATAAGCATAAGGCAATTTGACGACATTAAAGAATTTCGGCGTGTGTGGCATTAGAACAGGTTTAGTTTTTTTCTTTTTATCCCAGCAAACCAAACCGTTTGAACAGGCAATAGTGCAAATAAGACGTTCCCGTCCATCAGGCCAAGAATTAAAATTGATTGTTTCTGGTCGCCCGATTCTGCCTTTTAAGCAGAGCATTACATTGTTGATTCGCTGCGTAGTGATTGAAATTTTTTCTTTCTGTTCGCCGTTGTCATTAAGACGTTGAATGTAAGCGGTAAGTAGCCTGCGAATTTCGTGGTCGGACAACAGGGTATAACAACCATCATCCCAAACATAAAAATCATCTCTCCAGCTTGTCAGTTTATAGCAAGCAGAATCACGGGAAGGTAATTTTTCAAAGTCAGGCTCATTGTCAAAGATAAAACTCGACAAAAATCCATCGGCCAGCTTGTCGGGGTCATTATAAAAATTATCAGTTTCGTTCATTGTTGCCCCCTTATCGCTTGCCATTGTTTACGGTGTGGACAGCCTGACTTCACATAAGTATCCAGTTCGGCTCTGGAATATAAAACTTTTCTGCAAGTGCCAAGTCTAACCGGCAATAAGCCGAAAGCCCCTGTAGCGTTGATTTTGTAGAACGTAGCCCGCTTGATATTCAGGTATTCGCAAACCTGTGGAATTGTGAGGAGCGCAGGCTGAATTGTGCTGCTTTCGTTAGTCATTGCCGCCCCCTTTAGCTGCAAGGTCGGCAAGTGCCTCTTTTACGGCCTCAAGATTGAATTGCATTTTTTTGCCTATAAAAAGGCAGGGAATTGTTTTATTTCTGGCCTGTGTTTTAAGCCAGCCCGCAGGAAGCCTAAGTTTGTTAGATAAACCCAACAAATTACATAATGTATTTTTCATTACCCGCAATTATATCTTGCGGGTGTGTGCGCT
>Ga0315294_10006463_pt1 | contig 12859 bp, 8 predicted proteins | sample YL17G13_40_MG_FD_203626 | JGI IMG/M metagenome (GOLD analysis project Ga0315294, IMG submission 203626) | Sediment microbial communities from Yellowstone Lake, YNP, Wyoming, USA - YL17G13_40 | ecosystem: Environmental > Aquatic > Freshwater > Lake > Sediment | place: USA: Wyoming | collected... | reverse complement strand
ACTTTCGCTTTGTATGCTGCGCTGTGATTACGTCTTTTGTTTTTCATGAATCTGTCTCCTGAATATTGTATCGTCTCAGGTGACAAATCCACCTTAATCAAGCGTCCAGTTTTTGGGGAGTATTATAAGAATCAGTTTTTTTCAGAGCCCTTAAATTGAAATTATTCGCAGAGTATAACGGTGTATGATTAATTGAATGGTACTGTAAAAGTTAAGAGTTCGAAAAAACTTGACCGAAAAACATTTCAAGACTTGAAAGAAGTTATTGAAAAACCATCGAAAATCGAGCGGCGAAGGGAAACACATCCTGGGTACGCTTATGTAGCACCCAAGGAAATCACAATTCAACTGACATGTCGTTGTAATCTCAGATGCAAGCATTGTTTTCAGTGGAATGATAATGGATACATCAAAAAAGATCCTAATGTAGTTGAACTGGATCCAGGTATTATGGAAAAAATTTTGAAGGAAACCCACAAAGAAAAGTCTGCTTTGTATCTTTGGGGGGGAGAGCCTCTATTTCATAAAGATTGGGATACAATAGCAAGGTTTATCGAAAAAGATCTCCGGAGAACCGTTATCAGTACTAACGGTCTTCTCCTGGAAAAGAAGCTTGAGTCGATCTTGAGGATATCAACGAATTTAGTCACTGTAATTAGCCTTGATGGATTTCAGGAAGAGCACGATGCAATTCGAGGGCATGGGACGTTCAATCGTACAGTCGAAAACATTAAATTGCTCATATGCCTCCAGAGAAGACAAGAGTATAAAGGAACAATTACCATCAACTGCACTCTAAATGACTTTATCGTACCAAAACTGTTCGAATTCGTAAAATACTGCGAGGGCTTGGGAATAGACAGACTTATTATTGGCTTCCCATGGTATATTACAAAAGAAACTGCTCGGAGCATGGATGATTACTTTAAGACAAACCTCTCATGGCTCACTTCCCTAAAAAGAACATCTAAGCCAAGCTGGTACTCTTTCAACTATCACCTTGCCCTGCCCGTGATTGAAATCCTTCATAAACAAATTAAGGAATTGAACTCTCGTGTATGGAATATTCGTGTTAAGTTACACCCAACCATTCGTCTTGATGAAATCAAAAGAATTGCTTTAGGAAATGGACGATTGAAGGAGCAACACTGTCTTGGCTTATCAAGCAGGATATCAATTTGGGCAGATGGAAATACCAGCTTCTGTTCGAATTTTCCTGAGTTTGAAATCGGTGACATCAATAAACAGGGAATGATGGAGATTTGGCAGAGTGATAGATTTCGAAGAGTGCGGGAAATAATGAACACAAAATCTATGCCGATATCATGCCAAAGATGTCGCCAACTTTCATTCAATCCGACATAAGGTCGTAATGCTAATGGAAGCGAAGCAAAACAGTTTTTGGAACATTACGATGAAATCACACGAGGTCAGATTACTTTTGTACACTCGGGCGATGAGAAGAATAACGTGATACATAGTTCAGAATAGACCGAATTATATTTACAGGAACCTATTGACAGAGATATGTTTAGTGCTCACACGTCAATATGTCTAACGTTTAAGTAAATGTGTAATCAAGAAAAAAGGAAATTCTGGGATACTGTTTGCTCTGTCTTAAGTTCGGCCCGGCAGGGACCTCCTATGTGTAAAGTCCAACGTAGGAATTTACCTCTTTCTTTTGCCCAAGAGCGGCTTTGGTTTCTCAATCAATTGGAGCCCTGTAGTCCAGTCTACAACATCTCGATGAACTTCCATCTTACTGGTCATGTAGATATAGCTATTTTGAAGCAAAGCATCAATGAAATCATTCGACGTCACGAAATCTTGAGAACAACTTTCACAAGTATGAATGGTAAGCCAATACAGGTTATTGCCCCAGTTTTAGACCTACCTCTGTCAGTCGTGGATCTTAGTGATTTACGTAAGATGGAACAGGAAGAAAAAGTTAAACAAATACTCCCCAGAACAACACAACATCCCTTTGATCTAAGGCAAGGCCCACTTTTGAGAGTTACTCTCCTGCAGTTGACCGAAGAAGAATACATTCTAATCGTGGCCATGCATAATATTATTACCGACGGATGGTCCATGGGGATATTCTTTCGAGAACTGGAAGTACTTTATGAAGCATTTTCCGCCAACAAGCAATCGCCCTTGGCTGAACTTCCAATACAATACGCAGACTTTGCTGTCTGGCAGCGTCAGTGGCTCAAGGGCAAAACGCTGGAGACACCGCTCAACTATTGGAAAAAGCAGTCAGAGGGACAGATGCCTATGCTGGAGCTTCCTACAGATAAATCTCGCCCACTAATCCAGACTTACAGAGGTGCGAGCCGATCCTCAGAACTATCACAAGCTCTCAGCGAAAAAGTCCGGGTATTGAGCAGGCAGGAAGGAGTTACTCTTTTCATGACCTTGTTTGCGGCGTTCAAGATCCTATTGCAACGATACTCTGGGCAGGATGATATTGTTGTAGGGTCAGTAATTGCCAATCGTAATCGAAAAGAAATTACACGATTAATTGGATTCTTCATTAACACCCTCTTGCTCCGTACTGATCTATCAGGTAATCCTACATTTCGGCAACTGTTAAACCGGATTCGCGAGACCGCTATCGGAGCTTATGCTTATCAAGACTTCCCACTTGAGAAACTTGTCGAAGAACTACAGCCGGAGCGCGATTTGGCGCGATCCCTATTACTTCAAGTCTTTTTCAATATGTTGAACTACGAACGTGAACGGTTTGGGCCATGTGGATTGCGGGCAGAGAGGATTCCACCTTCGGAATTTAAGTCCAAATTTGATCTAATGGTTTTTGCCGAAGAACAGAACAAATGCATCAAGTTCCACTTCGTTTACAATGCGGATCTTTTTGAAGACGCCACTATTGCTTTTATGCTGAACCACTTCAAAACTTTGTTAGAAAATATAGTGGCTAATCTGGAACAGCGTATTTCAGAATTGCGGCTGTTGAACAAAGCCGAATGGTTGCAGTTAACCACCCGAAGCAATCCTGTACGCCTCAAGAATCAATTCGTTAAATTCAAGAAAAAGGATATCGACCAGTCAATATCGAAGCGTTTCGAACAGCAGGTGGAAAAACATCCTATGAATATTGCCGTCAAAATAGATTATGATGAGTGGACCTACGACATGTTGAATAAGGCGGCTAACCGAGCAGCAGCAAAAATCCTGGCGTTGTGCGGGAGTGCGGAGGGAAGGATTGGATTATTGTTCGAACATGGTGCTCAAATGATAGCCGGAATCTTTGCCGTGTTGAAGGCCGGCAAAGCCTATATACCCTTCGATCCTTCCCTGCCGGCAAAAAGAGTTCATCGTATGCTGATCGATTCACAGATAACTGCCCTAATGACAAACAACACGAATCTCGCTCTGGCCAAATCACTAAACAACAGCGGACTTCAGATTATCAATATAGATGATATCGATCCGGATGTATCTGTTGATAATATTGATCTTTCGATATCGCCTGACACGGTTGCGTATATTCTCTATACCTCTGGAACCACCGGGTCTCCCAAAGGAGTTATGCAAACTCACCGCAACGTGCTTCACCACATTAGAAATTATACAAATGGTCTCCACATCCGCAACTGTGACAGGTTGACACTGTTCTCTAACTATAGCTTCGACGCAGCGATGATGGATATTATGAGTGCTTTGCTGAATGGTGCAACCCTGTATCCGATGGACTCAAAAGAAAAGCCTTCCGTTCGTTTATCCCAATGGTTAATCCGAGAGAAGATAACGATCTACCACTCGACGCCGATGGTTTATCGTTATCTTATCAGAACTCTCAGTGAAGAAGAGAAATTCCCAGAGATACGACTGGTTGTCTTGGGGGGAGAAGAGGTTTACAGAAAAGATGTCGAGACGTACAAGAAACATTTCTCTCCAGAATGTATTTTCGTGAATACGTACGGCTCCACAGAATCGACTATAGCCCTGCAATACTTCATTAACCACAAAACACAAATTACCCGTAATACAGTTCCCATCGGATATCCTGTCGACGATACTGAAATATGTTTGCTCAACAAAACAGGCGAGGTGACGGAAGTCTATGGAGAAATTGCGATAAGAAGTGACCATATAGCGACTGGCTATTGGCGAACGCCTGAAATGATGCGCGAGGTGTTTTTACCAGATCCGGATGGCGGGAATAGAAGACTCTACCGGACAGGAGATATGGGCCGTTTACTGCCAGACGGTAGCATTGAATTCAAAGGAAGGAAAGACCTCCAAGTGAAGATTCGAGGATTCCGCGTAGAACCGGCGGTGGTAGAATCCGCGCTGTCGAACCATGAAGTTATCAGAGAATGTGTAGTGACAGCATCTGATAACGGACAGGGTGATAGCAAGTTGATCGCATACATTGTGTGCAAAGAATCACTTTCCTCTCTTTCCCTGCGTCGCTACTTAAAGGATGCTCTTCCAGATTACATGATTCCATCGGAGTTCATTCAGCTCGATGCAATCCCGCTTATTCACAATGGCAAAACGGATTATGCGTCCCTATCTCTGTTAAGAAGCAGTCGCACAATGAACAGACATGATTATGTTCCGCCCGTGAGCCCCGTTGAAAAGGAAATTGCCGAAATTTGGCAGAGTGTATTAGGTATTGATAAAGTCAGTCTTCATGACAATTTCTTTGACGTAGGAGGACACTCACTCATGGTGGTCCGGGCCATTTCGCTCATAGAGAAAAGAATTGGAATACATGTGCCGTTTAGGGAATTTTTCAATCAGACTCTAAGGCAATTTGCTGCCAGTTGTGAGGAAAAACTACCCTCGAGTAAACATTGCTATGCCTGGAAACAGTACTGACAAAACGTTGATTGACTCTCTCTTTCCCACAGAAGTTGTAACTGAGGAAGCTCATCCGATGTGTCTTCGGGGAACTCTTTACCCCGAGGAAGAAGCATATCTGAGGAACGCCCTGCCCAAAAGAAGATGGGAATTCACAGCAGGACGTCTCTGCTCGCGAAGGGCTTTGACACAATTCGGCATAGAGAACTTCCCACTATTGGTCGGTAACAATAGGGAGCCTATCTGGCCGACCGGAATTGTAGGCAGCATTTCTCACACGGAAGGATATTGTGGAGTTGCTATTGCCCGGAAAACTGATGTCCAAAGCATAGGATTGGATGTGGAGTGTATAGGGAAATTACAGAAGGATGTCTGGAAGCAAATATGCACTCAGCAAGAAGTGTCCTGGATAAATTCGTTGCCCTCGGACGAGCGACAAATAAATGTTGCCCTTGTTTTCAGTGCTAAAGAATGTCTTTATAAATGTCAACATACGATAAGCAGGCAATGGTTGGGATTGCATGATGTGATGATTTCTGTAAACCATGATATTAGGGAATTTAGAGTACGATTTACTATTAATAATCCTTTTGCCGCAAAAACACGTCTTAACGGCAGATACTTCTTTTATGATGGCTATGTCTTTACAGGAATGACAATAAGAGATTCCGACATACTGAGTTTTACATGATGGAACCCTTCTATTTTAGCAGAGAGCCAAAGTCGCTTTTTGGGATTTATCACTCGCCACAAGGTGGAGTAACTCGTAATGCTGGAGTTGTTCTGTGTTATCCTATGGGACAAGAATACATCCGTTCACATCGTGCCTTTTTACAATTAGCCAAACTACTTTCTTCAACAGGTTTTCATGTGTTGCGATTCGACTTTTATGGTTGTGGCGACTCAGAGGGCGATTCCAATCAGGGAAGTATCAGACAATGGATTGCTGATATATCAGTTGCTGTGGATGAGCTGAGGGGAGGTTGTGATGTGGATCGAATCTGTCTGGTTGGTCTTCGTTTAGGAGGAAGTTTGGCTATCATGGCTGGAGCCGAACGAGGCGATATTGATGGTATTGTTCTTTGGAATCCGATTGTAAAAGGACGCACTTATCTTGAAGAATTAACAAACTTACATAAACAATGGCTCCGGGGATCTTTTGCAAGACCACAACTGGATCCTAAAGGTCAAAATAACCGTGAAATATTGGGATTTCCCATTACTGGTTCCATGACCGGAGAACTCCAAAGCATAGATCTTTTGAGATTACAACAAAAGCCGGCGAATAACATATTCATCCTCGAAAGTGACAGAGTAGCCGGAAACAAGCAGCTTAAAAAGCACCTGAATGGTATTAATGCCGATTTAAGTTATAAATATGTTCCCTGTCCTAAAATCTGGATTAAGAATGATAAGGCTGGCAAAGGTTTGGTACCGATCGCAACTCTGCAGAGTATCGTCACCTGGATTTCTGAGGTGCTCCAATGACAGAGAAGGTTGTGCTTTTTGGGAAAGCCAAATCTCTGGTTGGAATTGTAACCGAGCCAGCCTCAGGTACCAGTAGCAACAATTTTCCAGCAATAATCATCTTAAATGCCGGCTTGTTACATCGAATCGGCCCTAATCGTCTTCACGTTGCAATAGCCAGAAAAATGGCTACTGCAGGATTTTTTGTGCTTAGATTTGACTTTTCGGGAATCGGTGATAGCAGTGTCCGCGGTGATAATCTTCCATTCGAAAAAAGCTCTATAAGCGAAACACAGGAGGCGATGTACTATCTAAGCTCAAGCAGGGGCATTGGGAAATTTATCTTGGTGGGAGTCTGTTCAGGAGCCAACGTGGCCTTCAAAACGGCATGCGGCGACCAACGCGTGGTAGGGATAGTTGGTATTAACGGTTCGTATTCTGACCCCGAGGAGCTTGAAGGATTAGACCAACATATCAAAAGCAGCGTACAGAGCCGTTATTATCGCAAGCATTTGTTCAATTATAGGAGCTGGTGGAGAGTAATCACCGGAAAAAGTAACCTTCAAAGTATCATAAGATTCCTCCTCACTAAAACCAAAAACCTATTAACGCAGATTGAACAGGTTGTATCGAAGACAAGTTCTTCACAAGAATGGTATTTGCTGGCCGAACATGAAACCGATATATTTCTTATTTATTCCGAAGGGAGTGCGGCGCTGGACACTTTCTGCTTTACCCTGGAAAATCATCTTAGTGGCTTAAAATCGTCTGGAAAGCTGTCGGTCGAAGTTATTGAAAATTCAGACCATGTCTTTACCTTACTCTGGAGCCAAAATGCTCTTATTGACTTCATACGTCAATGGGCACGAGACGGACACAGAGGCTGGATGACTGTTTGATTAAGGAGTTGGGATTGCAGAATTCGTCTTGTGACGTTTTCCACGCGGAATCGAAAAAGCTATGAACCATAGACCGATGAAGTTCGCAGGGCAGATATCAAAATGATGACATTTCTCGACAACGTTGAGTTCGGATTACATACATACTACCAGGCGCAGCGCGCTATAAGAAGGCAATATGACCTTGGCGAGATTAGAAGAATACAGAGCGCGAAACTCAAAAGAGTAATACATTACTGCTCTGACAATATAAAGTACTACAAGGAGGTATTTCAACAAGCCGGCGTCAATCCGGACAAGATTAAGACATCGGAAGACCTTTATAGTATTCCGATACTCACGAAAAAGGAGCTTCGCGAAAGATTCTGGGATTTTCTACCTTTCAAACTGCCGGAATGCCGGGTGACCAGAACTTCAGGCAGTACGGGCATTCCCGTGTGCATCTTCTCCGATCGTAACTCGCGAAAGTTCAATTCTGCCGCAGTGATAAGGGCCCGCAAAGCAGCGGGGATTCCACTGATAGGCCGCCCAATATTGACGCCCCTTAAAACAGAAAATGACCCACATAAAGAACCTCACTGGACGTTCCTCCAGGGAATACACAAGACCTACTACGTCAACCCTTATTTAGATTCGGCGGAAAATACAGATTATGCCGCCAGGCTGCTGACGAGACTAAAAAAGCCGGCTGTTATAGATATAACTCCGGCGGCACGCGTTCTTGCTCAAAAGATCCTTGATGGTGTCTTTCCTTACTTCAAACCAGGTGCAATCCTAACATCAGGTGAGAACCTCAGTCCAAAGGTCAGAGATCTGCTTGAGTCCACGTTTCGGACGAAGGTTACGGATATATACGGCTGCAGCGAAGCCGGTGAGGTCGCCTGGCAGTGCCATTGGGGTCAAGGCTATCATATAAACGCCGATAATTGCATTGTAGAAATTATCAAAGGTAATAAACCTGCAAAAGATGGAGAAGTAGGCGAAGTCGCGGTCACCAATTTGAACCGTTACGCTATGCCTATAATCCGCTACAAGAATGGTGACTTGGCAAGGTTGTCTCGAGAGACTTGTCCATGTGGCTGCAAGCTGCCTGTAATTGCGGAGATTTTAGGTCGAACGGGAGAAGATATGTTTTTGCCTACTGGTAAGACCATACCCTGGAATCAACTGAAGAGTCTGATGACCCATCAGCACGTTCGCCAGTTCCAGCTTGTGCAAAACGATAATGGAAGCTTTACGATCAAATACGTTCCCGAAAGAGACGCCGACACCGAGGAGCTTGATGCGCTGCTACTCTACCGGTACAGAAATTTGATTGGAAATTCTATAGAAATCAAAATCGAAAAGACCACCTTAATACCTCCTGCCGCAAGCGGCAAAAGTAAACTTGTAGTGTCGCATTACAAGCTCAGACAGTAACGTGTATCATTGACGCATACCCCCTTTCTGGTTTACAAGAACCGTATTCTGTTCATAAGCTGTTTAAAGCATCCCGGCAAACTGCTGGATCAGTGTCTCAAGAAGATATAGTTGCCTGTACTGATGCGCTGGCAATAAACCAGGATATGGTACCTCCTGCATCAAGGTATTGAATAGTGCTGGTAGAAGGCTTCATAATAAAAAAGTACCAGTTCCAACGGCAGCTAATACATACAACAGAACGATAGGCTAATCCAACATGACCATCAGTCGGTAACATCACATGATGAATTCGGCATTTAACGTTGCCAATCCCAGTTTGTTCCGAATATGCCTTTCAAATGCCACTTGACAGAATCTTCTCCGGAAGTAATCTCAAAAATACCAAAATCTACATCTTTTGGCACAGAGGTGAAACGCGGCCAAATCTTGTCAAAGCAATTAATTGCATTTGCAGTGTTGCCGGAAAATACAGCTATGTATTTCTCCTGATTCAAAGGATTAGGGTAGATCAGCACAAATCCTACGTTATCACCGGAGTACTTCACATTTCGAGCCGACACATTGTTTGCATTTGCCTGGATGGGCAACTTATCTAACATTCGAGCCAGAACCTCGTTCGTTTCGGGATTCCCAAACAATACAACATTATTCTCAGTAACATCTTTGTTTGAAACATCTTTATCCGGGACAATTTTGAAATTCATCCTGCTCATCCACACAGGGTTGGAAAAAGACTCGGCGCACTTTCTTGATACTTTTATTAAAGATTTGTCCTTGGAATTTGTCCCATAGACCAGCAGGCAAAAACTGCTGTATATATCCCATAATGGACCAGAAAGACCGGGACGCTTGGAGACGACATGATTATTTCCACTTGCCTTAACAAAGCAGCCGTCTCCGCCCAGAAAACCGTCAAGAATCATGACGTCGTTTTCAATGATCTGCACTTGCTGGGCAGTGTTGATGAGAGCGTCATTCAATTTGAGGGTGTAATTGGAAACATTCTCACTTTTGACATATATATTTTGCCCCTCAATGTCAGCATCTATCCGTGCGATCTTGCCATACCATTCAATTTCAGTTATCTCCAGCCAGTAAGCACGATTGAACCTTATATCTTTAGTGCGAAATGAGATCCCCGTAGGATTCGTAGTCCTTTTCTTGGTCAGAAGCCATTCTTCGACTTCTTTCCAATTGATGGAGAAGTCATGGCCCATAGTCTTGTGCTCTGTATACTTCCACTGTGAAAAACCCAACTGCATGGCTTTATCATACGCCGCTCTTGAATACTTTGGTGGTATCACGATATCTCTGTTGCCGGTGTTGATCCAGAAAGGCACGTGCCTCGCGCTCGAAACCAAATCCAAGCTGTCGCATCGCCCGCAAACGGGCACACACGCCGCCCAAACATCAGGATGTTTGAATCCTAAATTGAATGTTCCAGTCCCTCCCATAGAAAAACCACACAAATACACCCTGTCACTATCAATGGAGAAAAGTTTCTCGGCTATTTCGATGCACTCGAAAACGTCTCGCTCGCCAATACCTTCATACCACACCGAGCCCCTCCCATACGGCCCAATCTGCACCATGGTCTCTATCTCGGGTGTAAGGATAGGGCCATCCCCGAAACCATGAAGAGTGACCAATAAAGGCCAAGACTTTTCCGGAGTGTAACCTTTGGGGACTCTTACCAGTAAGGGTTGAACGCTGCCGTCAATTTTACTCCTGAAGGTCAGATTCAAAGTCCCGCCCTGGGGAAGACTCTGAAACGGCTTAATTTCCTGATGTCGATACTCACCAATTCGGTAAGAACCAACTGCCGAACTGGAATGGACAGCCGGAACTATCGTCATTAATAAAAGCAGTGCTCGAGTACCGTTATTAGCCTTTCGCATAAATACGCTCTCCGAATTGATAGACTAAAACATCTTCATACTTGCCGCTAACGAATATGTTGCCAGGCAAAACTGCAACTTGTCTGCCTCCGAGCCTGTCGATGATATTTCGCTTGAGATGATCGCAGTCTAAACAATAGCAATTTATCCTGTTGATGGATAGATCCCTGGATCCCTCTATGGTTGTGCGTACTAAGCGTTCTGTCTGGTCGACGAAATTGTCATGCACGTAGAAATCAAACTCTGCTATATGTCTTTGGGCTTCTCCAGGCAACCTGCTCATGTGGGCAATTCCCACAATATTCTCTTTGCCTCCTGCGATAAGGACGTTTGCAAGTCCTCCGCTCCTTCCAAACGTCCTCATCATGTCAGGAAATACCGGTAGAAACCTGATAGGCTCTATATACTTGCTCGAAAAAACGCCTCGCCGGAAGTCGCACGTGTACATCTGGCAGGGAAAGGTCGCCAGCGCCTGAATTCCGGGAAAGTCCCCCCAAGCGGCCCTTCTCAATTTTACATCAGGGCATTTACCGAAGTAGGTATTGGTGAACTCTTCCTCCGGGCAAAGAAGAAGCCGCATTACAATGCCTTTATACCTCTTAAAACCGAGGCTCGAATATAAATATGTAGCCGGCGTGCCGGCCGATACTCCCAGGTAAACTGCCATACAATACCGGCCTCTCAGATGCTCTATTATCGTCGTGACCAATTTTCTCCCAATGCCGTTCAGGCGGTACTCTGCGGCAACGCCTACAGGGCCGATAATAGCAACGGCTGGATTCTTATGGGAGTACAAACAACCGGCCGCACCTACGAGGTTGCCTTTATGTTTCGCTAAGAAAAACGTGCAGTTCAATGTCCGGGAATACTCACCCAACAATGCCGAATGGAAGCTGTAATCGCCGTATTCGAGTATCTTCAAAAGCAGGGATTCCACTTCCCACGCAGATTCCGTTTCCAGCGGTGCCGTTGCCTTGCGTATTTCTACATCTATGCTCGTAAGCTGTGTCGTATTCGAGGTTTTAAATCTTGCCGTGTTGACCATCAGAAAGCTCGCAATTGCTATCCACAATCATTATGGACAAAAATCTCTTTCAGCTACAATTATAGCGAGCTTCGTGTGGAATCTGTTGACCTTCAAATAACAATCTAAGCCAGAATGGAGAAGCCGAAGGCAGGTCGATGGCGAAAATGGCTATATCATTCTGTGAAGGGTTATCCAGGGATTAACGTGAATCGAGCCGAAGCATCCACAGAACACTGCGCCGCTGACGGCGTTTATAGAGCGATCATTTTTCTTTTCACCCTTCGGTGCTCTGTTGGTGCTCTGCAACAAACATACAAGCCATCAGGGCCGGCGGAGTTCATTGCAGCATGTTTTCATAGTACATCGAAAGCCATTGGCAGACCAAGAGAAACAAAACGACTCCTAATGCAGTAGCTACTGAGGCAATCGCAAAGAATTTCCGGCGGTCGTTAATAATACCAACGACACCGAACACTGGCGCGGCAAAGAACGAAAAATACATCAGCCGCCCTACAAGGGCGCGCAGAGAACTACTACCTCACCCTGGTCGGAGCAACATCATTAGCACGGATATGACCAGACAAGTCACCGCAGCTTTCCCAAAACAATACATTTTGGCCCGTTCAGAAATGTTTCGAACAACGCTTTTCATTTTCAAAGACCAGTCGGTAATTCGGGAGTTCCCATATAAACTTCACCCAAGCACTCTTGGATGCTTCAAATCTCATGATGCCATAAGTTCACCTCAATTTCAATAATATTCTGGCGATTAACCGAGCTTCTGTGTTGGCTTCGCGATACAGAAATCTTGATTCTCTTAAACAGTCCATTGACAAAACTAGCGAAAAACATATCAAGCTTGCCAGCTACGCGGCTTTTCAATGGATAGCTGGATGCCAGGTAAGGAGGAAGCAGAAGAACGTTTCTGACCCTAATGGCGGTTCCTTTAGCCACATATACGTCTTTCTTTGAGGCTTTTGTAGCGTTATAGAGTATTTCATGTGTGCTATGAGAAAAGGCATCGAGTCCTTAGCAAAACTGGGGCTCTGCCCCAGAGCCCGGAATTTTCTGCTTTGAGCTCAACGCCATAAGGAGTCGTTGTTAAGAAGATAGATATGCCCTTGACAATAAAGCGATAAATCCTGTGGTTTGGAGAGCAAAACCACCAAAGATGATTGAAAAATATCTCTGCAAAGATACTACAACCTTTTTTCCCCGATTCTTGAAGATTTTGTCTCCAGATTGACGACATTACTCAAAAAGACAATCGCTTGCACCTCTTGTGATGAAAGAACATTTTAGCCAAAGTGCGC
>Ga0315294_10006462_pt1 | contig 12859 bp, 7 predicted proteins | sample YL17G13_40_MG_FD_203626 | JGI IMG/M metagenome (GOLD analysis project Ga0315294, IMG submission 203626) | Sediment microbial communities from Yellowstone Lake, YNP, Wyoming, USA - YL17G13_40 | ecosystem: Environmental > Aquatic > Freshwater > Lake > Sediment | place: USA: Wyoming | collected... | reverse complement strand
TGGGTAAAGAATTGATTAGCACTTTTAATTGGTATTTGTTCTGCTTTTAAATGATTGCTCAATCGTATAGCTTCATCACACAATCTGTCTTTTGCCGTCCAGTAAGTAGAAAATCTTCTATTCTTGCATCTATAAAGAGCATTTCGTAAAGCAATATCATATTCAGCTGACCAACCACAAATAATTAATCCAAAATCCTCAAATATTCGATCAAGATATTTATTAACTTTATTGGAATATTTAGCTAATTCTTCAAGAGTATTTTTAATTCTTGTATCCATATAATCGCCATGCAATTTAATAATTGTACAATCATTATGTACAAAAGGCATTGCGCCCTTTATTTCGTCTTCAGTACTAATAACAGTAGGAGTAATTCCTTGCTCTGATAAAGCTTTTTCCAATAAACGGTCAAAATTAGTAGTCAAAATTATACGAATATAACCATATTTTACTAAAATAGCGATACATTTATGAGCGGGTGTAGGAACTTTAAAATTTTCTTCCTTCTCTTCTGTAGTAGGTTCAAAATAAGAGCGTAGTAGGTTGGCTCTGTCAGCAGAAGTTATAGTTAGTTTTTTTAAAAGTTTCGTGTAATCTGGCGATTCATGATACCGTTCTTGATACCATTCTTCGTAATTTTTAGGTTCTGCTTTCTCCGTAACAGAAATCTTTCTAATTAGATCTAAAGTAATCTCCCAACCTGTAGGAATCCCTGCGTCTCTGGAAATACCAGATCCCAAAAGAAGAGCATAAACTCCTGGGCTTGAATATATTGCAAAAGCAAGTTTAATTATTATATCTCGAAAATCAGTCATATTTTATTACCTCTTTTCAAAATATGGTTAATGCTATAATTATTTTTTATGCTAATTTTAAATAGAATTAAGTCGATAATTATAAACACGTGCTAGACCCCAAAAGAACTTTTTTAAATATTTACTTTTATTATTTCTGGATTTGTTTTTCTAAATATTCGTATAATAGCAATTGGCCAGTCAGAAGCTTCTTTATCAGACTCCAATTTCCGAATTTCTCTACCTCCAAAAATCCAAAAACCATAATTATCTAACTCCTGAATATCTTTAGAAAGATCATAACTTATTTTAACTTTATCACTACTATCTAGTTCTAATCCAAAATCACCTATTTCTTGAGTATTTTGTAAAAAACTACTAATAATATTTACTTCTTCTTCGGTTTTTAATTCATCATGGTCAAAATCAAATACACAGGCACCTATAAGTATATTTAGCAATTCTCTGCCAGTATTAAATTTAATAAGAAATTGAGGAATATTATTTTTGATTCGTTTTATAGCTAATTTATTTGTTTTTAATGAAGAGTTTAAATTTCTATTAACCCATTCTATATGCTTCTTCTTTATTTCGTAAAGCTTATTTGGAGTAAAAGTATTTTCTTGATCATCCACAATTTTATGATGAACTTTGCAAAGAAGAATTAAATTATCGTAATGATCTATTTTATTTTTGGGAAAATTAGAATCACATCTTGGACCATTAGATACTTTAGAAATTATATGGCATTCATCACCTACTATTGATTCATCATCTTTTGCAGTATGTTTTAAAATCAGTTCTTTCCTACATATTGCACAACGATTGCCAGAACGTCCCCAGAGTAATTTTCTGTTTTTACTACTTATACTCATTTTAATATTTTCCCTTTTAAAACTTCAGAAAAATATATAAGAAAGTGGAGGAGGTGCGGCACATGTTATCCATCACAGCCCGACCATTCAAAACTGATAGGGCACATGCTATTGCCTATTACCTCCAATAGTCTAGTTAGAGGGGTACCAACGAAATATGAATGGTCTTACTTAGTCGGCATTACCCCTTCTCTACAAACTATTAGAGCACACCCCTTTCAAAAGTTTGGTTAACATAAGTCAACCTCCTTTCTAATAGGAATTTCCCCCCTTATAATAATTCTTTCTATCTAATTTATTTACGCTATAATTTAAAAATAAAAACAATATCCACGCTACAACCTCAATAGATAGCCATTTCTTTTTAACCAAGTTTTATGTTCTTTATAATCCGACATTAACATTTTCACCTTATTCCAAAATGTTTTTGAATGATTTTTTTCACAAAGGTGGACGAGTTCATGAACGACCACATAATCTACGACAGGTAAAGGAGCCATAATCAAGCGCCAAGAGAAATTTAGATTATTACTACAAGAGCAAGAACCCCATCTTTTTTGTGCATTTGTAATGTTTATTTTGTTGTATTTGAATCCTCTTTTTTGTGCATACCATTTAACTCTCTCAGAAATTTTCTCATAAGCTCTTTCCCTATACCAATCAATAAAAATTTCTTTAGCATGTGCTAAATATTCTTTGGAAAGGTAAAATCCACTTTTAAAACCAAGTGGTATTTCTTGTTTTTCAACCAACCTTAACCGGTAATAATTCCCAAGGAAAAGAAAGCCTTCTCCGTTGACATATTCTTTTTTGGCAAAATTTCGGTCTCTTGATTGTATCTCGGCTCTCTTTCTTTTAATCCAATTTTTATGTCTTAAAATAACTCTATTAATAATTTCATCACTGACCTTAAAAGGTGCCCTTACTATTAAAGCAGCATTATCACTTATCTGAAGGGAAATAGTTTTTCTCTTTGAACGTATTACTTTTTTAATTTCCATAATTCCTCCCTCCATAAATGTGATAAGCAAGCTCAATTAATTTTTGAGTTATTTCATTTCTCTTTTTAAAGATATATTTATTTTCTTTTGATTTTAAAAGAAGCACATTAGATATAATATGAGATTTCAGTATTTTTTTCTTCGTATAGTTATCCCAGAAGTCAATTGACCTAACTTCTCTTTCTATAATCCCGGCAACATCCTTGGTTAAATTGATGAGAAAATCAATTTCTTCTTTTTTAAGTTCTTCAACAGATATTTTTCCAAATATCTCCTGTTTGAGTAATCCAAAAAAGGGCATTTCCTTCTTTGCATCAATACCAAATACCTTCTCTGCTTCCCTGCCCTTTTTCATCCCCTCTCTTAATTTCTCCAGTTCGGTAGCAAGAATGTCCCAATTTTCCTTATATTCTTCAAGAAGCCTCTTTAATCTATCAGAAAATCTTTCATAAAACTCCGGGTCTTCTTCGTAATGTTTATTAATGTACTCTACAATTGCGTATTTAAGTTCCTCACTCTTTGATTTTGATGATTTTATCTTTTTCACACTTTCAATAAATTCATCAGAGAGGAGGGATAATGGAGGTATTTTGGGGTCAACTCCTTGCGAAACAAGATACTCCTCAACAATCTCTCTTATTTTATTACTCGCATCTTTTATGCTGAGCTTACCATCCCTGAATCTATTTCTGGCAGATTCTTTTATAAAATTAAGAATTTTAAGGTCTGCCGCATATTTTAATGCTTCCGGGTCAGGAAGAACTTGATCCATCGCCTTATTAAAATTTCTTACCAGCATGAGGAATTCACTTCTTATTTCTTCATTAATAAGAAGATCAATACATTCATCAATATTCTCTCGCCAGTTATCAATTCCATATTTTTTAAAAAAATAATTGATGCGAGTGTGAGTATATTTTAAATCATCAATACTTTTAGATTTATTTATAACAACCTGTGTAATTTCTTCAATGTCCTCATCCGCATATATGGCAAGAGCCTCTTTCAGATGTTTAAATACGCCAACATAATCCACCACAAAACCACAACTTTTATTTTTATAAACCCTATTCACTCGAGCAATAGCCTGTAGTAAATTATGCTCTTTTATAACATTATCCAGATACATTACCTGTTCAATAGGAGCATCAAAACCGGTAATGAGCATACTCTGGACGACAAGTATGCCAATATCTCCTGAAAGTTCGCTCCCATCAGAATTGCCAAAGGGAAATTTGAAACTTGATATGATACTCTCATGTTTTTTAGGTTCAGTATATGGATGATATTTTACTGGATCATTAGGGTTTCCTGATATTACCACTTCAACTTTTAATTTCTCAAGCAGGTTAATATCAACCTTATCGTAATCCATTTTTAATTCTTTTATTTTTTTCTTTAATGCTTCCTCAAGAGCTTTTTTATATCGTATTGCAGCAAGCCTTGAAACGGTAACAACTTGTGCTTTAAATTTATTTGGAAAAACATGAGTGACATAGTGGTTTATCATATCTTTTGCTTTATCACCTATAACATTTTTATCTTCCAGATAAGACCGCCAGGTGTATCTTCCCATTATCTTATCCTTTTCCTCAGCATCCAGCATTGAAAATACATCCTCAAATTTCTTATTGGCTGCCTCTTCATCTGTTAGTTTTCCACTATGGGTTCTACCTTCATAGATAATTTCCACAGTAACACCGTCATCAACTGATTGCTTTATACTGTATTTATCTATGTAGTCTCCAAAGGTTCTTTCTGTTTTTTCTATCGGTGTACCGGTGAAGGCAATTCTAATTGCATTTGGTAATGATTTTTTTAGATTTGCTCCAAGATATTTATATTGATTTCTATGTGCTTCATCTATCATTATCAAAATATTGGAAGATTCATTAAGCAGAGGAAATTCTTTTTTTAGTTCTCTTTCCTGAAATTTGTGAATCATACCCATGACTAAATCAGGAGTATTTGTTTTTAGCAATTCTTGAAATTTTATTATATTTTCCGCAAGATTAACCGTATAACCCACACTTTTTGAAGTATCTCTTAACTGTTTTTCAAGATCTTTTCTGTCTGTAACAAAGACAATTTTAAATTTTTTCAATTCAGGGTCACGATACATGGCTCTGACAGTATACATCATAGTAAGCGATTTACCGGAGCCCTGGGTATGCCAGATAATTCCGCCTCTTTCGCAGGGAGTTTTTCCTTCCTTTATTTTGACAATAATCTTTTTCACCGTCCTGAATTGCTGGTATCTAGAAATGATTTTAATAATGCCACTTTCGGAATTTTCTTTGAAAAGCGTGAAAGTATGAAGAATGTCTAGAAGATTTTTTCGGGAAAGCATCCCCTGAACAAGAACCTGCTGGCTGGTGATGTTTTTATCCTCGCTTATATCCGACAAACAATAAGAATAAGGGTCTTTCCATTCAACAAAATACTCGTAACCACTGGTAATGGTGCCACACCTTGCTTCCTGACCGGAGGTAATTACCATAAACAAGTTATACCATAAGAGTTTTTCATTACCTTCTTTTTCTCCTCTTTTATTCTGGTATCTTAAAAGTTGGGTGAATGCTTCACTCACTGGATCGGCTACGACTGGCGATTTACATTCCACCACTACAAGAGGCAAGCCATTAACAAAGAGGACAATGTCGGGGATAATATGCTTTTCTGTACCCGGAACATTAACCTTAAACTGTGATATGGCTGTAAAAGAATTATTTTCTGGATTTTTGAAGTCTATAAATCTGACGGTCGGGCTTTTTTCTCCTGTTTTTCTATTCTCAAAGACTGAGGTATTTTCAAGAAGTAAATCATGGATTTCTCTATTGGCCTCTAAAAGTGAATTTGCCTGCGGTGTTGTGATTCTTCTTACAACTTCGGTTATCTGGTCTTCTTCTATCCAGGAATTGATTCTTTTTATTGAATTTTTAAGTTCTTCTTCAAGAATTACCTCTCTAAAACCCTCCCTATATTTTACACTTTCTCCATAAACAGGTTCACTAGAGCTATTAAAAGATTTAATCTCTTTCACCTCTTCAGGGTCATCTTTGTTCTGCCTGAAAATCTTCCAGCCCAATTTATCAAGATGTGCTAAAAAAGGATTTTCAACATAATATTCTTCATCCAGTTTTTTATACACTTTCAACACCTTCTTTAATTAGATAGTTAGTTCTAACTTCGCCGGTTAAAAGGTCTTCCATTAAGCCCTGTTTTATCCTTTCAAGTTTTTCTTTGTATCTCTGTTCTTTTTCAATGGCTTCGTCAGTTTGTGAGAGAATTGAGACGATGCGGCGTTGTTCGGGGAGAGAGGGAAGAGGAAGGAGAGCATTTTCGATAGTCTCTTTCGAGATACCGAATCTTGTAATACCATTAGCCTTATTTTGAAATTGTTTATTATATTTTTCAAACCACAACACCATCGCGAGATATTGTCCTGCTATGATATTTATTTTGGGTTTTATCAAACACAAGTGATAACCACAAATTAGGTCTTCAATCTCGCCTCCTACATAAGCAGATTTCGCAATATCGTCAAATTCCTCTGAGTCCTTAGTTATTATTACGTCACCCTTATCCACCCTGAACTTTTGATACTCTCTAATATTAACTGATCCTATTGAAAAGTTAACATTCTTAAATATGTAATCATGTTTATAAACTTCTAAATAATTACATAATTTAACTTTAATCTCTTGTGGAAAAATTTTTTTATCCACATTGCTAAGCAAAATCGTGGCCACCTCCCCCAGCTTTACTACCTCCCACTCCTCGGGGATTTTGCCGAGGGGGGAGTCCTTGAACCTACGAACATGGGACTTTACTTTTATTTCTCCATTCTTAGGAACCAGGATAAAGTTAACCTTTTCGGAAAGTTTAAAAACAGCTTCAAAATTCTCAATATAAAAGCCTATAAAAACGGCATCTTCATAGTGGTAATCCCCAAGCATTACATCCTCTAATTTTTCAATATCTAGCTTTATTGCATTTAAATTTTCATTCTTTTTAACTTCAATGGCAAATAGATTTTTATCCATTCCTCTTTTATGAACGATTATATCCGGTCTTTGTCTTTCATTATTTTTCTCAACTTCATTATCAACGTCCCATTCAGGAAAAAAATTTTCCAGGTGCCTAGAAAGGTGACTTACTAAATTTTCCTCTCGACCAAATCTATGATCTCCACTATCAAACACTTTTTTAACATCAGCAATTAATTTATCTTTTTCAAATTCAAAAGCGGTAATGCCTATAGTGAGTAAATCCTGCATCAAGCCCTGCTTGATTCGTTTGTATTTCTCAATAATTGCGTCAGTTTTTTCTATTGTATCATCAACGGTTTCCAGAATCTCGGCAATTTTTTGCTGTTCAAGAAAAGAAGAAGGTAAGATGATAAATATTTTTTCAAAATCATCATTAGAAATTGCTTCTTGAGTTGTACCTTCAGCAAGTATATTTTTTTGATGATTAAATAAAAAACTTAAGAAATATTGGAACAAATAATTAGGCGATAATTTTGATTCTATCAAACTAAAACCTGTTGATAAAATATAATTTTTTTCTAACTCATCATTTACCAACAAAACTTTTAACGTACTCCTCATCTTTGCAAAAGCCACTAATCCTTTACGTGGTTGCATATTAGCTCTTGATGGTCTTTTTTTATAGGTTATTATTTCCTCTATACTTATAATTTTTGTTCCTTCTATAGAACTTGTAGATAAATATAATCTTGTTCCTTTAAATGGATAAATACCTGAACCAATAGTTTTAAAGAAGTTAGGGTCCGCCAAAATAGTTTTTACCCATCCCTCTGGCAGTTTATTATCTTTCAATATATCCTTAACTTCTAGTTTATTCATAATAGTTAAGTCCTTTTAAAAACTCGTCCAATTTTTTAACTTCTTCATCTCTCTGTTTATTTAAGTTCTCCAAGGAAATGGTATATTTATCCCAGAGATTTTCAAAAATCTTAATCAGCTCTCTTTTCTCTGTATTCAAGTATTTCTCCAGTTGTTTACTTATTAACTCATAGAATTTTTCAAGAAGCAATTTCTTGGTTTCTTCCTCGGCTAATGAATCTCTTTTAAAATCAACTTTCCCCTTTTTTATCTTTTTTTCTTCTTTCGTTATATTATCTTTTTTTATTATCCCTTCCAATTCCTCTTTCATCTTTTTTAAGGTGTTCTTAATTTTGCTTAATTCTTTATTTTTTTTGTCGATTTTATCAATAAGCTGTTTCATATTTATAGTTTCTTTTCTTGCAGAATCACTATTTATTGATTCTAAATCTTTAATTGTATCTTTTAGATAACTTATAACTTTATTGGCGGTTTTATTGCTCTGCTCTTTCTCCTCCCACTCTTCCACTTCTTCAAAAAGTTCATTTAATCCACCTTCAACTTCTGCAGTTTTGCTTTCTAATTCCTCAATATCTTCTAATTCCTTACTGAAAAATTTATTTTCTATACTCTCATCATCAATCAGGTTTTTACTCCAGCCGGCAGAAACAATTGTTTTAAAATCATATTTTAACTCTTCCCACCAGTTCACAAAGATACCGGCAATTTTAAACTCATCTAACAAATCAAGAGATTCAAATTTTTCTTTTAATCTTTTAATCGCACTTTTTCTAAAATTCCAAAGGTTATTGTTCCCATAAAATCCTTCAATCTCTTGCTTTACTTCAGTCCACCACTCATTTAACCTTTTCGTATAATTTGAAATTGCATTTCTTACCCCTTCAGAGTTTTCAATAATTTCTTTTATTTTGCTTTTTTCCTCAATCCCATCATTACACTCTAAGTATTTTTCATTTTTTTCTTTTAATAATAGTTCAAGACCGAGATTAAATTTCTTAAGATTTTCTTTATAAAGTTCAACCTCTATCTTAGGAATCCCTCCAATCAAGTGAGCATGCACATCCTCCATCTCCGGTTCCAGTGAGTTATCTACATATCTTCTTATATTTAAATTAAAATCGTTCTGCTCTATCTCTTTAATATCTACAAGCCTAGAGTATCTTGATATTTCCTTTTTCCCATCAAATACTGTAGTAATCTTTTCGATATCTTCAGGTCTCAGATAATTCTGATTTCTTCCCTCTCCATATTCCCTGTCTGAATTGATAAACAGTATTTTATCTTTTAAATGCGGAGGTTTGTTTTTATTGATAACCACTACGCAGGCAGGTATGCCGGTATTGTAAAAAAGTTTAGCAGGTAAGCCTATTATTGCCTCTATAATATTATCTTTAATAATTCCTTCTCTTATCACCTTCTCCTGGCCTCCTCTAAAAAGGACACCATGGGGCATAATGGTAGCCATCAAACCCTTTTCATTTAAACTGGCAATCATGTGCTGCATAAATATCAGATCCGCTTTTTTACCGGTTTCTGGAGTAAAACCATACTTAAATCTCTCAGGATATTGCATATTCGCACGGCTATAATTTTGAGAGAAGGGAGGATTGGCAATCACTCTATCAAAATGCCTGATATAACCATTATCAATAAACTTGGGCGTTGTAATAGTATCTTCATTTTCTATATATGCATCCGGTATACCGTGAAGAATCATATTCATCTTACAGATTGCCCAGGTTACCCCATTATTTTCTTGACCATAAAGAGGTATATTTTGTGTGTTTTGTCCCCTTTCTTCAACATATTGCTTTGACTGGATTAAAAAACCACCTGAGCCACAAGTCGGGTCATAAACAGCCATACCTTCCTGAGGTTTAATTATTCTTACCAGCAAAGCTGCTACCTGTGGTGGAGTATAAAATTCTCCGCCTTTTTTACCTGCTGAATCTGCAAACTGCTTTATTAAATATTCATAGGTTGCACCTAATAGATCAGGAAACTCAAAATCATCATTGGTTAATCTGTATTTGTTGAAATGATGAATAAGATCAATAAGCTGCTGATCTTTTAATCTAGTTTTCCCTTTGGTGGCGTTAAAATCAATATGTTTTAATACGCCATCAAGTTCAGGATTAGCATCTTCTAGTGAAGCGAGAGATTTATTTAATTGATTCCCTACATCTTCCTTTAAATTAAGAATATTTTCCCATCTCGCTCTTTCCGGTACAAAAAAACTTTTACTGTATAAATTTGAGTCTTCTATAAGTTCTTTTATATTTTCTTCGGATTGCTTCTGTATTTCGAACCGTTCTATAAGTTTTTTTCTTTCTATTTCAAATACATCAGACACCCGTTTCAAAAAGAGCATGCCAAAGATATATTCCTTATATTCAGAGGCATCCATCTTTCCCCTGAGAATATCAGCAGCCTTGAATAAGTGAGTTTCAAGTTGTCTTAGGGTTATCTTCCCACCATTGTTCATACTTTCATCTCCTTCGTGTTAGGTCGAGTCATTTTATAATTGTCATATTTTGATTTAAACGAAGTCAGTTCTTCACATTTGGTATATTGTAATTTCTTAGAATACGATAAAAATGTAACAAAAATGGACAAAAACTATCCTGTCACATATTAAAACATATGCTCAAAATTAAAAATCAAATTTAGTCTGTTTATCTTGTGGCTCAATGATATCCCCATTCACTTTTTCAACAAAATATTTTTCTGTATCTTTAATTAATAATCCTTCTTCGTTAAATTCCTGTTCTATTCTTAATTTAAGCGGTATTTTTACACCAGCATAAAGATTTCTAATTATTCCAGAATGTACTTTATCTAAAAATTCTTTATCTTCCATCTCTACTTCAATTATTTTATCTAATATAAATGACCATTTTGAATCGCCTAATAAATCTGGTTTTTTTAATGCTAATTCAATATTTTCTATTGTATTGCCTTTTTTCTGATAATTATTTTCTTTCTCAATAATGAGAGTTGACATATTATTAAATTCATCTTTTGAAATATCAATTTTTGTTTCATTATCATATTGTATTTGGAATCCAGTTCTATCCTCATCCTTCACTAAGGGACTGAAAGTGTCAGCTATCGAATTATTAAATGTGCAATTTCTAAAATAATTCTTAGTTATGTGAGTATTTTCTATAATAACTTCATTACCTTGATTTATAATTTCTGCATTATTATTTTCATACTTAATGTTTTTAGGCTTTTGTCCATGTAAATGATATTTGATCTTTATATAGGAAAGATAAATACCAATGACATTTAATGCCATATTAGCTATTGGTAATAACGCTTGTGCATAATATATTGCGGCAGAAAAAGTAATATCAAAACTACCACTTCCTAAATTAATAATTTTTAATTCAGTATAAGCATCGGGGTACTCGCTTGAAGTTATGCTTTTAATAGTTTTTACTATACCATTTAGAGATAATGATAATGTTTCTACATCAATTTCATCTTTGCCACCATACCTTAGAATAAAATTACTTTTACTTTCATTAAATTTACTTTTATCCTTTTTCATATTTCACCCCATACAGAAGAAACTATTGCTATTATTTTTTGCGATTCTTTTACTATATTAAATTAGTAGCTATTGCCCATAAGTAAAAGCTCTCGGGAGAAATTAATTTTAATTTATTTATGGTATTAAGGTCGTCTGGAAGATCTATATCCTTTATTTTGTCCAAATATTTCTTATCTAATTTTATTTTTTTGATATCTGTATCCAAACGATTATCTCTAATTAAAGAAGCTAGGCAGGCTACTTTTGAAGCATCCTCTTTAGCCTTTAAAAGAGAATAGTTTCCACCTAATATGTGGCTTTTAATTCTTCTTATCCCCTCTCGTAGTTCTTTGGCATAGTCATCTTTAATGCTACCGCGGAAATCTAATTGATAGATAATAAAAGATGTATTTATCGAATCATCCAAGAATATATTTATTGGTTTTTTGATATCGCGGTAAGAAGCTTCAATTTGAGAAATCTTTTTATAGGTCTGCTCTATTTCTTTTAAGTCGGTTATATGCTCAAATAAAATTCCCAGGTCAAATAGCTGCTTTATTATTTCCATTGGTTTATTTTTCCCATAAGGAATCCTGATAGTATTGGGAGCAAATGCGGTCATTTTGTCTCCTACATAACTATTTATGGTGGGCACTATGACTTCTATTTCTTTTTCGATTTCAAATAATGGCAGGGCAATTGATCTTTTAATAGTATGAAGAAATGAATAATCTGATTGTACAATATCAAGAAGAATATAAGACTCTCGCTTTTCTATAGAAGAAGTATAATAAAATTTAAGGTGTCTTTTTGTTATTTTATAATTTAAGGACCTTTTATCTTCTTCCCATCTATTAAATACGCCCTCTTTTATTATCCTATTGAATGCATTATTTAGACTTTCGTTATCTGATTCGCTCATTATATCTATATCAATAGAAAGTCTTTTAAATTCAGGAATAAGCAGCATCAATCCTGTGCCGCCTTTAAAAATCAGGTTAATACCGTTTTCAATTAAATTTCCAAGCAATTCAAATGCGTATATTGCTTTTTCTACCAATATCGGATCTATATCCATCTCTTGATATTTATTTGTTATCCAGTTGTTTTTAAAACATTTCTTTTTTATCATTTGCCATCCTAAAATCCACTAATGCCAGATTTAATTATATTCTGGCATTAGTGGATTCCATAAACTCTTTAATTACATGCCATACTCGTTCTTTTACTTCTCTCCTGTCTGCATAGTCGAGCATTTCTGCCATATTAATCCGATAATTAAGAATTATATTAGAAATAATTTTTGTATATTCTGCTTCATCTATAAAGCTAATCTTTTTCATTTCCATAAATAAGTCAACAAGTATTTTTTCTATCTTTGTTAGATTTTTTTCTTTAGAAACTCGAGAAGAAATAGAGGGTCTTAATATAATAGTTTGTGTTTTTAATTCTACAAATTTTTCTGCTTCAATTTTATGGGGATTGAGATAAACATTATAATTATTTTCTATTAAAAAATCTTTTACGGATTGCAGAAAATCTTTATCGGTATAGATAAAAATTACAAATTGAGTGGGTAAATGATGGAAAAAACCTTTTAATTGTTCAGTGCTCCAGCAAGAAAATTCAAGAAGAGGAAATTTATCTGTTAATAATTTTATAATTTTTTTAGTAGATTCTATATTCAGCTCAAATTCTTTTTGAATATTAGAATACCATCCTCTGCCTGCGGGATATATAACTTTATTTTTTTTAAGAAGGTAAAGATATTTTTTTA
>Ga0315294_10006460_pt1 | contig 12860 bp, 10 predicted proteins | sample YL17G13_40_MG_FD_203626 | JGI IMG/M metagenome (GOLD analysis project Ga0315294, IMG submission 203626) | Sediment microbial communities from Yellowstone Lake, YNP, Wyoming, USA - YL17G13_40 | ecosystem: Environmental > Aquatic > Freshwater > Lake > Sediment | place: USA: Wyoming | collected... | reverse complement strand
TCTCTTCAACTTAGTGTCCCCTCCGGGGATGGTGGGAACCCCTTGCCTTCAGGCGAAGCGAAGATTTGCGAAATGGTCGGCGAATCTTCGTAACCTCGTTTTCAATATTTTGGAAAAAGAGCCGACCATGAGCATTTCGGATTTTATCGGTTTCCATAAATACAGAAATTTGTTTCTGGGTCGACTTCAGTCGACCCAGTAGGTCGAAAACCCCTCGCCTTGAAGGCGAGGGGTTTAGTTCGTAGTCTCGACCTATCAGTAGCTGAAATCGATGCCGACCCGGAGAAGACCAAGAAGAGAGTCCTGGAAGTGGCAAAACAGGCTGTGGAAGAGGGCGCAGAGGTGATCATCCTTGGACGTGCCGGAATGGCAGGTTATGCCCCTGAAATCGAATCAAAGCTGAACATCAAAGCCCTCGACGCATCGCCAGTGCCCTGAAAGTTGCCGAGGCTATAGCGGACCTGAGGTTGATGCACAGTAAAATCGGGTTGTTTACCACTCCCCCCTAAAAAACCTTTAGATAAGATTGAAGTGCCTAATATTTACTCATGTTTTACTGATTGAACAGAATGCCCGTAAAGCCCTCTCCATTGCAACCCATGGTTATGTCCTTCAAAAAGGTGAGATCGTGGTTCAAGGAAACAAAGCCCAACTCTATGAAAACGATATCATCAAAAAGGCTTATTTGAGGGGGTAGAAAATTTATCCTTCCTAAAAGATTGTCTTTCAACTCGGAACATATATTGTCTGCCTCTATAAAAAGCTATAAATATCGAGCAATTAAACTAAAACATCAGGAAAATATTTTTATGAAAATATTTTTCTTGACAAGAGAATTCTGTTTTTGATAATTTGCATTTGCGTATTTTGAAAATTAGTTTCCAAAATATAACAATGACGATTAACCAGTCTCTTGCCCACGGACTTGATATCCTCCTCCTTTACGATACTGCAACACACCTATTCACCGTCTCCGAAATTTCCAAAAGACTTGGATATAGTCAAAGTAAGACCTACAGGTTAGTCAGAACGTTAATCAAGTACAGGTTTCTTCAGGAACATAATGGAACGGCCCAATACTCCCTCGGCTTAAATGCTTTGCGCTTGGGTCTCCTTGCTCACCAACAATTCAATATTTCTGAAATCGCTCGCCCCTTTATGAAGGAGCTTTCTGTTCTCACAAAAGAAACGGTCCTTTTGACAGCGGTTAACGGAACTAAGGGGATAGTTCTCGACAGGGTAGAGAGTGAAGAGCCGATCCGATACTCCTTATTCCAACCTGGAGCAAGCATTCCTATCCATTGTGGAGCATCGAGCAAAATCCTGGTGGCTTACCTTCCTGAGGAAGATTGGGACCACATCATTGCCAAAGAAGGATTGAAGCGGTATACACCTAACACCATAACGAATGTAAATCAACTGAAAGCACATTTAAGAAGGATTCGAAAGAGAGGGTACGCATATAGCGATCAAGAGGTCGATCGAGATGTAAGAGCGGTGGCAGGTCCTATTTTAAATGGATTAGGGGAGTTAGTGGCAGGTTTGAGTGTGGCCGGCCCGGCCTATCGAATGAATAAAAAGAAGATCAATGACCTAAGAAGGCTGGTTGTGGAATATGCTCAAAGGATTTCGATTCAATTAGGATGTAAGTTAAAGCAATAGAAGGGAAATCTGAGATTCAATCAAAAAAACTTAAGGAGGTGAGAACTTAAGGAGAAGATTTTTCCATTCATGGGTGATTTTTTGAAGGAAGTTTTCTAAGGTTTTACCAAATAGAAAGGAGGAAGATATGAAAAAGTTTGAAAGTTTGTTGATAGCAGTACTTCTAATTTTGGTCGGTTTGTTGTTTATTGATTCCCCAACTGTTTTTTCTGCTGAAAAGAAATTGGTTAAGATTGGCTTCATTGGCCCGCTGACGGGGCCTAATGCGGCCGTAGGACTCGGGGCAAGAAATGGAGCAGACCTTGCTATTCGGCAGGCGAATGAGAGAGGAGACCTTCCCTACAAATTTGAACTGGCCGTTTTGGACGATGCTTCTGATCCGACGACCGGTGTTGCAGCTGCGACAAAGCTTTGTACAGATCTTTTGGTGGCTGCTGCCACAACTCATTTTAACAGTCCCGTTGGCCTTGCTACCATCCATGTTTTTCATCGATATGGAGTTCCACAAATGTTTTGGGGGGGAATCCATCCAGATATTACCAATAAATATAATTATCCTGAGGTGACGAGAATCTGTCCCAATACGCTTGTGGAGCATAATAACCTCGCAATATTTGTAATTGGAAAATTGGGATATAAAGATTGGAGCATCATTTATGATATGTCGAGTTATGGGAAGAACTGTCTTGATGCAGTCAAACCCGCTGTGACGAAAGCTGGAGCAAGAATCTTTTCAGAAGATGGAATCGCTGTTGGGACAGTGGATTTTCGTCCCATCCTGTCAAAAATCAAGGCGATCAAACCAGCCCCTCAGGTCATCTATTTTGGAGGGGTTGTGACAGAGGCTTCTCTTATAAAAATTCAGATGAATGAATTGGGAATGAAAAATCTTTACACCGGTGTTACAGGATTAGATTCTGAAACATTTAATGCGACGGCAAAGGAGGCAGCGGAGGGGACTTTGATTATAGGGAAGGCCCATATCGGCGAATCCTCCCCCTTTGTTAAGGCCTATAAAGCCGCTGGATATAAAGAGTATTATGAAGCCACAGGGCCCTATGCCTATGAGTCCGTGAATCTGATCATCGATGCCATCAAGAAGGTAGGCCCCGAGGATAAGAAAAAGTTAGCTAAGATGATTCGAGAAATGGAATACCGTGGAATCCTTGGGATAACTCAATTTGATGAATTTGGACAGACCCTCTCGGGTGGGTTGACCGTCAAAGTGAGCCAAGATAAGAAATGGTTGCTATGGGAAGATTCAGAATATGCAAAAGGGAAACGAAGCATTCCGGGAAAGTAAAAAACTTGTTCGATCGATTTTAACTTGAAGAAAAGGGGGATCCATGGAAATATATTTCCATAGATCCCCCTTTAAAAGGTAATAGAGACATGACCCAGTTCATAGAACAGATCATGTTCGCATTAATGTTAAGCAGCACCTATGCATTGATATCCGTAGGTTTCACCCTTTTTTTCGGAGCCATCAATATCGTCCATTTTTCTCATGGTGATGTCGCCATGTTAGGGGCTTTCTCTGGGATCATCATCTATGGATTATTTGGATTCACGGGGTTAATAGGTAATGTCCCTTCATGGCTGGTGACTATAATCATTTTCTTAGCAACATTTATTCTCATTGGTTTTTTGGGAACATTTTTCGAGCGAACCGTCATTAAACCTTTTCGTAAATCTCCTTTGTTGATGGTTCTTGTGACAACCATCGCATTGGGAATTGTGATTCGTGAATCGGTCAGGTTATTTTACCCACAGGGCAGTAACCCCCAGGTATTTCCAAAGATACTTCCCCAAATGAATTTCGAAGCTGGAAATTTGATCTTTCGATTTGATCATCTGCTCATTTTCTTAATCAGCATCCTTTTGATCTCTTTTATGTTTCTCTTCATCAATAGAACGAAAACGGGTTTGGCGATCAGAGCGATCTCCCAAGACATCGAGGCTGCTAACCTCATGGGTATTAATTCAGATATTATCATTGCCATTACTTTTTTCATCGGTTCCATCTTAGCGGGACTTGCGGGGATCTTAATTGGGTCTTACCAAACCGTAGTCAGATTTGATATAGGGTTGATGGGTGGTATTAAAGGTTTTTCTGCGGCTGTCGTAGGAGGTTTAGGAAATTTTTATGGCGCGATTGTAGGTTCATTAGTTTTAGGATTTATAGAAAGTCTTACCTCTGCCTATATTCCTGGTGGGGCACCTTATAAAGATGTTTTTGCCTTTATCATTGTCATCTTTTTCCTTGTCTTTAAACCATCAGGCATTTTGGGTAGGATGGCACCCATAAAAATATAATGTTTGGGTCATCTCATTGAGGAAAAAGAAATGTTCGAAATCGGTCTGTTCATTTTCATAGAAACTTTATTTTTCGTATTTGTTTACCTTTTCCTCATTCTCGAAAAAATTTACTCCATTTTAGGGATTCTGGGCGGAATCATTCTGCTGAGTATCTTAATCAATAAGATTGACAAACTAAATTCTTTTTTGAAGAAATGTTTCTCAGAATATAAAACACCTGCGATCCTTTATGGAATTATTTTTATTATTGCTCTGCCTATCTTACTAAGGAACTACCCCTATCAAATCTTCATCCTTTTCAATGCAGGGCTTTTTGCACTTCTTGCTTTAGGACTGAATTGGCAGATTGGAAGTACAAATATTGTCAATTTTGCCACAGGAGCCTCTTTCGCTACTGGTGCCTATACCTCCGCTCTTCTTGCCATAAACATGGGATGGTCATTTTGGATTTTGCTCCCAATTGGGGGGTTGGCTGCAGCTGGAATTGGTTTTATTTTGGGTCTCCCTTGCATGAAAACCAAAACCTATTATCTTTCATTAGTTACGATCGCCTTTACGCTTATTGTCTATTTATTATTGAATAATTTGAGTTGGACAGGAGGCCCAGATGGGATTGCCGACATTCCTTTCCCCAAAATTGGAAATCACTCTTTTGGTTCACCTATCCGTTTATTCGGTTGGGAGATACCTTTCCAGGCCAACTTTTATTATCTAACAGTTTTCTTAATTGCACTGACATTTATAGTTGACAGGCGATTGCGTTATTCAAGAATTGGTCTTGCTTGGAATGCTATTCGGAACGATGAAATCGCTGCAGAATGCCAAGGGATCGATGTGACTTATAGTAAAGTCTTGTCTTTTTCTCTAAATTTCTTTTTTGATGGAATTGCAGGGACATTGTTTGCCTTCTGCATGAGTCATATCTCGCCGGAAAGTTTTACCTTTAATGTATCCGTCACGGTTGTAACGATTGTGATTGTGGGAGGGATGGATAATGCGGTAGGGGTCCTTTTTGGTGCATTATTGATGACCCTCATTCCAGAAAAATTCCAAGTATTCCAAAACTATCGAATGTTGATATTCGGGTTCGTCATTTTAATTATGCTTCGCCTAAGACCAAAAGGGTTATTTCCACAGACTGTTCGAAAATATGACTAAGAATGTGTGGAGAACCTTAAAACAAGAGGTGATGCGGTTTGATGGAGAATGACCACATTCTGATCACAGAGGATTTGACGATCAACTTTGGTGGCTTACGGGCGGTCGATTGGGTTGATTTTTATATAAAAAAGGGAGAGGTCGTTGGTTTGATTGGGCCGAATGGATCTGGCAAGACAACCTTTTTTAATCTCATTACTGGAATCTATAAACCAGACCAGGGAAGAATATTATTTGAAGGAGAAAATACCATTGGTGAGAAACCTTACAAGATTACCAGGAGGGGAATTGCTCGAACCTTTCAAAATGGTCGCCTTTTCGCAGACATCAGTGCACTGGACAATGTGATTATCGGAATGTATACAAAACAAAAAACTAATCTATTAGATACGATATTTAGATATAGAAGGGTTAAAACAGAACTCCGGGAAGGGGCGAAGAGAGCCATGGAACTGTTGGCTTTCTTCAGTAAAGAATTGAAGGACAATTGCCTTAAACTAGTGGCTGATCTGCCACATACAGACCGAAAAAGAGTAGAGATTTGTCGCGCCTTAGCATCCAATCCAAAGTTACTTTTACTCGATGAGCCAACCGGGGGAATGTCCCCTGAAGAGACGGAAGAGTTGATGCAAGATATAAGAAAAATTAAAGAACAAAACAAAAATATTACCATAATTATCATTGAACATGATATGTCGGTGATCGAAAGGGTCGCTGATCGCGTCTATGTCTTTAATTACGGCAAGAAGATTGCCGATGGTCCATTTTCTGTCATTTCAAAAGATACAAAAGTGATAGAAGCTTATTTGGGGGAAGAGACTGAGGATGTTGAGACTTGAAAGAGTATCCTCCCAATATGAGGGGAAAGTAGTTGTATTAAGAGATATCTCCTTGAAGGTCGAGAAAGGAGAGATCACATGTCTCCTTGGAAGTAACGGGGCTGGTAAGACCACACTCATGAGGACAATTGTTAATATTGTGAGACCCCTACAAGGTCATATTTACTTTGAAGATAGGAGGATTGATCAATTAAAAACTCATCAGATTATCAAGAGGGGCATTTCCGTCGTTCCCGAGGGAAGGCGGATTTTCCCACAGTTTACTGTTCGTGACAATTTAAGAGTGGGTGCTTTTTTAGAAAATGACATCCAATTGATTCATAAAAAAATGGATGGAGTGTTTGAAGTATTCCCTGTTCTGAAGGAACGCATTTCACAATTTGGGGAAACTCTCAGTGGGGGAGAACAGGGCATGTTGGCCATTGCAAGAGCCTTGATGTCAGGGCCTAAGATTCTCCTTCTCGATGAGCCCTCTTTGGGCTTGGCCCCGCTTTTGGTGAGAGAATTCTTTAAAGTCATTAAAAGGATTAACGAGAAAGGAATGACGATTTTACTTATAGAGCAGAATGCAAGGAAAGCTCTTTCGATTGCCTCGAAGGGTTATGTCCTTCAGAAAGGCGAAATTGTTGCTGAAGGGACAAGGGAAGAATTGAGGAATAGTGAAATCCTTCGGTCAGCTTATTTGAGGGGATAATGTTACCTCTCTTTTTAATCATCAACGCAGTAAACGGAAATGAATATAGTTAGAAACGGGAAGGCATGTTATGGCTGTAGAGCTTGCGAATTGGTATGTGCTTACCATCATTCAAGGGTTTTTGCTCCAGAAGGAGGCTCGATTAAAGTTTATAAAGATCATCGAACTGGGGAAATAAGTTGGACCATTGATTTAACCTGTGATTTTTGTGCAGGAGAAAATCAACCTCTTTGTATACGATATTGTACCTATGAGGCTCTAATCATTTTAAAAGAGGAAAAATAGATTGACTATAGGGCAGATTCGAGGTGGTTTAGCTGGAAAAATCTTGAAAGTGGATCTGAGTACGAGAAAAATTCAGGCCGAAGAGACAGAGGCGTATGCCAAGGAATTCATTGGTGGGAGAGCCATTAATTCGTTTATTTTATTTAATGAGCTGGAAAGGGGTATTCAATGGTCTGACTCTAAAAACCTTCTTATCTTTGGAGCAGGAGCCCTGGTAGGGACACTCACCCCTGGGGCCTGTCGTGTTTCAATTGAGACAAAAAATGTGTTCAATAATGGGAAAGGCTCAGCCAATGTTGGCGGACATTTTGGTCCTGAACTTAAATATGCCGGGTTTGATCATATTGTCATTTCTGGCAAATCAGACCGCCCGGTCTACTTATGGATAGAGAGTGGAAGGGCAGAATTAAGAGATGCAAAATTGATTTGGGGAAAGACAACTTTTGAAACAGAAGAAATGTTGGAGAAAGAGCATGGCTTCAAAAAAATAAGAGTCGCTTCCATAGGACCAGCCGGTGAGAATTTGGTGAGAGGTTCAGGAATCGTCTGTGATAGGGCTAAGGTTGCGGGTGGATCGGGTGTAGGTTGTGTGATGGGAGACAAAAAGTTAAAGGCTGTGGTTGTATGCGGTCAGGGGGGGTCCATCAAAGTGGCTGAGCCGGATCGTTTTTTTCAGGCAGTGGATATCGCTCTGAAAAAGGTTGGGGAATCTCCTCTCTCTGAAATGATGAAGAAGATTACCTTAGCAGGTCGTTGGAGTGATCCGAAATCTGCGAATTGGGATTATCTGATTAGTGCACGGAATGGACAGGATGATTTTTGGGAAATTGAAAAAAGAGTAAAATTGACAAATCAGGAGACGGGTTTTCCTAAATACAGGAAAAGCATTTCTGCTTGTTTCATGTGTCCAGTCGGTTGTATGCCTTTTTCTGAAATTAATGAGGGTCCATTTAAAGGCACAAGGGGAGAGGGATTCTGGAGCAATACGGTCATGGATGCTGTAAGGTTGGATATCACCGATCCCCAAGGGGTGATTAAGGCTTGGATATTAGCGAATGAGTTGGGTTTAGATACCGATTTTGCCACCAGTGTAATATCCTGGGCATTTGAATGTTACGAGAAAGGATTGCTCACAGAAAAGGATACAGATGGATTAAAGCTGGAATGGGGAGATGTCAATGCTTTTATTGAAATGTTAAAAAAGCTTGCCTATCGTCAGGGTATTGGAGATTTTCTGGCTCAAGGGGTTAAAGCAGCATCTGAGCAATTGGGCCGGGGGTCAGAACAGTTTGCTATCCATGTAAAAGGACAGGATTCTATTGAACCCTTCAGGGTACCCAAGGGGTGGGCTCTGGGAGTGGCGACATCCCCAGTGGCAGGTAGGCATTTAAGAGGTACTTCTACAGGGGGAACCAGATTTGGCCCCCAAAATACGTCCTTCAACGCTCATACTTCTGAAAATCAGCCCAAATATGTGGTCTGGCAGTCTTTAACGAAAGAGATGGAGGACATGCTGGGAATATGTGTGTATGTGGGCACCTGGTCAGGAGCCTATGCATTGGAGCCATCTGATTATGTGGCTCTGACCAATGGAGTAATGGGAACTGATCTGACAGAAGAGGATCTGTTCTTAATTGCTCGCAGGTCTTATAATTTGGAAAAAGCCTTTAATACCCTCCACACAGATTTCGACCGGAAAGATGACTATCCCCCTAAAAGATTCATGGAAGAACCGGTGAAATCTGGTCCATATAAAGGATTTCGATGCGAAAAGGAAAATTGGGATAAGATGTTGGATCAATTCTACGAATTGCAAGGATGGGACAAAAAAACCGGTTTACAAACTCGAACGTCCTTAATAAAATTGGGTATGGAAAATGTAGCTCAAAGGCTTGAGAAAGCGGGGAGGCTAATTCATTAGGCAAAGGAAAATGCGGTGAATATGGAATATTAGGTTATGGATTAACCGAAGAAGTCATCATAGAAAAAGGAGTGACGATCACCCCTTCCTTTTCAGAATATCTTGTGCCTACTTCGATGGATGTGCCGGATGTTCAAACGATTATCCTCGAATCGGGTGATGGCGTTGGTCCTTTTGGTGCTAAAGGAGTAGGTGAACCTTCACTTTGCTCAGTCGCTCCTGCCATTGCGAATGCGGTATATGATGCGGTTGGAGTAAGGATCTATGATTTACCTATTACCCCTGAGAAGGTTTTAAAGGCGATCCAAGAAAAGAAAAACCATTCTCAGTCTTAAGGAGTTGAAATGGAGAAACCACAATATCACGCCGTAGGTAAAATATATGAAAGAAAAGATGGAATCGGCAAGGTAACAGGGCAGGAGGTCTTTGCCTCGGATGTCGTCCTTCCCAGGATGCTTCACGGCAGGGTCTTGCGAAGTCCTTATCCCCATGCCCGGGTAAAGAGCATTGATACGAGTACCGCAGAGAAGATGGGGGCAGTCTGCATCGCTTTTAAAGATATTCCAAAATTGACGTATTGTGAGCGTCTGGTCAATATCGACCGAGTCACCTGCAAGGACAGGAACGTGTTGACGAACCATCCTCTCCACGTGGGAGAAGCGATCGCTGCTGTGGCAGCAGAAACCGAAGAGCTGGCAGAAAAAGCCCTGACCGCGATTCGTGTGGAATATGAGAGACTGCCTGCCCTTTTTGATGCCTTTGAGGCGATGAAACCCGGGCGTCCCACCCTCCATGAAACCATTATGTTCGGAAATGAGGAGCGGAAGATCGAAAATAATATCGCTGTTTCCAAATTGATCAGCCAGGGCGATATGCAAAAAGGTTTTAAAGAGGCAGAAATCATTGTTGAAAAGGAGTTCAAGACGGGTCGGACCTATCACGCTCAGATGGAGACCAAAACCGTTGTCTGCAAACCCGAACCAGATGGAGGAATAACCGTTTGGACTACCACCCAGACGATTCATAATGTGAGGCAGCTTCTGGGTGCAATCTTCCAGATTCCTCTGAGCAAGGTGAATATCAGAAAGGTCCCTGTGGGCGGATCATTTGGATCGAGCATCCAGATGAATACGGTGACACCCATTGGCGTTGCCTTGGCCCTGAAGGCTCGACGCCCCGTGAAAATCATGCTCACCCGGGAAGAGGATATGTACGACCACTGTAAATATCCTTCATGGGTTAGGTTGAAACTTGGGGCAAAAAAAGACGGAACCCTGGTTGCCGGCCAGATGAAAGTAGTGGTTGACATCGGCGCACACAATACGCAAGCCTATTCCCTTTTGGGCTGCATGGCAGGATGGTGGGTTTCGCTTTATCAGCTTCCTCACCTTGATTATGAAGGGATTGCCGTTTACACCAACAAGGTTCCTGCCTGTGCAATGCAGGGTTTTGGAAACCCCCAGATTAACTTTGCGGTTGAATCCACCATGGATATTCTGGCGGAAAAACTGGGAATGGATCCCCTCCAACTCCGAATGAAGAATTACGTTGGATTGGGCCAGACCTTTTGGGGACAAGGTCCAACGGTCCGTTCGATCATCCGGAGCTGTGGTGTTGAGGAGATGCTGATCAAAGGTGCCGAACTCATTGGATGGGAAGGGAGAAATAAATTCAGAGAAGAGAAAGGTCCCATCCGAAGAGGCATTGGAATGGCTCGAGGATTCCATACCTCTGGAGCGGGTGCCCCACTTCCAGGGGAGGTTATCGATTATTCCGGTGCCATCGTCAAGATCAATGAGGACGGATCTGTCGATTTCATGACCGCCCTCATGGACCTCGGAGGTGGAACGCTTGAAGGGGTTGCAAAGATTGTTGCCGAGGAGTTAAAGGTTCCTTTGAATAAAGTAGGTATTTCACCTGTCGACACTCGGACAACTCTTTATGACGTCTGCACCCATGCCACAAGGGGTATCTTTTGTGGTGGAGGGGCGGTCCACAAGGCAACCGTAAAAGCAAAGGAAAAGCTACTGGAATTGGCCTCAAAAATCCTCTTGGCCCCGGTCACGGCATTGAGAATGGAGCTGGATGAAGAAGTGGGACAGGGCGTGGTTTTTGTGGATGGCGTCCCGGAAAAGAGAGTGACCATCGGAGAGGTGGCAAAAACAGCCCAAAACAATGCATGGGGAACAATCGCAGCAGCAGAAAGCCTCAGACAGGTCAGCTGTCCTCCCTGTTTCATCGCTTATTTTATCGAAGTTGAAGTAAACACCGAAACCGGGGTGATCAAACCTGTCCGCGCGGTGGCTTACTGCGATGCTGGCCAGGTCGTTAATCCGGATTTGGCCGCTGGACAGCTTTATGGTGGACTTTATAGAGGATTGGGATATTCCCTTCTTGAGGATACCCATTATGATGAAGAAACAGGAGAATTGACAAACAAAGGGTATATTACGGACTTTAAAATGTTAACGTCGGATGATATGCCTTTAATGAATAATATTGAGGTTCATTTTACAGACACCTATGAACCCACGGGCCCTTTTGGTGCGAAGGGAATTGGGGAGGCGGCGCTAAATCCTGTACCGGCGGCTCTAGCCAACGCGATTTATCACGCAATCGGAATCCGATTCCACGAAATCCCCATCAAACCCGAACAGGTCCTCGAAGCTTTGAAAGGTAGGGGGAAGTGAGATGGCGAATACACACATCCTTGCACAGGAATTTGAATACTTTGAACCAAGAAACATTGAAGAGGCAGTTTTACTGCTGGCCACCCATCAAGGAAAGGCCAAACCGTTAGCAGGGGGTACCGATCTATTGGTTTGGATGAAGATGGGGAGGATGAACCCTGAGGCTTTGATCAATATTGCCAGGATTCCAGCCCTTCGTTTCCTCGTCGAAGATAAAGGCCTGCGGATCGGATCGTTGACCACATTTGGGGAGCTTGGGAAAAGCATTCTGATTAAAAAGAAATATACGGCTCTCTATGAGGCGGCCAAGGCGGTTTCATCCACCCAAATTAAAAATATGGGAACGATTGGCGGAAACCTCTGCAATGCCTCTCCTGCCGCCGATTCTGCACCTCCGCTCATTGCGTTCGGAGGAAGGGTAAGGCTTGTCGATCATGAGAAAGAGCGAATCCTTGCTTTAGAAGATTTCTTTGTCGGGAATGGGGAGACTGTTCTTTCCCCAAAAGAACTCCTCATGGAGGTCCACCTCCCTGAATTGATAGGACCCACAGGAAGTGCTTTTATTAAGATGGCAAGAGTTGCAGCAGATCTCGCAAAAATTAGCATTGCGACCATGTTGGTTCGGGAAGGTGATACTTGCAGGGAATGTGGTATCGCTATGGGAGGTGTTGCGAAGACACCCTTTCGATTGAAAAAGACCGAAGAGGTGATCAAAGGAAAGAAATTTACTCCAGAGGTCATTGAAAAGGCAGGCCTTGTGGCTTCTGAAGAGATCCAACCACGATCTCGGCGTTCGTCGGCTTTTTATAAAAGGGAAGTGACCAAGATCCTGATTCGGGATGCCATGAGTCTTTCCTGGAAAAGGGCTGAGAATACGGATCAGGCATATGGGATTCGTTTTAAGTAGAATTTTCAATGAAAAGCACTTCTGACTTTTCATCAGGAGGATAAAAGGATGGCCGTTCACTTAAAGGGAAGATCATTGGCAAGTCTTTATGACCTAACGAAAGAAGAGATTGAACAGATACTAAAGACCTCGGAATTGTTGAAGCTTCAACTGCTTCGTGGTCAGGAGCACCCACTCTTAAAGGGGAAGACGCTCGCCATGATATTTGAGAAACCGTCGACTCGGACACGGGTCTCCTTTGAAGTCGGAATGTGGCAGCTCGGAGGATACGCCCTTTATCTCAGTTCCAGCGATCTCCAGTTAGGTCGAGGAGAGACCATCGGTGACACGGCTCAAGTTCTTTCACGCTATGTCGATGGGATTATGGCAAGGGTATTTGCACACC
>Ga0315294_10006457_pt1 | contig 12863 bp, 6 predicted proteins | sample YL17G13_40_MG_FD_203626 | JGI IMG/M metagenome (GOLD analysis project Ga0315294, IMG submission 203626) | Sediment microbial communities from Yellowstone Lake, YNP, Wyoming, USA - YL17G13_40 | ecosystem: Environmental > Aquatic > Freshwater > Lake > Sediment | place: USA: Wyoming | collected... | reverse complement strand
GCAGCCTGCAATCGCTGATTTTCGAGCGACAATTTCGTATTATCACGAGCCAAACAGGCAGCGGCAGTGTGAATTATATCCCCATAAGTTCCCACCGGATTTGGTAAATCCAGACCCAAAATCTTAGATTTCTCTGTGACCAACTCCGGTAGAATCCTGCGAATTTGCTGCAATTGCTGCTCGCTTATTACAAGCGCCTGGATTGCTCCGCTGGCCGGCTCGGGCACATTGAAGCTACCGGATTGCCCAATATCCGATTGCCTGGCTATGCAATCCGCCAACTGCACGACCGCGGCAATATTTGCTTCCGGCATATTTTCGCAAATCGTCCCGGTGTCACTGTGATGAAGCCAGATAGCAAGGACAATACTCTCCGGCAATTGCCATTTCTGAGCCAGGCGTTTGCCGAAAATTGTATGGTCGGCGCCAAGGTGTTTTTGCTCGACAGCACTGGAGGGGGATTTTGTTGACCTCGCTTGCTCAACGATGCGGGCAAAACTCTTCGGCATCGTCTCTTCGAGCGCAAGTTTTCCAATATCGTGCAGCAGGCCTGCATAGTAAGCCATTTGAGGAACAATTTGAGCCAACACAACTTCGGCAAGCTCCCTGGCACAGCAGGCGACTGCAAGGCTGTGAAGTAAAAGCTCTTTTTTAGACAGACCAGCGTTTCGGTCGAGGCCATCATCGAAGTCGAAGGGCCGCAGGACTTTAACCGATAAGAGGGCATCGCGAACGTCATTCGCGGGCAGTCTATCAAGTGCACGGCGAAGCGAAAACCCCTCATCCGACAGGCTCACGCCCTGCTGGATGATAAGCGAAAGAATCTTTGCGGTAAGGGCCGGGTCTGATTCAATAATATCAGCCACCGCTGAAGGTGAAAACTGCGGCTGGAGGAGCTTGGTTAAGAATTGTGCCGCGACACAGGGCAGGGTCGAAAGCGATTGGAGCCGACCGATAGCAAGCTCTACCTGCTGGGCAACCGTTGTATCAGCAAATTCTTCGGACATAAGGTTGACCTTCTCTTTCGACATTGAAACTATGCATTAGATTCCTACAACCAGATAACATCGGTTGTTCCTGGCGGCTATTTAGACTCGCAACTCCCCAACGGCTGCACCGCTTCTTACCTTATCCTCAGTGCAACGGTGATTTTGTCAATAAGTTCGGTGATGATAAACGGTTTTTTTACGAACCCTTCGGCACCGGATTTAAGGAGCTGGTCGATTTCGTCCTGTTTTACGACACCGCTTACGATGATAATTTTGATGTTTGCGAATTCGGGATTTTTTCGTATGGTCTGGCAGACGACGTTACCATTGACATCAGGCAGCATATAATCGAGCAGAATCAGGTCGGGCCGGAACTGCTGGGTTGCCATTCCTGCTTCATAGCCACTGGATGCGGTTTTGATTTCGAATCTGCCATCGCGGGTAAGGGCATCGACTATAAGTTCAACGATTTCATGGTCATCATCGACAACCAGCACTTTTCTTTTGCCGGACTCGAGGGCATCGAGGGGGATATTGTTATCCCTCATAAACTTGACCAGACTGTAGCGTGGAATCCTGCGGAATTTTGAGCCGGGGACGCGAAATCCCTCCAGCCGCCCGGCATCGAAGCAGCGGATAATGGTTTGCTGACTTACCCTGCAAACCTCGGCTGCTTCGCCGGTGGTAAATAAATCCTTCATTTTATCCATCCCTCTTCTTTAACCAAATCCTTTTGATAAAGCCCCCACCAATTTTCCTTTTTGACCTAATTTAACCAGACGACTTTGGAATTGTCAAGGATAAAAATGCTGGAAAGATAAGTTTTTTATACTAATAGAGTAAATATTATCAGCCCTTCATCAGATTCGAACGTATCTCCCGCTGGTTTGTGAAGTTAGATTATTTAGTGGAAATAGGGCAAGTCAAGGAAACTAAACTAAAACGCAAGGCTAAATCCACCGCACCCCGATACATCGGGGGTGGATAAAAGCTCAAAACTTCGGAGACTTGTGTTTTCGGCCTGGAATGAGGAAAGGCGTCCTCTGTTTGTAGTCCCAGTATCGGTTTGCGAACCGCCGTGTTAATTCGCCCTCCTCACACTTCGCGATGAGACGAACGCATTCATTATTCATAGTTCGCTGCTCATTGATGCGTGAAATCCGCAGTCGCTCGTATTCCGTATCTCGAGCAACGAACGACGGTCCACGAGCCACGAGTCACGAGTCACGGGTCATGCTTTGCCCCAGCGGCGAAGAGCTTCCAGACATTTCTGGATGCTAACAAGAGGCGGATAGGCGTCGCTCTCGTACTCAACAATGTACCACTTCGTTTGGCCGATTGTTTCGCAGAGCTTAAAGATTTCCTGCCACGGAAGCTCATCCTCGCCGATTACGGCGTTGGGTTTGGTTTTTGAGAAAGGCTTGAGGTGGACGGTTTGCGCCCGGCCGGGGTAACGCTTCAGGAACACCACAGGGTCACCGCCACCTATCATTGCGTTGCCGGTATCCAACTGCATTACGACTTGCTTTTTTGTCCCGCCGAAAAACGTGTCCCACGGCAGCTCGCCATCCAGAGGTTTGAACTCGATGCTGTGATTGTGGTAGCCGACCCGCATACCGTGGGGTTTTACCTTTTCGGCAAGCTCGTTGAAAAGCCGGGCTGTTTTTTGCCAATCCGTGCGGGAGCTTCGATAGTTTTCGGGCAGAGACGGCACGATGAGAAATTTATTGCCGATGGTCTGATTGAACTCAATCGTCTTTTGAAGCTGGTCGCCGAGGAGGGTATCGATTCCGGTGTGTGTGCCGCAGCATTTAAGACCCACATCATCCAGAATTTTCTTGAGGGTTTTTGCGTCCCTGCCGTAATAGCCTGCAAATTCGACTCCCTTATAACCCATCTTTGCCACGGCTTTGATGGTGCCGGGCAGGTCTTTCTCACATTCGGTGCGGACCGAATAAAGCTGTACGCCGACGGGAATCGGTTTTTTACCTTTTGCTGTCCCGTTTTTGGCGGGCACAGCCATAGGATTGCAACCCGTACAGGATGCAAATATGCCGACAGCGCTGAGTTTTAAGAATTCGCGTTTGGTAATCAACTGGTTTTCCATAATGTCACCTTAGTATTGTTCATTGTTCATTGTTCGTTGTGACGAACCACAATGCCATCATAGTTTAGGCCCTGCTATCGATTTGTCAATCGGGAATTGAGAATTAAAAAGCGGCGATAGCGAGGGCTAATATGAGTAGATGCGTATATGCGGCTATGCGTTTATGGATTTACTTATTTACCCATTTACTCATTCACTCATTGGCTTTTTCCCCGAGCGGTGCGATACAGCCAGTACGCCACGCCCAACAACAGAGCCGTTCCAAAAATCGAACCGCCAGGCATTTCCCACAATGGCATCTGTATGTTTTTCCTGGCCAGAATCACAATCGGTATTGCCAGCAGGACGCCCATAAGAGCCTCACCCGTAATCAGTCCGGAAGCGAACAGCAGACCGTTCCCACCTGGGCCTTCCTCCTCTTCCTGAACGTTAATTGGTCTCTTGGTGCGCCGTCTGATAATCTGATGAATCAGTCCGCCGGCGAGGATCGGCACCGAAAGTTGAAGCGGCAGATAAAAACCAATCGCCACGGCAAGTACCGGCGTGCGGAAAGAACTGCCTTTGTTCTGAAGATACACATCAAGTAATATCACGAATACGGCAAGAGCCATACCTATATAAACATAATTCCACGGCAATTCGCCTTTAAATACTCCCCTTGCAACAGAGGCTATCAGATTTGCCTGCGGCGCTGGCAGGGCCCTTGGGCCTGCATTCGGCTGCCCGGCAAAACCATACGCCTTCTGCAGCAGTGTCAGAACAGGCGCTATCACCAGTGCACCGGCCACGGACCCGGAAAGATTCACCAACTGCTGCTTCCAGGCAGTCGCACCAAGAATATAACCGGTTTTAAGGTCCTGCATATTGTCGCCGGCTATTGCTGCCGCACAGCAAATAACGCTGCCGATTATTACGGCCGCCGCCGGGCCATTTGGTGCGTCCTTGCCCATAAGCAGCAATAAAAGCAGCGATGAAACGACAACCGTCACTATCGTAACGCCGGATATTGGATTATTGGATGAACCTACCAGTCCAGCCATATAACCGGCAACGGCGGTAAATATAAAACCCGCCACCAGCATTATCGCCGCCATTGCAAGAGAGATATATATGTCCTTTACGAATGCCTGATATAAAAGGAACAAAGGCACAATCGAGGCGACTATAAGAATTAAAATCCATTTCATCGAGAGGTCTCTTTCCGTTCCGGCTATTTCCGCCCGTCCTTCTGCTGAAACTCTATACGCCCTTAAACCGCTGGTTATTCCTTTCAGCAGCGACGAGCGTATATGAAAGAGCGTCCACAGTCCGCCGATTAGCATCGCCCCGACGCCGATGTATCGTGTCCGCATCGACCATATCCGAGAGGCATATTCCATAGCCGGTACTGGTTTGCCAAGCATACTTTTTATTTTGGAGTTGTGTTCTTGCGCCTCTGCAATAACTTCAGCCGGAGCATCCGGCTCGATGGTTTTATATTCCAGTGTAAAGGCGTTCCATTCATTCGGATTGGCAGATTCGCTTTTGAGCTCATAGACCGGCCTATCGTTTCGGCCGGCTACAATCGGAACCGCCGCAAACCAATTGGCCGCGCCTCCGAGAAAGACGAGAATAGATATATTAATTCCGACAATATATCCTACCGAAAGCAGCGCGGGACTGAGGTTGGAACCAAAATACAGCAGGCTGCCCCGAATCATTTTTGCTCCTTCGACTGCATCAGGCCAAAGTCCCAGTGCACCTGCTCCGACCTTAAATAATCCACTTGCAAGAGCAGCTTTGGCAATACACCAAACCTCTTTGCCGCCTTTATAACCGGTCCGCAAAACCTCTGCCGTCGCCACACCTTCGGGGAAACGAAGTTTCCCGATAACAATCAGCGACCGCCGCAAAGGTATCGTAAAAAGAACGCCTAACGCTCCGCCGAAAACTGCGATAATTGTAACCCACTTGTAACTGAAGCCCGTCCATGAGCCGAGGATAATGAGCGCCGGCAAAGTAAATATAGCCCCTGCTGCAACTGCCTCACCGGATGAGGCGGCGGTCTGAATGTTATTGTTCAAAAGGATATTGTTGCGTTTGAAAAGCCTCAAAATTCCCATCGACAGTACCGAGGCTGGTATCGACGCCGAGACCGTCATTCCTGCAAACAGCCCAAGATATGCGTTCGCCGCCCCCAGTATCATCGAAAGCACCATCCCAAGAACAAACCCTCCTACTGTTACCTCCGGCAGAAACTTTTCCTGTGAATTCATCGGTCACTCCACAGTTTTGAGTTTTTAGTTACTTAACGAATTGCTCTACAAAGTATTTGGGCGTCAATGGTTCGCCGGTTGCCTGTTCAATCATTTCGTCCCAATGATACATTGCTCCGGGTTTAAAGACTTTTTCAGTCAGGAACCGACCGACCTTTTTCTGGTCGACATAACCAAGCTGCCGGTCTGATTTAAGATTTAGAACATTATGAACAATATGGTGATGGAGTTGAGAGGCGAGCAATTCGCCGAGCAGATAGTTGTGATAATAACAGGGTGCAATGGTGAAATGAATCTTGGCGGCCCAATCCGGCTCACTGCGGGCCGGCGGCTTCTTGACAAGCTGATATTTTTCAACTATCTGCCACCAAAGAGAGTTGAGGTCCTGGTCGGGATTTGCGTAAAGCTGCTTTTCAAAATCATACATAACCATAGCCCAACGGGCAAAAATGATTTGCTTCAGTTGCGCGTACTTGTCGCTAACCTTTTCTATCTCGGTGCGCTGCTGGTCTGAAAGGTCCAGCATCTGCTGCATCCAGGCAGGATTACGGCTGAGTCTTCCGAAAAACATAGCGATGGCTTCCGTGGTAAAGATGTGGGCCGGTCCTCTGAGCAGGAACGGCACTTGCTGGTCTTGATATTTATCGTAAACACCGTGTCCTAATTCGTGCAGCACTGTCTCCATCCAGGCCTCGTTATTTTTAAGGTTGCACAGAATTCGCACGTCACCTTTGCGGTCAATATCGGTGCAAAAAGCGTGGGGATTTTTGCCTTCGCGCTCATAAAGGTCAGAACGCTGGAGAATAGAATCCACACGCAAGCCGACACCTGCGTAAAATCGCGATGCCAGTTGCTTCACATCCTTATCTTTGTAATAGGCGTCCAAATCGAGCTGATAAACAAGCGGGGATTCCTGGAAGAATGGGTCATGATAATGCCAGGGCATAAGCTCGGCAGCCGGAACGCCGTATTTAGCCGCTAAAATCCGGTCCAGCTCGGCCTTTAACTGTGCAAAGGGCTTGTTGGTCAATTCGTAAAGTTGGTTGAAAATCTTGTCCAGGTCTTTTACATTCTGTTCCGCCGTGGTCAGGGAAAGGGTGTGGTAATTATCGAAGCCGACCTTCCGAGCGGCCTGGTTTCGCAACTTCACCAGTTGTACCAGGTCAGGAGCAACAACCGGTCCTACCTGCTTACTGGCAAGCCAGGCCTGTTCTCTTTTGCGGGAATCGGTTTGGGTCTTCAGAATTTCCTTAATTTCATTGTCCGTGACTTTTTTGCCTTCGATAGTACCGCGGAAAGTGCTGAACTTTTTTTCAATTTCCGTGCCCAGGTCAACTATCGATTTGAGAAGCTCCGGCTCTATCTGGTTCTCGAGATAGGCGTTATATAAAACTTCCAATTGTCGAGAGAGTTTTGCATCTTTTACCTGTTGGGATTGTTTCATTTCTTTAAGTGTGGCAAACTCCTGCGGATTGCTATAGACCTGGCGAATCTCCAATGTCAATTTGCTGACTTTATCATAGTCCTCGGCTTTACCGGAAATTGCAGCGTCCCAGGAGGCGAGATTGGCCTGTTTTATCATAGGCTCGACTTTTTGGACGTGCGCTGCAATGAACTTTTCCAACTGTTTCTCCTTTGCGCCCAACTCGATTGATCGGCTCGCTGAAGTTGATGCGCAGCCAAAAGCAATAATGGTTACTATCAACGCCAGAACGGCCGTTATTAAAGTTTTCATAATTACTGCCCTTTCAGATATTGAATGTTGGGTTTGTATTTCGCTCTGAAAACATCCAGTCCGTTGATAGCCCTCTAAAAATGTTACTCTACACTGTCCGCCATACGTCCGGCGGGCGAGTCTGAGCGGTTCGGATATTGGGGTTTTCGAGGTTTCTGAGGCGGCTGCTTTTCGAGCACATCGAGGATTACCTCTATGGCCTTTTCGAGCTGCGGGTCTCTGCCTGCAACCATCTCGTGCGGAGCATTCTCAATTTTGTAATCGGGGTCCACACCGTAACCCTCAACCTCCCAGTTACCTTGCGTGTTCCAGAAACCAAATGTCGGCGCCGTAAGGTAGCCGCCGTCGATAAGCTGGGGGTTGCCGCTGATACCTATCAGGCCTCCCCAGGTTCTTGTGCCGATTAGCGGCCCAAGCCCTGCCTTACGGAAATAATAGGGGAAGGCGTCGCCGCCGGAACCTGACCAGCCGTTTATCAGCATAACTTTGGGCCCGGTATGAGATACGAACGGGGTCTGCCAATCGCGATGGTCGCGGCGAGCCCAGTAATTGTAAATCGGGCGGTTGAGCAATTCGATGAAGCGGTCCGGAAGCTGGCCGCCGCTATTAAACCGCTCATCAATAATCAGGGCTTCTTTGTCTCGCTGCGGCGTGAATTGGCGGACCAGTTCATTCTGTCCGTTTCTGCCGGTATCCGGGACATAGATATATCCGACCCTGTTGCCGGTTGCCTCCTGTACTTTGAGCCGATTGTTCTCAATCCAGGCAAGATTGCGGAGGCGGAACTCATTTGAGGTCGGCTCGACAACCACCTGGCGAGGATTGTTCACATCAGGTTTCGAGCTGATTGCCAGGGTTACCACCTCGCCCGCGAGGCCCTGGAAAGCAGCCCAGGGGTCTTTGGAAGCGTCGAGCTTTTGGCCGTTGACTGCCAGCAGATAATCACCTTCATTTACGTCCACCCCCGGCTGACGGAGCGGCGAACGCACCTCCGCATCCCAGGGTGCGCCCTGGTAGATTCTACTAATTCGATAAGCATTATTTTCTGCGTCGAGTTGGAAGTCGCAACCCAAAAGCCCTACGGAAATCTGGTTGGGCTGTTCGAGGTCGCCGCCGCGGACGTATGTGTGAGAAGCATTCAGCTCAGCAATCATTTCGCCGATGACGTAATTGAGGTCCTCACGGTCCACTACGTAGGGCAGCAGGATTTCGTATCGCTTTTTGACAGCCTTCCAGTCGAGTCCGTGCATATTGGGGTCATAGAAAAAATCGCGCTGGACTCGCCAGGCCTCATTAAAAATCTGCTGCCACTCCTGGCGGGGGTCGAGCCAGGCCTTGAGACTGTCGGCTGCGATTTTGCCATCGCCAACTTTTTTGCCTTCGGCCAAGTCAATTATGCCATACGTTGATTTGCTTTTGTATATGACTTTTTTGCCGTCAGAGGAAAGGTCATAGGAGTCGATGCCGGAGATGATTGTCTTTTCTTCGCGCTCCTCCAGGTCATAATACAGCAATGTGCCGGACGGCTCGCCGGATTTCACTGCCCCGGCGGGCAGATAGCGGCAGAAAACCAATTTGCCCTTCACAGCACCCAACGACCTCAGGTTCCCAGCATCGATGGGGAGCTTGACGACCCTTTGCTCAAAACCATCAAAATCGATATTAACCGGCTCGGGCTTCTTTTTTTCTTTATCCTCGCCTTTTTCTTTGTCTTCTTCCTTAGTCCCGACTGGTCGGGACACCGAGTTGGCATCTTTTACCTCAGTATTGTCCCGACTTTCTTTCTTATCATCTTGCTTTTTATCCTCGGGTTTTTTTTGTTCTTTCTCTTTCTTTTCCTTTTCTACCTGCTCTTCATCGCTGCGCGGGGCAATCGGAGAGGGCAGGGCCTTGCGAAGAGTGGCCACGTAAATTTGAGTGGAATTGGGATAAATCCAGGTTGAATCCATATCACCATAGACGGGAGTAAAAGCACGGTTGGAGAGGAAGAAGATGTATTTGCCCTCGGGGTCAAAAATCGGGTCCGCGTCACTATAATAATCGCTGGTGACCTGTCGAGTTCTACGCTCGGTTGTATCATAAATCATAATGGCACTATTGGAATTAGGCATATTCTTCGAATAAGCCAGCCATCTGCTATCGGGCGACCATGAGTAAGACTCCATTAATGACCATTCATCCTTATCAACCAACTGCGGCTTACCATCTTCGATATCAACAATGAAGAGGGAGCCGGTTTTATCGCTAAATGCGATTTTTTTACTATCCGGGGACCAGACGGGCCGATAGCGAAATGCCCCGCCGGAGGCGGGTTTGATCCCGTCCAAGGCTTTGCCCTGGCCATCGGTAGTAATCTGCTTTTCAGTACCGGTGACATCACCCGACCGTATGTACAACTCATATTCGCCGGTGCGGTCGGAGAAATAGGCCACATACTTGCCATCCGGTGACCAGACAGGAAAACGCTCGGCAATAGATGAGGTGTTAGAGAGATTTCGGACGCTGCCGTATTTCTGCGGTACTGTAAAGATTTCGCCGCGAGCTTCGAATAATGCCCTTTTACCGGTCGGTGAAAGTGAAAAATTCTGGATGTAGCTCGATACGTCCTTTAGCTTGGCCCGCACCTCGGGCAAATCGGCGGGCACCTGTATAGAGAGCGGCTGTGAAATTTCGGCAGCTAAATCCAGCAGGTGCAGCTTGCCGCCATTTTCAAATATGATGGCATCAGGTCCGATACTGGGCCATTTCACGTCATATTCAGTGAACTTGGTTATCTGGCGTGTTTTTTTGTCATCGAGGTCAAGCGCCCATATATTGAGCTTTTTGCGTTCGTCTCGGTCAGACAGAAAGTAAATAGTGTTCTGGTGCCACATCGGGATAGAATCGGTGCCTTCGAAATCTGTAAGTTTTTCTGAAGAATTTTTGGTAAAGTCATACAGCCACAGGTCGCTGGCCATTCCGCCGCGGTATCGCTTCCAGGTTCGAAATTCCGTGGAAATAATTTGAAAAACCATTTGATTGGCATCCGGGCTGAAAGTTGCCAGCTCGCCATAAGGCAAGGGGAGCGTTTCGGGCAGGCCGCCGTCAACAGATTGCTTGAAGAAGCGATTGAAGCGAATTGAGGGGCTCAGCATTTGCGAGCGATAGAGGATGTGTTTTCCGTCCGGGTACCATTCCACGACTAAATCGACATCGGGATGATGCGTCAGGCGCTTAGGGGTGCCGCCATCCACAGGTATTACATAGACATCGGTATTGCCATCATAGTTACCGCTGAAGGCAATGGTTCGGCCATCAGGTGAGAACTTAGGAAGCAATTCCTGACCCTTCGGCGAGCTTAACTTACGCGCCAGGCCGCCATCTTTGGGCACGGTCCAGAGGTCTCCGGCATAGACAAAGACGATTTTATCTGCGCTTACATCGGGGAACCGCAACATACGTGCGTCCGGCATTTCGGCAGGGGCTGGCCCCCCCTGCCTGTCTTGCGCCAGGCAAGACGTTGGGGCTGGTTGCGCGACGGCAAATGCGGCAGATAACATTAACGGAATACCGGCCATTATCAACAGACGTCTCATAATGGTACCTCGTTTTTCACCAAAATGAATTTCTTTTGCGGGGATATTATCAGCTACAGATTTCAAAATCAAGCACAGAAAAATAATCTTAAATTTCAGATTTGATGTTGCAAGTAACGCGTGTAATATATGGAAGAGCCGTATCTGAATAAAGAACCAAAAACAAAGAACTGGCGACTATGGCAAAAAGCAAGTACCTGACAGCACCGATTCCATCAGAAAAGATGCCCACAGGGATGCCCTATATTCTCGCCAACGAGGGGGCGGAGCGTTTTAGCTTCTATGGGATGAGTTCCATTCTTGTCATTTTTATGACAGAGCACATGATGGGGCACTCCGGCACACTCGATGTTATGAGCGACAAGAAGGCCGAAGCTTACTTTCACTTCTTCAATTCCGCTGTGTACTTTACGCCTTTTTTGGGTGCACTAATCTCCGACATCTGGCTGGCCAAATATAGAACCATTTTTTATTTCTCGCTGCTTTACTGCCTCGGGTACCTTGCCCTTGTACTTGACATAACACGTCTTGGACTGGCTGGGGGTCTGCTTCTTATCGCAATTGGTTCAGGAATAATCAAGCCCTGTGTCTCGGCAAACGTTGGCGACCAGTTTGGCCAAAGCAACAAGCACCTTATCGAAAAGGTCTATGGCTGGTTTTACTTCTCGATAAATCTGGGGGCGGCCATTTCAATGTTACTCTGCCCGTGGCTGCTTGACCACTACGGGCCACGGATGGGGTTCGGTGTCCCTGCTGTGTTTATGGTGCTTGCAACTATTGCGTTCTGGCTGGGCAGATGGAAGTTCATCCATATACCCGCCAGCGGTTTCGACTCCGTCAGGCAAACCCTCGACAAAGAGGCAATCAGGTCGCTGGCCAAACTTTGCATAATCTACGTGTTTGTGGCGATGTTCTGGGCGTTGTTCTACCAGTCACAATCGGCCTGGGTCCTGCAGGCAAAAAAAATGAACCTCAAGTGGCTGGGCATTACCTGGCTTCCTGCACAGTTGCAATTTGTAAATCCGGCTCTGGTTTTGGTTATGATTCCCGCGTTCACCTATTGTATTTACCCGGCAGCAAACAAGATATTCACTTTGACATCTCTTCGCAAAATCACCATCGGTATGTTCGTAACTGTCCTGTCCTTTGTGGTCTGTGGCTGGATTGAAACGCGGATTGTAGCCGGCGATAAACCCAGCATCGGCTGGCAGTTCCTTGCCTACGTGATTTTAACCGCCGCAGAGATAATGGTTTCGATTACCTGTCTGGAGTTTTCATACACCCAGGCCCCCAAAAAAATAAAGTCTTTCATTATGGCAGCATTTCTTCTGTCGGTGTCCCTCGGCAACGCATTCACGGGTGTCGTCAACAAGGTTATTGAAAACCCGGATGGTTCCAGCAAACTGCCCGGGGCCAGCTACTACTGGTTCTTTGCAGTTGCGATGCTGGTGACGGCGGTTCTGTTTATTCCTGTCGCTAAACGCTATCACGTGCAAAGCTACATCCAGGACGAGGCACTCGCAGAAACGTAAAGCTAAAAACTGTGGAATTTTGTACAATAGTTTTTTGCTTTTCGCTATAAGTTTTAAGCTTTCTTCTGCCAGCTTAAAGCGGTCTGAGCAGTACTTCACGGACCACGATTTTCATCGGGCCAAATTCTGCTCCCGGGTGTACCTGAAAACCAATTTTGCCTGAATCGGCCGTTTTGTCGTGCACGTCAGCGACCTGTTTGCCGTTGAGCCAAATCTGAATGTGGTCGTACTTCGCCTTTACCTCCATCGTGTTCCAGCCATCGCGGTTTACCAGTGTTTTATCTGTATTCATTGCAAGGAACATCTTGCCGGGATAGTAAAGCGTGCCGGAATAGCATTCAGGGTCCTTGTATTCGAGGATGTCAGCCTGGTATGCCCTGTCGGGCGATTGGTAGCGGAACCATATACCGCTATTGCAGGGCCACTCGACCCGGTAGGTAACTTTCAACAGGAAATCATTGTACCAACCTTTGGTGAACAGGTCGCCGGGGGCATTATTTTCGCCCTGCGTTCCGACGATAGCGCCATCTTTGACGACCCACATAGCTTTGCCGGTTGCTTCCCAGCCGGTGAGGTCATTACCGTTAAATAGCTTTAATACGTCGGCTCTGGTTGCGGCTGGATATTTCTGGCTCTTAGTGCCCTCTGTACAACCGGCGGATAAGATTAA
>Ga0315294_10006455_pt1 | contig 12864 bp, 10 predicted proteins | sample YL17G13_40_MG_FD_203626 | JGI IMG/M metagenome (GOLD analysis project Ga0315294, IMG submission 203626) | Sediment microbial communities from Yellowstone Lake, YNP, Wyoming, USA - YL17G13_40 | ecosystem: Environmental > Aquatic > Freshwater > Lake > Sediment | place: USA: Wyoming | collected... | reverse complement strand
CTGATCCTTTGATTACTGGTCTATCAGAAAAAAAAGGTATTAGCATACAGTTTTACATAAAAAACGCAAGAAAAAAATCTACCTTTAACAAAAATTTTTGTGCTTGTCTGAAGATAGGTTGCTAAATGACTTAACTGATGGATTACTGCAGGTTTACAACTGCCTGCCTTCATCCCCTGGGGTAGGACTTACTACTGTCTGAATTGCAGAGTTGATGGTATGGTGAGGGACATTGGACAGTGGCATGGAAGAAGTGGTCCGCTGGGGAGAGAGGGAGATAGAGATAGAGATAGAGAGGATTACGACCTTAGGGAAAACCACACTCCGAGAAAATGAGGAGAGTGGCTATCAGAAGTTCCTGGGCTTGACCAGCACTTCTTTAATTTTAATATCGAAGAAACGGTTGGATGAATGTGCTCCTATGAGTAGTGCAGTGTCAGCACCCCGTGCGGTCCCCGCTATCGCGATGACATCTTCACAGGGAATTAATCCCGCATCAGCCGCCATCGCCACCATTTCAACACAGACCTTGGTTCCCTGTCCCATCATGCGAAGGGTGTCAACTACTATCTGTTCTTGAGAGTAGTGCATTTTTCCTCGGATGGAGGTTCCTAGCCCTCGTAAGACCATAGTAGCGGTGAGAATCTTCCCACCCCAGGTTTCAATTTCCTTCTTGGTGGCGGCATCTAATTCTTGGATACCCGGTTCTTTAAAACCTGTATTATGAGTTACCACGATCAAGGTGAGGTTTGTATCCTTACATAGATGAGCGGCTTTGAGTCCTGTGGCTCCTGTATTGGAAGCCACTAGGAGGTACCTTACGTTTCTCGCCATTGCTGCCTGGTGAGCAGTTCTTAACGTCGCTTCTGTGTGCTCTTCACCTGACTTTTCAAAATACATGGCGTTATTCCTTTCCCTTGAGACCTTTATGCTCAAGAGCTCACCTGAAACAGAACACGATAGGGTATTTTTGTCCCTCTTGGAAAACACATAGATTCATACTGAGGTAGGTGATGAGTGCGTGGGCGAAAGTCTAGGGAGAGGTTCCTTGGTTTGTAGTGTGAAGACGGGGTGTCTCTACCTCAGGGGTTTGTTTTGCAGCACTCTTTGCATCAGGATGACTGCCGACAACGCCTTTCTCAGGGGTAATCATGTGGCAGCTTCCTTCAAAGATAACCCCCTCTGCAATGACCAAACAGGCAGTCTCGATATCTCCTCTTACTCTTCCGGTAGAGGTGATTTCCAGACGGTTTTTGGTTTTGATATTGCCATTAACTTGACCGCCGATAAAGGCATTTTCTGCAGTGATATCTGCCTTGACCTTGCCTCCCTGTCCTACCACTACACTCCCTTTGCACTCCACATTCCCCTTTATCGTGCCCTCGATACAGATGCTTTCATTGGAAATGAGAATCCCTTCGAAAACGGTCTTACTTCCTATGAGTGTATCGAGGTTCTCTGGGGTTTTATTTTTTTTAAATATACCCATGAGAGCTTTTCCTAAAACGATGGTGAGGGGTTGAGAAGGGTGATGAAGGTTTGCTACTATTGCATAGCCATCATGGTACTTGAGGTGTTCAGGTTTAAAATGTGTTGGTAAGGATTGACACTCACATTATCTTTGCATACCTCATAGTGGAGGTGGTATCCGGTAGACATTCCGCTATTACCCACAAGACCGATGAGGTCACCTCGTTTAACATTTTGCCCGACTTTCACATTTTGTTGCAGGAGGTGTCCGTAGAGTGTGGCGAGTTTATTATCGTGGTTGATTCTTATAAACTTGCCGAGGTGGAGGTCTTTCTCACACTCCTTCACTGTCCCGTCAGCGGGAGCAATAACCGGGGTACCTCTCTTGGCGGAGATATCTAAACCCCGGTGGAATTCACGAAGTCCGGTAAAAGGACTGTTTCTCCACCCGAAGCCGGAGGTGATGAAGTACTCGGTAGAGGCGACAGGCAAAATGGTTGGTTTGGTGTTCCACTCACTCTTACGATCGATTAATTCATCTATAAGCTCTTGTAAATCTTTTTTAAGTCCTCGGGCCCTCGCTATTGGTGATACCTCTGATTCATCGCTCGAGGTGAGAGAGATGTCGGTGGCAAGGGGTGGAGTAGAAGAGGTGTCAATGTAGGGGGGGTCTACTTTCTCAAGTCCTTCACCACCCATATTGGTGCCAGATTTTTCCAATCCCAGGAAATTTCTTATAAATGTTTCCTCCTTTTTTATCTGATCAATGATTTGTATCACCTTCTCCATCTCTTCTTTTTCAGCTTTGAGCTTAGTGTTTTCTTTGCTAAGTTGAGTACTCTCCTGGTACTTGAATACCGCGATGTAGTTACCTATAATGAGGATGAGGAGGAAGATGAGGGAGAAATAAAAGAACCTTTTGCTAAGGGAGAAATGTTTTGTCCTCCCAGCTTTTGGCGGTGAAATGAGTATGGTATAGTGATTTTTCTTCACGTATGAGAGCTTTTTTTAAGGATTGCCTTTGGGTATTGATTAACTGGTACAATAAATAATCGGTATAAAAAAATATTATTTTAGAAAAATAATATGAAATTGCAAAAATTATTATTGTGCCTAGCCTAGATTTAATGGAAAAAGGTAGACAATGTCAAGTTTTTTTTAAAAAAAACTTTATTTAAAATGCTTGACAAGGAAGGTCTGTTTTGATGTAGATAGATAGCCAATGGATAAAGCACAGAGGTGAAAGAGCACAGTTGTTGAAATCGGCTTGGGCCAGGAAGGTGAAAAGTGGAGAGGGATAATTACTATTGGCTCGCATTAAGTTTTATTGATGGTTTGGGGAGCGTGAGTTATCGAAGACTTATCGAAAGATTTCATAACCCCAGGCGGGTGTATGAGGCATCGACTGAAGAGCTAGAGAAGAGAGGAGGGCTCAAGCCGCACCTTATTAAGCAGCTCAAGGACGGTACGCACCGAGCGCGGGTTGAGAGAGAGTTAGCGCTCATGCGTAAGCATCAGGTAGAGCTTATTACCTGTCTGGATATACGGTACCCGGCCACCCTCTTAACTATCTATGATCCCCCTCCCTTTCTCTACGTGAGGGGCGAGCTTAGGGGAGAGGATACCGTAGCGGTGGCGGTGGTAGGTTCACGCTTTGCCAGTCACTATGGAACCTTGGTAACGGAGAGGATCAGCCGTGACCTTGCACTAGAGGGGATCACGGTGGTAAGTGGTTTAGCACGGGGTATTGATACCAGTGCTCATAGAGGTGCGCTCGTGGCGGGGGGGAGAACCATTGCGGTGCTGGGGTGTGGTATCGATGTACAGTATCCTTTAGAAAACAAGAAGCTTAAGGAGGAAATTGTAAAACACGGGGCAGTGATTTCTGAATTTCCCATGTCCACTCCCCCCGCATCGTTGAACTTCCCTGTTCGCAATCGCATCATCAGTGGCATGTCGCTGGGAGTGGTCGTGGTAGAGGCAAGCCATCGCAGTGGTTCGCTCATCACTGCCCGATTGGCGTTGGAGCAGGGGAGGGATGTGTTTGCGGTGCCAGGAAGCATAGATTCATTGAGAAGCAGGGGGACGCATGGATTGATTAAGGAGGGAGCAAAGTTGGTTGAAGATGCGCAGGATATCCTTGCTGAGTTACTTCCTCAACTACGAGGTGGAGTTCGCACAGGTAGCATCTCAGAAGGGGGCGAAGCGGTGTTAAGTAGAGAAGCAACAAGCATCTTGGATCTCTTAGCATGCGGTGAGCTTCAGATTGATACAATTATTACCGATACAGGATTAAGTAGCAGCCAGGTGTCCTCCACCCTCGTGGAGCTTGAACTTAAAGGGTTAGTGAGGCAGTTGCCTGGAAAATTATTTGTGAGACGAGAGGTGCATTAAGCGAGTAGTATCTATGGGTGGTGATGTGAAACAAGACATCCAGGGAACAGATACTTCCCTGATAGTGGTTGAGTCACCTACCAAGGCGAAGACCTTGCGTCAGTTTTTAGGTGCCCACTACCAAGTCATTGCCTGTCTGGGGCACGTCCGGGCGCTTCCCAGCAAACCTGGCTCAGTTGATGTAGAAAAGGATTTTGAGCCACGGTATCATATCCTTCCCCATAGCAGGAAATACCTTATGCAAATAGAAAAGTTGTTAGCTACCTGTGAAAAACTCTATCTGGCAACTGATATGGACCGGGAGGGAGAAGCGATTTCCTGGCACCTCACGGTAGCGTTAGGTATCAGTGATGGGCCCCACCACGCGCCTGCGAAGAAGCTTCCTCAGGTCAAGAGAATCGTATTTCATGAGGTTACTAAAGAAGCTATCGAAGAGGCGCTAAGGCACCCTCGGGATATTTCTCCTCAGCTGGTAGATGCCCAGCAGGCACGGGTGGTATTAGACTATCTTTATGGATTCAACCTCAGTCCACTGCTGTGGAAGAAGGTGAGACCAGGGCTCTCCGCAGGGCGGGTACAGTCAGTTGCGTTGAGGGTGATTTGCGAGAGAGAGAAGGAGATCCAACGCTTTATCTCCCAGGAGTACTGGTCGATCAGAGCTGACCTTGCTTCTTCTCCAGGAGGTGCTCCTGAATCTCTCTTTTCTGCAGAACTGGTTGAGATTAACGGTGAGAGACTGGACAAGTTTTATATTAAAGACCACGGGAGTGCGCAGCGAATCATTCAAAACTTAGAAGGTGTTGAGTACCGGGTGAGAGAGGTTCGGCGCAAAGAGACCAGGAGAAATCCCGCTCCTCCCTTTACTACCAGTACGCTTCAACAGGAATCGTCCCGGAAGTTGAAATTTTCAGCGAAAAAAACGATGACCATTGCACAGAAGCTCTATGAAGGTGTTGCACTGGAGAGCGGGATGACAGGATTGATTACCTATATGCGAACCGACAGCGTACACCTCGCAGAAAGTGCGCTCATAGGAATTAGAGAAGAGATTGTTAAGCTGTTTGGCAAGGACTTTGGCTTGAAGACTCCCCGCAGATTTAAGACGAAATCAAAAAATGTTCAGGAAGCTCATGAAGCTATTCGTCCCACCGATGCTTCTTTAACCCCGGAAGGTGTGCGACACTATCTCTCCCCTGATCAGTTTAAACTCTATGACCTGATCTGGAGGAGGGCCATTGCCTGCCAGATGACTCAGACGGTGCTCGACTCAGTCTCCGTTGACATTGAAGCCCGCGGGGGCTATCTGTTGAGAGCTACGGGGTCAACGATCACGTTTCCTGGTTTTATGAAGGTCTACATTGAGGGGAAGGATGATGACGGTGATGAGAGCAAGGGGATGCTCCCTCCCCTGGAGAGAGATCAGGTGATAACGCTCATCGCACTCGTTCCGGAACAGCACTTTACCCAGCCCCCTCCCCGCTATACAGAGGCGACGTTAGTCAAAACCTTAGAAGAGTATGGGATTGGTCGTCCCTCAACCTATGCCACCATTATTGATATTCTCCGCACGAGAAATTATGTGAAGACGATTGATCGAAGATTTTTTCCTGAGGATTTGGGACTTACCGTCAATGATCTCTTGGTAAACCACTTTCCCCAGTATGTAGACTACCAGTTCACTGCCCAGATGGAAGAGGAACTGGATGAGATAGCTCGAGGAAAAATTGCGTGGAAACCGGTGGTCCGAAATTTTTGGAAACCTTTTATCACCCTCATTGACCGGAAGGATAGTGAGCTCAAGAAATCAGATATTATTACTGAGGAAACAGACGAACAGTGTCCCCAGTGTGGTGAGCATCTGGTGATCAAGCTCGGACGCTATGGTAAGTTCTATGGGTGTAAGGGGTACCCACGCTGCAAGTATGTTCGATCACTGGAGAGGGAAGAGGGTGAACATCTGCAGGATACGGTTGAAGCGTGTTGTGAGAAGTGCGGTAAACCCATGATCGTGAAAGAGAGTCGCTATGGGAAATTCCTCGCCTGCTCTGGATACCCGCACTGTAGGAATACCAAATCGCTCAACAAGGTGATAGGATTAGGCATGAGGTGTCCTGGGTGTGGTGAGGGAGAAATCGTTGAAAAACGGACTCGTCGAGGCAAACTCTTTTATGGGTGTTCCACCTATCCTCGCTGTGGGTTTGCATCCTGGGAGAAACCGGTGGATGAGTCGTGTCCCCTGTGTGGACGTTCACCCCTGGTGGAGAAAAAGAGCAAGCGATATGGGGTGGTCATCAGATGCATCAACAAGGAGTGCACGTATAAGAAAACGTTAGTGGATGGATAACGCCCCCCAGAGGTGTATTTCCTTCACCTCTCCTCTGAAGGGCACGACGCCCCATCGATCAAACCCTTTGCTCACCTAGTACCACAGATACCTGTCGGCATCTGGGCAGGGGTGTGTGAGGAGGGTGCCTAGGCGCACCGTGGAGAAAGTCAAGAGGTCAAAGGCAGCGTCTCTGCTGAGCTTAGAGGGGTGTGCCGTTGAGCTTGTAGGATTTCTCAAGCGCGCTCAAGGTATCTTCTACGAGGTTATCTTCTAATCTCTTGAGGAATTGAAGGTGGAGACCGTATTTTCTTCCTATGGTACTCACTCCCCTCATTGAGGCGAGCAGGTTGCAGGAGAGGGTTAGACCGCTCAATGCGGGATGTATAGTTTCTAGGGGAGGGGTGGTTAGCCTCACTAACAGTAAATTTCTTTTATTGTACAGTTTCTCATTAAGGAGGATGCAAAGACCACCTTGTGAAATGTCTCTTAACTCACCTTTAAAGGGGGTGGTGGCTACTATCCTCGTATACTCAGGATAGAAACGATGTGGCCCCACGCTGTCCTCCTCCAGGTGGTTACCTTCCTTGTTCCACCCTGAATAAATATGTTCTGAATATCGATAGAAGTATTTACCCTCGCTTGTGGGCTGGTGAAGTATTTCTCTAATGACGTGAGCGTCTCTCTTTTTTAAGGCGGCATAGAAGGATTCCGGGAACTGAAAGCACTCAAGTTCCTGCTGTAATTTAAAATTATAGCGTCGATAGTAACGAGGATCCTGACATTCCATCGTTACCCACACTGAATCCACACTTTTTACTATTGCGTGAATGATGAAACGTTGATCGTAGGTAGGGTGTTGAAATTGTACCAATACCGCATCATTACGCTCGGCGGTAAATTTTCTCTCCAAGAGTTTAACCACGAGGGAGTGGGGGTAGAGGGTGAGAAGATTTCCCTCACATGCCTGGGTACCTTTAATTAAGGTAACTTTTTGAGTGTTCTGTTTCCCGATAAAGTCTTTAAGTATTTTTGGTTCTATTTTACGAGGGTCATTAATCTGAACGGTGACCTTATAGATAATCTCGTGGATCTTCTCACTTACATCAATGAATTCAATTTTTTTTAGCATATGATCACGCGCTACGGTGAATGAAGATACCTCATCTGCGTCAAGGGGTAATGTAGGGAGTTCTTCAACTGGCTGGGGTAGTTTCTATCTCGATAACAAAGTGTAGTATATGGCTAGGAGTGTACATTGCCTGGAGGTGCTTTCACCGGAAGATTAATCGAAAAAATAGTCCCTTTTGCTTTCCTCTTCCTTACTTCAATGGTGCCTCCATGGTGGTTGATGATTTGGGCTGATACGGTGAGCCCAAGGCCAGATCCAGTGGATTTGCTGGTGAAGAAGGCATCAAACAGCTTGTCCATCTCCTCATCTGTAATCCCTACCCCGGTGTCAGCGATTTCAACCTTCACCCACGGGTGCTCAACGATAGTAGCAACAGTAACGGTACCGCCATCAGGCATAGCCTCGATCGCATTTTTAATAAGATTGATTAACACTCGGCGTATTTGATTTTCATCTAACCAGAGCGGGGGGAGATTCACCTCGTAGTACTCCTCCACGCTGATGTTGTTCTTCTCTAGCTCTATGCCCATCACCACCAATGTGGTCTTCACAATAGCATTCACATCGGTAGCACTACATTGAGGTTCAGCAGGTTTGGCAAAGGCAAGAATATCGGTGAGGATAGTTTCCAGGCGGCTTATTTCCTCTACGATGATTCTCAGATAGTTTGCGTTTGCCTCTCCCTCCTGATCCCCTTTCAGAATGCGTCGGGCGAATCCCCCTATCGCCACCAGGGGGTTCCTGATCTCATGGGTAATCCTCGCTGCCACATTGCCCACCGCCGATAACCGCTCGTAGCGAAGCAGTTTATCCCGGTTCTCCCGAAGCTCCTGGTAGGCGCTGCTCAACTCCGCTATCTTCTCCTCTAAACTCTGGTAGAGGTGTGAGTTCTCAATGGCCAGACTGGCATGGTTAGCAAATGCCTCCAACCGCGCTACGTCCTCATCACTAATGGGTTTTCGGTTGATGAAGTTGTCGGCTAAGAGCAGCCCCAGCGACTTTCCCCTGGCGGTGAGGGGAACCAGGGCAAAGGTATCCGTTCCCAGAAGTCTGATAAAATCTTTCTCGATGAGGGGGTGGTGGGTACCATTGATGATGTTGAAAGATTTCTTTTCATGGATGGCCTGGGTAAAGATGCTCTCTTTCTCCTGGAGAGGCAGTTTCATCTGTTTTACCAGGTTATTGATGGGGATATCTTCTTGGGAGAGTTCTCCCTGGCGGGATTTGAGTAACTCTTTGAGGGTGTGGTGTTCGTCGGCCAATCGCGCCCAGATGCGGTAGGCCTCATCGGGGTTGAGGGAGCCGATGGCCATCTTTCCCTCCAGCATGGTTTCATCCTCAGTAATGAGGAAGAGGAATGCGCGGTTGAAGCCAAGGGCCTGGTAGGCGGTGGCGCCGATGAGGATCATGTGGAGGATTTCGTTGAGCTCGCGGATGCTTAAGAGCACCTCGCTGATTTCGTTCATGATGGAGAGCTCGGTCACTTTATCCTGCAAGCGGGTTTCTATGCCAATTCTTTCTTCCTCATTCTTTTTGCGTTCGGTACTATCTCTGATAATACCAACTGCTCCAATTCGATTTCCTTCGCGGTCATGTAAATACACTATATTTTCTTCAACAGGAATAACAATCCCCTCCTTATTGATAAGGTATGTTTCCCAGTAAGATATCTTCCCTTCTGTCTGTAATGTGTTGAGTGTAGTATGTGCTTCTTGAAAGAATGCCTCGGTGATGGTGATTAAGTCTCCGGTAATAGATTCATAAATACCTTTTTCGGGTGGAGCAAGCACGGTGGCAATCTTTCCTATCAACGCTTCCTCATCATAGCCAAGCAGTTGTAGTAACGCCTTATTGACTCTGGTAATGTATCCCTTAATGTCAGAGACAACGATGCAGTCTAGTGAGCTCTCCACTACATTATCGAGATAGTCTTTCGTTTTTCTCAGTTCTTCCTCTGCCCGCATCCGGTCTGAGACATCCCTTGCAACAGATATTACCGCGACAACCTTACCGTCTTTATAGTGAGGAGCACCACTCACCTCACCAAATATTTTGGTTCCATCTTTAGCGATAAACTCATACACGGATGAATCGATTCTTTCGCCGCCGAGTACTCGGTTCGTATCTGAGATGGCTTTTTCTAGGGACTGCTCGGCGAGCAGATTGAGCTCCATAAACGATCTGCCAATCAACTCATCAGGTGAGTAGCCCAGTATCCTCTCTATTGATGGTGATACGCTGAGAATGGTATACTCGGGACTGATTGCATAGATCACGTCCGATATATTGGCAAAATGGGACTGGAATTTTTCCTCGTTTTTAAGGAGGATTTCTGCGGCTTGCTTGCGGTCTATAATCTTTCCTAATCGTTCGGCGATAACGTTAATCAGTTTTCTTTCTTCTTTAAGAAAAGGTCCTTCATCACATGCTGGCCTCTCTTCGCGATAGTAGACTTCTAGAGTGCCACAGCACTGTCCTTCCACTATAATTTCTGCTGCCTGTTTCCAGGGGGTCTCCGTAAAGTGGGGTGTGGTGAATCTGTAGTTTTCGACTGCCACTCGTGCACAGGTGATTTCTGGATACTGCCAGGCAGGGGGAATGAGGTTGATGGTTCCTTGCAGGATTTCCTCAAAGGTGATGTCAGGTCTATCTACCAGTCTTGATATTGCGTAAAAGAAATTGAGTTCTCTTATCCGCTTATCATAGGTATGCTGCGCATGCTGAAGGTCTTCCTCAACCTGGGTAAGCCTGTTCCTTAAGGTTTCTAACTCCTGAACGCGCAGGCGAAGCTCCGTCAGTTCACGTAAAAGCTGTTCGTGTGTGGAATGGTCTTCCATCTTTTGTTTCCAAGGAAAGATACTCAGTTACTTTACTCTGATAACGCGTATAGTAAGCACTAGTTGTGGGTGGCAGAGGTTTGTAGGTGAAGAGTAGAGTATGAATCCACTATGAGTCGTGAATTATAGAAGAGGGGAGATTGAAAGTCACGTTAGGTAATGCACACCCCTTTGATAAAAAATATACTAATATATGGGGAAAATTGCAAGTGAAAAGCCCTAGGGAATCCTGGAGATCGGAATCTTAAGAGATAATCCCGTGTGAAAAAAAGCATACAATATGTAACAAAATGTTCCTGTCTTTTATCGGAAGATTGTTCTATGATATAAGGTGACACGGAAGTGGGTGTGAGAGCGGTTGAGATGTTTGAGTGAGAGTGGGTACATCAGGTTAGTGGTAGAAAACGGTGCGGTTGATGTGGGAGATTTTATCGGTTTGACCGAGGCGATAGAACTTTCTAATTTCTTCCATCATCGAGGGAAAGAGGCTTTTTTTAATAAAGCGATCGTCCAAGAAGTAGCAGTAGTGGCGCGCAAGTGTGTTGGCGGTAGAATACCTGTGTTGTGATTCAGAGGGGAGATCGTGTGCTACGTGGAAGCTGTCAAAGAGGAACTCCATGAGCGAGGAGCAGAAGATAGCGGACCCGTGGGAGAGGTGGTACAAGGTGCAGAGGATAAAGGTATCAACTTCAGCCTGCAACTCCAGTTCTAGCGTGGTTATCGGGAGACTCTGCTGAACCTTCCAGGTAGTGTAGAGGAAGTGGCTGACCTCTTCAACTGCGATGCAGAAGGCCTGAATGTTGTTTTCATTCAATCCTATGAAAGGATTGTAAGTGTACAGGTTGTCCATTACCTGGTTATGGAGATAGATGGCCACTCGCATTTCATCTCTCTCGGGTAAGAGGAGCATCATACCTCTTCGGGTGAGGGGGAGATTGTGCTTTTGTGCTGCGAGTTGTTCCAACGTTTCCTGGGAGATGAGAAAGTCTTCTATGGAGAGAAGGGGAGGGAGTCGGTAGATTGCTTCAAATTGCTGCTGGATTTTTTTTAATAGCATCTGTAGGGTAATCGTGGGAAATTATTGAATAGTCTTATGGTTGAACGTGTGAGTGGGTAGTATCCCCTGCTCGCAGAGGAGTCGTTCATCTCTTTTGCTTCTCGTTTTTAGCCACCGTTCGTAAAGTCTCAAGATTCCATCATTCCACCTGGTGAAGCTTTCGCTGCTGATTTCCGAGAGAATGTTGGTGAGTGCAGTGAATTTTTCTGCCAGCTCATGGAAGAGGGAGTTGAAATCTGAGCTGTGAAATCTTTCAAAAATAGTTGAGAGGTTTCCATAGGCACCTCTCCCGAGCGAGATGTAGTAGTCAATGTCTATTACCTTTCGATTTAAGCTGTCAGGGAAGAAGCCGCTGATGAAGAGAGAAAAATCACCAAGCTCTTTAAAGATGGTGATTCTCGCAGGTGCAGTTTCAAACTGTGCGTGGTGGTAGATGAGGGCGAGAGGGCGTTCATCGTTGAGGGTAAGCTTGAAAGCCCTCGGGGTTAAGGCAAAGTCTACGAGGAGTTGCACAAGGTAGTGTTCGGAAATTTCTGTAATTTCAATGTGCTGATTCTGGATAGATTTTTTTACATGAGTGTGGAAAAAATCGAAGGCATCTTTTTCGGCGTGGATGGTGGTGAGTTCTCTCGGCATCCCAACGTTCCTGTCTGTGCCTGGTAAGTGCAATCCTCTACAATCCTTATCGGAATTTTACTGGAAATGTTAAGTAATTTCTACGGGGAGTAAGGGTAGTGCATAGAGGATACTAATAAAGTTAGTTGTAGATTTTACCCGCATTGTGTGATAGTTTCAAGAGGATTGATGTTCTTTAACGTACAACTTTACTTACCGTGGGGGTAGCTTAGAAAGGAGGGCATACTATGCCGACATATGTAACGCTTTGGAAGTATACCAAGGATGGACTCACCGACATGAAAGAAACGCCAGAACGATATGAGGCAGTCAAAAAGATCATAAGCAATGCAGGTGGAAAACTGCTCTCCATCTATGGCTTAATAGGTGAGTATGATGTAATTACCGTCATGGAGTTACCCAATGAGAAAGCAGCAGCCTCAACCATGTTGAAAATATGTGCTAAGGGGAGAATTACCTCCCAGACTATGACTGCTCTTCCTATAGATGATTTTTTAAAGGTTGCCAAAGAAGTGTGACAATTTGCGTAGTGCGTTTTATTGAGCTACAAGCTACTCCCTACTTAGTTGAAGGAACCAGGTGTGCAGCTCCTTTAAGCGATGGTCACCTGGTTCCTCTTTATCTTCCATAAGGGGTGTCCTCTTGATATGGTCGATGCCACCCCTGGAGAGAGACTGAGAAACCTTAAACGTAACAATGTGGTGCGAAGGTTATCGTGCAGATTACTCACTCGTTACCAATACTATGAATTTGAATGATTAGATAATGCCCCATGGGTAGATCTTTAAGGCAAGAGATACTTATCTTCTCCCGGTGAGGTAATTGAGCTCTAAAGATCACTTAGCTAAGGATTAAAATAGTGGTATTTTATGTAGCACTGTGGTATAATAAAATTTTACTATACTGGTAACTTCCTCAGGGTTGTGATTATGGAACAGAGTGGGCTCTTGACGTATTTTCATCAGGACCTTTTTATCCCGGAACTGAAATCATCCAGCAAAGACGGGGCACTCAA
>Ga0315294_10006450_pt1 | contig 12867 bp, 13 predicted proteins | sample YL17G13_40_MG_FD_203626 | JGI IMG/M metagenome (GOLD analysis project Ga0315294, IMG submission 203626) | Sediment microbial communities from Yellowstone Lake, YNP, Wyoming, USA - YL17G13_40 | ecosystem: Environmental > Aquatic > Freshwater > Lake > Sediment | place: USA: Wyoming | collected... | reverse complement strand
TTGCCGAAGAGCTTTCTAGGATGGGCGATATTTATATAAACGATGCCTTTGGTTGCTGCCACAGACCTCATGCTTCAATAGTGGGAGTGCCCAAATATCTGCCATCGGCTGCCGGTTTTTTATTAGTAAAAGAAATCAATATTTTGAATCAATTTTTAGAAAATCCAAGAAGACCGGTTGTAGTAATTGTCGGTGGAAAAAAAGTGCAGACAAAAACCAAATTCCTCGAGCGAACTCTTGAAATGGCAGATACCTTATTGGTTGGCGGACCGATAAAAAGAGAAATTGAAGAACGGGGGCTGGTTTTTAATAACTCTCAAAAGATAATAGGCCCAACCGACGATATCAACGATTTTGACATAAATGGAAACACGATAGAAACATTTAAGGATAAAATTCTTGGAGCAGGGACCGTTTTTTGGAACGGACCTCTTGGGAAAATCGAAGAAGAAATATATACCACCGGCAGCAGAGAAATTGCAAGGGCAATTATTGATAGCGGCGCATTCTCAATTATTGGTGGAGGAGAAACTGTAGAATTTATTAATAAAATAGGTTTATCCAAAAAATTCAGCCATATTTCTACTGGAGGCAGCGCTATGTTAGCCTATGTTGCGGGTGAAAAATTGCCGGGTATTGAGGCTTTGCGGTAAAAATATGAACTACCACGGGCATCCTTCGACAAGCTCAGGATGGTTCGAAGGATGGTGAGCAAAGCCGAACCAAAGCTCGTGGTATCCTCGGCTTCGCCAAGTCAGACTTGGCTTCGCCTTCGGCGAGTTGCAATTGTTCAATTCGACCACGGGCAGAGCCTGTGATACTCTTGAACAATTATGGAAATTAAAAACCTGCGAAAAGTAGCCTCAAGAATCTTTGAGGCTGTAAAAAACCAAGAAAAAATTATCATATACGGCGACACGGATTTGGATGGAGTCGCCTCTGTTATTGTTCTGAAAGAAACTTTAGAGTTTTTGGGCTACAACAGGCCTATAATTTATTTTCCGAATCGAGAAAAAGAAGGATACGGTATAAACAGAAAAGCGTTATTATATTTAAAAAAATATGCAAAAGAAGGAAAAACAAACCGAACGTTATTTATTGCGGTTGACTGCGGCATAGGGAATTTTGAAGAAGTGAAGGAAGCGGAAAGACTTGGTTTTGAAGTTATAATAATCGATCATCATGAAATTTTGAAGAAACTCCCCAAAGCTTCAATAATCGTTGACCCTAAGCAAAAATCAGATAGATATCCTTTTAAAGAACTAGCTGCCGCTGGAATTATCTTTAAATTAGCCGAAATACTGCTTGGCGACAAATTAAGTCCAAGACTCCGAAAAAATTTAATAGGAATTACCGCCTTGGCGACAATTGCCGATATGATGCCGATTATAAACGATAATAAGGAACTGATAGAAGAAGGTCTAAGGTCTATCGATAACAGCGAAAGGCCGGGCTTAAAAGTTTTTTTTAAAATGGATCTATCCAGATCAGCCGAAGAGAGGAAAAACCAAAATAATCTTCAGTACAGAATTTCCAAAATTAATTCTTTATTGAACGTCAGGGATGTAAAAAAAGGAATACCGGCAAGCTTCAGGCTTTTAACCAACCCTTCGGAGTCAGCTTCGAGAAAGATTGTGAAACAGTTATTAAGGAAAAACCTGAAAAGAAAGCAAAAAATTTCGGCAATTATAAAGGTAGTCGAGAAAAGAATTTTAAAACAAAAAAAACTTTTTTTTGTTTTTGAAGGAGAAAAAAAGTGGGACTTGGTAAGTCTCAGTCCCGTGGCTTCAATAATCTGCCAAAAATACAAGAAGCCGAGTTTCATTTTTAAAAAAGGGAGAGAAGAGACGCAGGGGACAATAAGAATGCCATCAGGAATAAATAGCATCAAAGCCTTGATGAGATGTTCAAAATTCCTCAAGACCTATGGCGGGCACCCTGCAGCAGCCGGATTCCGAATAAAGAATAAGAATCTTAAAAAGTTTAAAAATTGCTTAAAGAGTTATTTTGAAAAACAATGAAAAAAATCACAATTTACACAGACGGAGGTTCTAGAGGAAATCCTGGACCTTCGGCAATCGGAATTGTCTTTTGCAACGAGAATGATCAAAAGATAAAAGAATATTCAGAAATGCTTGAGCCTGGAACAAACAACGAAGCCGAATATCAAGCGGTAATTTTAGCCTTGAAGAAATTTAAAGCGCTTTTTGGAAAAAAAATAGCGGAAACCGCAGAGATCGAAATAAAATCGGATTCCGAACTGATGGTTCAACAGCTGAACGGAGAATATAAAATAATGGAGGAAAATATCGGAAAGCTTTTTTTAGAAGTTTGGAACTTAAGAATTGATTTTGGAAAGGTGAAATTCAAGCTAATCCCGCGGGAGAAAAATAAGGAAGCTGATAGATTAGTTAATGAAGCTTTTGATGGGTCTTCGTCAAACAAAAAGTTGCTTTAGTCGTGATCCCTGTAACGGAATTCATCTGTGGGAAAAATCACTATTGACAACAGGATATTGAGGATTAAAAATGTATTAAAGTAATCAGTTCCTTCAGTGCCTTAGGAGGTGTCGGCAATATGAACACTGGAAATGATTGTCCGTTTAGCCTAAGGATTGATATTCCTGGAATCGGAACTATTAAGATTTGGTTTAGGATTACAAATGGACATATCCGTCTTGATCCGAATTCGGTAGCAGAACTTTACGCGGTTGCCCAGGCAAAAAGTATGCCATACCCTGATCTTGTATCCGATTTTGTCAGGCCACGCCTGACAGCCGCCTTCTCGTAGTCGAGGAGCCTTTTCGAACAATGACGCGCAGAAATTCTACGCGTCTTTTTTTGTAATTTCGCCGCCGGCTCTTAAGTTTGACAAGAGGATAATTTTTTGGTATGCTTAAGCCAGCTCAAGCAGAAAAAGCAATCGCTCGCCGAAAAATATACTATGTATATTTTTCGGACAGAGAGGAAAGTCCGAACACCCATTCCCGCTAAATCGGGTCTAAGAAGGTAGCGGCTAACAGCCGCCGACTGAAACCCGGCCCTAGGCCGGTGATAAGGTTAGAGGTGCGAACAGAAACGCTTTGAGTCGAAAGACGAAAAGCGCCCATCCGCCGTAAGGCGGAATAGGGCGAGTTCCGGCGAAATCCGGAAATGAAACGGCTAAATCCTTATCGGGCGCAAGAGCAGACCGAAAATTTTGGAATTATCTAGAATTTTCGTGCAAAGTAGCTCGCAAAAATCCTTCAAGCAATTGGAGGGTAAGACAGATGATTGCTTCGTTCTTCGCGATAGCGGAGAATTAGACAGAATTCGGCTTATTGAATGCTTGAGCTAGCCCCGCACCGTACGGTGCGGGGTTTGATTTGACAAAACGCCTTTGGTTGTATATAATAATCAATCTTCAATTGTACATTGAAAATTAGGTATTTTATGAGGCAAGCCCTACTTCACTGAAGCTGCAAAGGGTTAAACGAAATCACAGTATGTTTACCCGCTAAAGCCTTGGCGCCGGCGGGCTCGCCTCATTAAGAGGAAAAGCCGTACCGGACGAATCCGGTAGAATCAAGAAGGAGGACAACGATGACCGAAAGGATCACGTCAGGACAGGAGAAACAATTCAGGCGGTTTGTCGAAGATGCCGCCGACAAGGCACTTGCCGAAGTTAATCTCGACAAGGATGGGCTGCAAAGGCTCATTGAAAATGGAGGTGAATTTCAGTCATGCATCGTGGTGGCGGTCCGAAAGCTCTCAAGGAGCAACCAATTTGCCAGCGAGGAAGTGAAGTCCGATTTGGTTTATCCGTCTGGATACAAGCCAAAAAGCATTGCCGAGCAGACCAAAATCTTGCGTCGGTTGTTCCGAGGCGTCGGATATGCCGATGAGGACTTGGTCTTCCGAACGCTTCCAGTTGGGGCTGAAGCGTGGTTCGCCATCCCAAGATGGCAGAAAGTCGCTGAGACCTACAACGAAGCGGTCGGGAAGGTGCTGAAGCTGATCAAGCAACAGCACAAGGGCAAGTTCTACGCTTGGTGTGAAGGTAGGCTCGGGCCGCAATATCTCCGGCAGCACGAGGGCACAGCGAAGAAGCTCAGGGTAGTGGGTAATCAGCAAAAGGGCTACGACATCCTGGTCGTGGCAGCCCAGTTCGGTCTCAGGCACCGGGGTCGCAGCGTGCTACGAGCTCGTGAAGTCATGGAGGCTTCCGAGTTTGGACTTGGTGCATTCGAGATCGGGTGCATGCTTCTCATGCATCCCGAAAGGCTCGCTAACAACAGCCTTTATATTCTCTGTGCCGGTAACGAGTATGACCCTGGCGGTGAAGGTTGCGACTTCTTGAGTACTCCTTTCTTTGGCTTCAGCGACGGCGAGATTGGATTCGGCACGGATTGGGCCGGAGTTCCGGATGCGCGCTACGGCTCGGCGTCCGGTTTCCTCTTTTCCCAGTAGCGAGTTTCGCTCTACTACTGGGCAGGCAGTATTGGTCCTTTGAGGTAGTCTAGAAGATAGGGTCATTGCTTTAGTATAGCGATGACCCTTTTTTTGTATTGAAAAAATCGGCTAAAAATATTAAAATGAAAGCGTTTAAAAATATTCAAGAACATGGAACTTTCTCCAAACCCAAAAAAGAATTTAATCATCGAAGTAGATGGAAAAAAATACGCGAGATATCCGGTTAGAACCCACGTTATTACACCAGAAGACAAAGGCCTGGTGTCGCTTGTTGAAAAATATGTGAAAGAGTATTTGGAACCAAGAGACATTGTTTTTATGGGAGAAAAAGCGATTGCTATCAGCCAGGGAAGGGCTTATCCAAAAGAAACAATAAAACCCTTGGGCCTGGCTAAATTTCTTGTCCGTTACGTCACAAAAACTCCGATTGGAATCGGCCTCGGATCTCCCGAAACAATGCAGTTAGCGATTGATGAAGTTGGAGCGCCAAGGATTATTATTGCCGCTTTTTTCGGAGCAATAACTAGAGTTTTCGGAATAAAAGGGGTGTTTTATATGATAGCCGGAGAACAGGCGAGTTCAATTGATGGGGCGGCAGATTACGTTATGCCTCCTTACAATAAATATGTCAGCAAGGGCCCTATAAGAGCCAACGAAGTGGCTCAAGAGGTAAGCAACAGAATAGGAGTTCCTTTTGCAATAGTTGATGCCTGCGATTTCGGAGTGAAGGTTTTAGGGGCAAGCGAAGGAATAGATAGAAATTTTATCTTGAAAGCTTTGAAAGATAATCCTCTGGGCCAGACAAACGAACAAACGCCAATAGGCATAATCAGAGAAGTAAAAGAATAATACTTAGTTTTTTTCTGCAAAAAAGCTTCAGAGATTCGGTTCCCAAATTTTATTTAGCCGCTTGCTTCAGGAAACACGCAGTCGGCTAGCCGTAGATATAAATTGTAATTATCCAGCCGCTGCTAGAATACGCGAAGCGTTCAAGGTTCTGCTAAGCAGGTTCTTATTTCTCCCCAAGCTATTATAGAAATAACATAATTTATCACCTCACCAAGCTCGGTTGCGAAATTTTTCCTTCTGCGAGCGGCAAAATATTTTTAAAGCTTTGATACTTTATTATGCTAAAGAAGTTTTTAAACGCTGAAACGAAAAGTATTGCTTTCGCTTCTCTTATTTTAGGAATAGCTACCTTAACGAGCGCTGTCCTCGGGCTTTTTCGGGACAGGCTTCTGGCCGGTCGTTTTGGCATAGGGGATGATCTCGACGTTTATTATGCCGCTTTCAGAATTCCTGACTTTGTGGCAATGGTCTTTATAATGGGAGCAATTTCTGCCGCTGTCATTCCGGTATTCAGCGAATATTTTGTTAAATCAAAAGAACAAGCTTGGAAGTTTGCTTCCAACTTAATAAATCTTTTTTTGCTATCTTTAACGGTTATATGCATTTTTTTGGTAATTTTTACTCCTCAGCTTGTATTTTTAATAGCCCCCGGGTTTAAAGGAGAGAAAAGAGAATTATTAATATCCGTTACCAGGATAATGTTTCTGAGTCCGATACTTTTAGGAACAAGCAATGTAATTTCGGGTATTTTACAAATTTTTCAAAGGTTCATTGCCACCGCCCTCGCTCCGATTTTTTACAATTTTGGAATAATTTTTGGAATTTTATACTTTGCACCGAAGTTTGGAATCAAGGGATTGGCTTTCGGAGTCGTTCTCGGAGGATTTATGCATTTATTAATCCAATTGCCGGCATTTATTGTATCGGGTTTTAAGTTAAAACCTCTATTCAATATTTCTGACGCAGGTTTTCTGAAAGTTATTAAACTGATGGCGCCAAGGTCTCTTGGTTTGGCCGCTTCCCAGATCAATCTTACGGTAATAACGGCCATTGCTTCAACTCTGACTTCGGGAAGTATTGCTATTTTCAATCTTGCCAATAATTTAGCCTCTCTTTTAGTTGGCTTGACCGTTATTCCTTTTTCGACCGCCGCTTTCCCAAAGCTTTCTTTGGCTTATGCGAATAAAGAAAATGACAGGTTCATTAAAATTTTCTCTTCGGTGGTGCGCCAAATTTTCTTCCTGGTGATTCCATTGAGTCTTCTATTTTATATTTTACGGGCTCAAATAGTTAGGATTACGCTGGGAACCGGCAGGTTTGGCTGGAGCGATACCAGGCTTACCGCCGCTTGCTTAGGAATTTTTAGCTTGGCAATCTTTGCTCAAGGTCTCTCCTTGTTGCTTTCAAAAACCTTTTATTCGGTTTACGACACAAAGACCCCGGCTTTAGTGAGCTTTATTGCGGTGGGCATTACTATTTTCTTAGGTTTTTTCTTGATATGGATCTTGAAATTTCAAAACGTTTTCAGCGATCTAGCCAGAGACGTTCTGCGCCTTAAAGACATTAATGATATTACGGTTGTCGGGCTTCCTTTAGCTTTTTCCATTTCTGCAGTATGCCAAGCTGCTTTGCTTTTGTTTTTTCTCAAGAGAAAAGTAACGATTTTAAGTTTCTCGGAGATTCGGCAATCCTTAAATAAAGTTTTACTGTCAAGTTTATTTCTGGTTTTTTTTGCCTATTTGATTCGTACTATAGCAGCAAACTTTGTAAACATGAGAACCTTTGCGGGAGTTTTTATTCAGGCCTTATCCACGGGAACCGTCGGTTTGCTGGCTTATATTATTTCGGCTTATATTCTAAAATCAGCCGAAATAAAAAGTATCGAAAAACTATTTTTGAATAATTTTCTTCCAAGAAAAAAAAAGAATAATCCGGATTAAAAAAATGCCAAACATCAGAAATTTCGCTATTATAAGCCATATCGATCACGGAAAATCAACTTTAGCCGATCGCCTTTTAGAATTCACCGAGACTATACCGAAAGAAAAAATGCGACCTCAGTTTTTAGACATGATGGATCTGGAAAGAGAAAAAGGCATTACCATTAAAATGCGGCCGGTCAGAATGTACTGGAAGGATAAAGAAAGTGGCCAAGATTATATACTGAATCTGATTGATACTCCCGGCCATGTTGATTTTGGGTACGAAGTTTCAAGATCCTTAGCTGCGGTTGAGGGTATTGTTTTGCTGGTTGATGTTACAAAGGGGATTCAAGCTCAAACAATAGGAAATCTGGAACTGGCTAAGCAGCAGAATCTTGTAATAATTCCCGTTGTGAACAAAATTGATATGTCGAATGCCCGCACCGAAGAAACCGTTCTTGAGCTTGGTAGCCTACTTGAGGTAGACTCGGCTGAAATTATTAGGATTTCTGCAAAGCTCGGTACTAATGTGGAGCAGGTTATCGAAGCTATTATCAAGAAAGTTCCGCCTCCTTCGGTTAAAATCGGAAATATCCGGGAAATTCCGCCGCGGGCTTTAATTTTTGATTCAAAATTCGATTCTTTTAAGGGGATAATAGCTTATGTGAGGATAGTCGAGGGCGAAATCTCGCAAGGAGAAAAAATTTATTTAATGGTCACAAAAACGGAAGGAGATGCAAAAGAGGTTGGTTTTTTCAGACCGGATCTTTTTCCCCAGCAAAAAATTTCAGCCGGGGAAATTGGCTACATAGCCACAGGAATTAAAGAAGCGGGCAGGGTGAGGGTTGGAGACACAATCACAATACAAAGCTTAATCAATCAGGGCATTTCCATTCAGCCGTTAACCGGATACAAGGAACCGCTTTCGGTAGTTTTTGCAAGCTTATATCCGGAAAATCCTGATGATTTCGATTTGCTTAAAGACAGCTTGAACAAGCTTCATTTAAACGACGCTGCCTTAACCTTTGAACTTGAATCAAAACAAGCTCTGGGCAGGGGTTTCCGCTGCGGTTTTCTCGGGACTCTTCACGCGGAAATTGTTAGCGAGAGGCTTCGCAGAGAATTTGGACTGAATCTTGTTTTGACCATGCCCCAGGTTCTTTACAAGGTGATTTATAAAAACGGGAAAGAATCGTTTATCTTTTCATCTTCCGATTGGCCCGATCCCAGCCAGGTTGAAGCAATGCAAGAGCCTTGGGTGAAGTTAGAGGTGATGACGCCGATTAACTATTTGGGAGGAGTGATGGAACTGATAAAAAGTATCAGCGGAAATTATATTGATACCAAGCATTTCGGTTCGGGCAAATCGCTGATCATTTACGAGGTCCCCTTAAGGGAGATCGTGGTAGGATTTTATGACAATTTAAAAAGCATAACTCAGGGATATGCTTCAATGAATTATAAGGTGCTGGAATTTAGATCTGCCGACCTGGTAAAACTTGATATTCTGGTTGCCGGAAAGAAAGAGGAAGCGCTCTCTGCTATTGTTCCGAGGGAAAAAGCTTTTTATGAAGGTCAGATAATTGTGAAAAAACTGAAAGAGCTTTTGCCTGCCCAACTTTTTAGCGTAGCCCTGCAAGCTGTCCTTTACGGAAAAATTATAGCCAGAGAAACCATAAGAGCAAAGGGCAGGGACGTAACAGCGCCGCTTTACGGAGGAGATTATACGAGGAAGAAAAAATTATTGGAACAGCAGAAAAAAGGAAAGAAAGAGCTTAAAGAAAAAGGGGAAGTTCGAATTCCCCCTAAGGTTTTTTTGGAGATGTTACGGAAATGAAGCTTCTCTACTATTGGATTTTTGTTAGAATAAAGAAGCGAAGAAGGAAATTACCATACTGATTACGACGAGTACAACCACCGCAACCCAGAGACTATTTAGTATTTTTTTTGATTTTTGCATATAATATAATACTGCTAAATAAATGATAGCGAAAAAAAGAAAAAAAAGGAAGGGCCGGAAACACGTTTTAGGCGCCATTGTTACGGCTGTAATAGTTTTAGGAGTAATTGTTTTTCTGTTTGCGACAAACTGGAAAATAGAACAAAAGAGAGAAGAGGTTTCGGCTAAGGGAAGATACCTTCAACAGGAAGTTGAAAGACTGGAAATGCAAAAAGAGGAATTGGAGTCAAAAATGTCAAAAGTCGGAGGAAGTGAATATTTAGAGAGGGAAGCGAGGGAAAAATTGCAGCTGAAAAAAATCGGAGAAGAGGTGGTCACAATTTTAGCTCCGGAAAAAACCGGAGAAAGTACCCAACAAATACAGGAAGAACCTAAAAGTTTTTGGCAGAAATTGATAGAAAAACTTGGCTTAGCAGAAGTGCGGGAGTAGCATCCCGTTATTCTTGCGCGATCATATTTTTTATGTAGTATGAAAAAACAAGCGGGTGTAGCACAACGGCTAATGCGCTTGCTTCCCAAGCCCCGTAGTGAAAATGCGATAACAAAATTGAGGCGGGCGTAGTATAGTGGTAATACGTGACCTTCCCAAGGTTAAACCGTGGGTTCGATTCCCATCGCCCGCTCAAAAATTGCGAGCAATTTTTGAGCGAGGCTCGCTCATTTCGCAGAATGAGCGGCCCGCTCCAAGATTAGACTTTCCGATTTTTGACCGACGAGTTGATGGGCGGCACGAAGTGTCGCCCGCTGATTTTTGAACGGGAAATCAGTTCCGCTCGGCGCGCGCAAGCGCGGCGGAATGATTGATAACATCTGAAAAATCCTATACAATAACATTAAGATATTTGCTTGCTCCGCCCTCCCGTGCGCACAAATAATCTACTCCCTATGAACGGAAACAATAAATCAAAAATTAACGATTTGAACCTGCAGGATTGGAAAGAATACAAGGATATTTTAACCGATAGTTTATGGTTGATTGGCGAACGCGACAAGTCCGGCGCGCACAACAACGCTTACCACGGCAATTTCATTCCGCAGATTCCAAATCAAATGATGCGGAGATTTACCAAAAAAGGCGATGTCGTCTTGGACGCTTTTTTGGGCAATGGAACGACACTCATTGAATCAAAGCGGCTTGGGCGGCATGGCATTGGCATTGAACTTTTGCCGGAAGTCGCGCGCTCGGCGATCCAAAATATCAATCGCGAATTATCTAATGGCGAAAAAACTTTTACTGAGGTTATTGTTGCCGATAGCACAACAAAAGAAGCGCGCGAAAAGACGATTGATATTTTGAAAAAGCAAAATCAAAAAAATGTCCATCTCATTATTCTTCACCCCCCGTATCACGACATAATAAAATTTAGCAACAGGAAGGAAGATTTGTGTAATGCCGCAACAGTTGAAGAATTTACCTCAAAATTTGGCGATGTAATAGAAAATTTTACTGATCTTTTAGACCGAAATCGGTATCTGGCTATTGTAATCGGCGACAAATACACGAATAGCGAATGGGTGCCGCTTGGCTTTTATCTTATGCAGGAAACACTAAAGCGCGGACAAGGTTTGAAATTAAAAAGCATTTTAGTGAAAAATATGGCGAACAATCGCGCGAAATTGAATCAAGAAAATTTGTGGCGATACCGCGCGCTTGTTGGTGGTTTCTATATTTTCAAGCACGAATATATTTTGGTTTTCAAAAAAACGATATGACAACGCATGTTTTCATTGTTGATTCAACGACTTTCAAGCTCCATTTGGAGTATCTTTTTGCTGGCACGGGCGCAAAAGACAATAAAATCGACTTCAACGATAATCCCAGAACAATGCTCCACCAAATGACCGAAAATATGCTTATTGGCATGATTGCCGATGGTAGTAGGATCAGGCAAGGAGATCAGATAATCTTCTACCTACAACAAGATTTTTCCAGAAAGATTTATGAAGGCAAATTTTTTGGAATTTTCAAAGCCAAAAGCGACTGGTCGTTTTTGGATAACAACGATAGGCAACAATACCTCAAAGACGAACTGGAAAAGTCGCTTACTTTCAGAACGCTCATTGAGCCATACAAAATTTATATAGAGGGCGTAACGGAGTGGGAAGCATTGGACGAGATTAAGAATATGACCTCTCCCAATCAAATGTTATGGAGTTTAATTTATAGAAAACTCAAGGGCAATCGCGGCAACACAATGATTACAACTTATGAGGCAGAACGCTTGACGCAACTCATCAGAAACAAAAACAACCGAACGGAGTTAAATTGCGAAAACAAAATACTTTCGTTTGACGCAGTTGCGCAAAAAATTCTCTGCCTTGATAGGCGGCCTAATACTTATGCCGGAAGACAAAAAGACATAAATTTGTTGCCGCGATTGATCGCAAAATATCAAGCAGGAAATTCTTTTGAGTCGCACTTGCAGGCATATATCGTAAAAAATCTTGGCAAAGGGATAAATCGCAGTTTAGACGACATTGTATTGAGCGGCGGACAAATAGAATGGCTCGGCAATGAAGTTTCGTGCGGTGTTGGAATGCAGAGAATAGATGTAATGCCATCAGTTATTCATAACGAGCAAAGGATACTTACTCCAATTGAATTGAAAGCGGTTGGAGCTGACGAAAGAAATGTTATCCAAATTCAAAGGTATGTAGATTGGATAGAGCAATACTATATTCCAAACCGACAAAGCGATATTCAGCCGGTATTGATAGCGAAAAAGATTGAAGACAAAACGACAAATAACTATCACAAATTGGTTGATAGCGTCAACCTCTTTAATCAAACAAATAATCGCCGGTGCAATTCGCTTAAGTTCGTGGAATTCTATATTGGAAATAACGATCTTATATTTGAAGAAATTTCATATTAGATTAGCAACTATAAAATATGTCCAAACAGAGAAGGGAAAAAATCTCATTTGTCGCCGACAAACAGGTTTCTAAACCTGTTAAGGTTGAATTTTACACAAAAGAGGGCGATAAGGTGTCTTTCAAGGGACATAAAGAGGTAACAAAACCTGTTAAGGTTGAATTTTATGCCAAGAAAGACAAAAAGTAGATTATTCTACATTGATACGAATATAGCCCTTGATTATATAACCGGACGAAACCGTCAAACGGTTTTGGTTCTTGGCAAAATCAAAGACAAAGGATGGAAGTGTGTTAGCTCATCCTTTTTGGCCATGGAACTTGCCGATTACAAAAAGGAAAGTTTATTTGTGATTGACAAGGCGATTGAAAAGAGATGGGAGATGCGAAAAATAATCAGAGCAACGGATAAAAAGGATTTGAGACGCGGCGATTTTGAAAAAGTATATGAGTGGTTTAATGAATTCCGGCAGGACTACAAAAATATTGATCTTTATGACTTTTTGAAAAATAGTAACGACTGGCAATTAGCACAGGAGATCTCGTTTAATTCAAATCTTGTCGCGTCCGATGTCATTCACCTAACTTCGGCAATATTGGGGTCGGTTGCTGGTTATTGTCAAGTATTGATTACGCATGATGAGTTATTATCAAAAGAGGGCAAAAGAATTATTCAAGATTACAAACTTACCTCAAAGTTAAAAATAATGACAATTACTGAAGTGAAAGACAGGTTTTTCAAAAAGTAATTTTTCGTCGCCACCTTCAGCGAGGGTGCGGCGGAAGGGGGGTGTGGGGGGGAATTCCGCCG